>Ga0180432_10003397_pt1 | contig 22733 bp, 15 predicted proteins | sample SS_ome_10_FD_132414 | JGI IMG/M metagenome (GOLD analysis project Ga0180432, IMG submission 132414) | Hypersaline lake sediment archaeal communities from the Salton Sea, California, USA - SS_1_MS_2 metaG | ecosystem: Environmental > Aquatic > Non-marine Saline and Alkaline > Hypersaline >...
CCACGCGGTCGTCCACGCGCCGGCGTCCCGGATACCGGAAGCGGCGCTTGCGCTTGGGCAACAGGGGCTCGACGAGTTCCCATAGGTCGTCCGGTACGAGTTCGCGCGCCATGCTGTTCTCCTTCCACAGGGGCCTGAAGAAGATATCGACGCGCCATACGGTACAAGTTGAGGGCAATTCTCCTTTTTGTTAGAGGCTCTAAGATACTCCGAGGATGGCTGATCGACCGGGTGGCGGCGCGCCTCGGCGGCAGCTACGAGGACAACCAGACCGACCCCGAGACGCTTCGGCTCCAAAAGTGGTTCGGCCAGGCTCTGCGGCCGTTCTTGATGCGCCTCGTCGAGGAGCGCCCGCGCGCGGCCCAGGTCCTGGTGCGACTGGCGTATGTCTGGGCCCAGGATATGAACCGGCGCTCTGCTCTTGCCCGCACCTCGGACCACGTGGCCCCCAGCACCGTCGTGCTGGAGCCCACGAGCCGGTGCAACCTGAACTGCCCGGGCTGCTACGCCAAGAGCACGAATCTCGGCGAAGACATGTCCTACGAGGCCCTGCGCGACACCGTCGCCGAGGTCCAGGCCATGGGCACGACCCTCATTACGCTTAGCGGCGGAGAACCATTCCTGCGCGAACAAAGGGACCAGGCCGTTACCCGACTCGCCGCAGAGTTTCCGGATTTGGGCTTCCTGGTCTACACCAATGGGACCTTGATCGACGACCCGGTTGCCGAGCGGCTCGGTCGACTCGGCAACGTGTTCCCGGCCATCAGCATCGAAGGAGGAGAAGAGGAATCCGACGCACGGCGCGGAAAGACGTACTACTCGCGCACGCACCGAGTCCGCCGGCTCCTGGCCGATTACGAAGTCATGTACGGCTTCTCGGCCACGGTTACGTCTCAGAATGCGGAGCTCATCGCGAGGGAAGCGTTCGTCGACGAGCGCATCGCGCAGGGCGACCTGTTCGGCTGGTACTTCATCATCCAGCCCATCGGACGCGCCCCCGACACGAGCCTGATGGTCACGCCGCAGCAGCGCGCTCGGTTGCGGGATACGATCCTCGGCGCTCGAGTCCAGGGCAAGCCCATCTTTTTGGGGGATTTCTGGAACGACGGCCCGTTTGTCCAGGGCTGCATGGCCGGTGGGCGCAATTACTTCCACATCTATGCGAACGGGGACATCTCGCCCTGCGTGTTCAGCCCTGTGGCGTGCGGGAACATGCACGACATCCTCTCCGGCAAGAGCGAATACCGCTCCCTGGGGGATTTCATGATCCGACACCCCTTCTTCCGCGGATTCCGCGACAAGCAGGAGGAGATCACCGACTGGCGCGCGCCCTGCATGCTCATCGACCACCCGGACAAGTTCCGCGCGCTGTGTGCGCAAGGGCATTGGTACCCGGCCAAGAATATGCCCCAGGGGTACCTCGACGGTGATATCGCCCACGAGATCGACCGGATAAGCTGCTCGTGGTGCCGCCATTTATCCGACCCGGACCAGAGCCTGGATGCGCTGCTCAGCGACGAAGCCCTACGCCAGGCTCCGGCCTCCAGCCTGCAGCAGTCCGCCCACAGCTGATCGCCGGGCCTTGCTCCTTGCTCGGACTTCCGGACTTCGTGCACTTGGGTGGAGGTGTATCTCTCGCGGTACGAGGGCCGGGTCTTGACGGACCCCGCAATAACGGGCTATACTGCGGCCTCTCGCGCCCGAACGGCCCGGGCGCCCAACAGGACCCGCAGGAGAGACCCTTCCCATGCGCCTGGACATTCCCGGTTTCGTTGACCTCCAGATGAACGGGTATCGCAATGTCGACTTCTCGGACGCGACCCTGACCGAGGAGAGCTTTGCCGAGGCCTGCAGGGCCCTGTTCGCCAACGGCACGGCAGCCATGCTTCCGACCGTGGTCACCGGGCCGGAAGAGATGTACCGACACAACCTGCCGCTGATCGCCAGGGCCATGCAGAGCGACGAGTTCCAGGGCAGGCTCCCGGGCATCCACGTCGAAGGCCCCTTTGTCTCGGACGAGCCCGGCGCAGTGGGCGCGCATCCGCCGGAATACGTGCGCAAACCGGATCTGAGGTTTTTCGACCGGCTGCTCGAGTGGGCCGAAGGACGGATCGCCATCCTCACAATCGCCGCCGATGTCGAGGGCGCGGAGGAGCTGTGCCGCCATGCGACCGCGCAGGGCGTGACCGTCAGCCTGGGCCATCAGCTCGCCGAGGATGAGGACATGGCCCGCCTGGCAGCTGCGGGTGCGCGCGGGCTCACGCATCTGGGCAACGGACTCCCCAACCTGCTGCCGCGCCACCCGAACACGATCTGGGCGGGCCTGGCGAACGACGATCTGATGCTCACCGTGATCGCGGACGGGCATCATCTGCCGCCCAGCACGCTCAAGGCCATGATCCGAGCCAAGGGCGTGGAGCGCACCATCGTGGTCAGCGACGCCAGCCCCCTCGCGGGCATGCCGCCGGGCCGCTACCGGACGCTGGGCAATCTCGCCGTGCTCGAACCCAATGGCAAGCTCCACAACCCGGAGAAGGAGTGCCTGGTCGGGTCGGCCTCCACCATGTTCGAGTGCATGAACTTCCTGGCCGGCCAGGGGTACTGCACCCTGGACGAGATGCTGGCCCTCGGCTTCCACAACCCTCTGCGCTTCCTGGGTGTAGACGCCTCGCGCATCCCGGCAGGGCCAAGATTGATCTATGACGAGGACGCGCGCACCTTCGCGCTCGGCGAGTAGCATGTCTCGGTCGGCAAACGTGGACTGGTCCCGGGCGCTCGTTCTCGGCATCGAGTCTTCCTGCGACGAGACCGCGGTGGCCCTGGTGCGCGGCGGACGTGAGATCCTCGCCCACCGCGTAGCCAGCCAAACGGACCTGCACCGCCGATTCGGCGGCGTGGTGCCCGAGCAGGCGTGCCGAGCCCACATGCAGGTCTTGCTGCCCGAGATCCAAGCCCTACTCGACGACCAGGACGTCCGGTCCGACGACCTCGACGGCCTGGCGGTCACCAACCGGCCCGGGCTGATCGGGGCGCTCCTGACCGGAGTCTCGGCTGCCAAGGCCTTGGCGCTGGCTTGGGATCTGCCCCTGGTCGGGGTCAACCATCTGGAATCCCACGTGACCGCCGCTCGCGTCGCCGAGCCCGACTTGAGCCCGCCCTTCGTGGCACTCATCGCCTCGGGGGGACATACGGGCATGTATCTCGTGGGTCCCGGCGGGACCTATCGCCGCCTGGGCGGCACACGCGACGACGCCGCGGGCGAGGCATTCGACAAGGCCGCGGCGGTGCTCGACCTTCCGTACCCGGGCGGCCCGTCCATCGAGCGCGCGGCTCGCAAGGGCAATTCCAAGGCCTTCCCCTGGAAGAACGCATGCTTGACGAGCGATGGGCGAGACCTTTCCTTCTCCGGAATCAAGACCGCAGTCCTGTACGCGGCCCGAGGCCGGCAAGCCGGACGGAACGAGCGCCTGACGCTCGACAACCAGGGCGTGGCCGATGCGGCGGCCAGCTTCCAGCGCGCGGTCGTGCATGCGCTGGTCACCCGAACGTTGCAGCATGCGGAGGCGTGCGGCGTCGACTGGGTGGCCCTGTGCGGCGGCGTCGCCGCGAATCGGGCCTTACGCGCCTCCTTGGAGTCCGAGGCCGCTCGCATGGGCCTGCGCATCGCCCTGCCCCACCGCGAGCTCTGCACGGACAACGCGGCCATGGTCGCTGCGCGCGGCACCGAACTCTTGGCCGCGGGGGTGCGCGACGGACTGGACCTCGGCGCCTCGGCGCGGGATGAGCCCGGGCCCGACGGCGCGAGGGGGCCCTGATGGCCCGGCGCTCGTCCGTCGGCCGCGGTGCAGACAAGCTCGCCTTCGCGCTGTCCGCCTTTCAGATGGACGCCACCGGTGCGGTGTGCTGCGACCTGGGCAGCCACGTGGGCGGCTTCGTCGACGCATGGCTGCGCCACGGCGCAGAGCGTGTGTACGCGGTAGACACGGGGTACGGGGTGCTCGACTGGCGCCTGCGCAATGACCCCCGCGTCGTGGTCCTGGAGCGAACGAACGCCCTCCATCTGGCCCTGCCCGAGCGCGTGGACCTCGTGTCCGTGGACGTCGGGTGGACGCCCCAGGCCAGGATTCTGCCCGTGGCGGCCTCCCTTTTGCGGCCCAGAGGACGGATTGTGTCCCTCGTCAAACCCCAGTACGAAGCCGACAAGCGCACCGAACTCAGGCGCGGCCAGGGCCGAGTGCTGCGCAGCGCCGTGCCGTGCATCCTGCACCGTGTCCTCCATGCGGCGCGCGAGCTGGACCTGCCTCTGCTCGGGCCGGTGGAGACACCCCTGCGTGGCGGCAAGGGCGGCAATCCGGAGTTCTTCCTCGTGCTTGGCCCGCGGCCGCCCGCGTGATACAGACGCACCCGCCTTTTGCGCTTGACGGACATCGCCACCGGGCTAGAATCTTCCTGTGCCAAGAGACCGACGATATTCACCCCCGACACAGCAATTGGAAAGGCTTCAGATGGCACTGCTGGATACGATTCGAGCGAAGGCTCGCGAGCTCAACAAGTCCATCCTCCTGCCCGAGGGAGACGAACCGCGCACTCTTCAGGCCGCGGCGCAGGCGACCGAACAAGGCTATGCACGCATCACCCTTCTAGGCAAGGAGCGCGCGATCCGCGCCAAGGCGCAGGAGCTCGACCTCTCCATTTCTGGGTGCAGCATTCTCGATCCCGCGCACGACGACCGGCGCGAGCGCCTGGCGCGCACGCTCTATGAGAAGCGCCGGCACAAGGGCATGTCCGAGGAGCAGGCCAGCGAGCTCGTCGCGGACCCGATCCACTTCGCCGCTCTGTGCGTGCAAGACGCGGACAGCCAGGCCGACGGGTACGTGGCCGGCGCCGTCCACGCCACGAGCGACGTACTGCGGCCCGCGATCCAGCTCATCGGTCCGGCCGAGGGCACGCGCACGGTGAGCTCCAATTTCATCATGATTCTCCCTGAGGACAGCCCCTTCGGAGAGGGCGGCATCCTGATGTTCGCCGACTGCGCCGTGGTGCCCCAGCCCGACGCACAGCAGCTTGCCGACATCGCCCTGTCCACGGTGCAGAGCTTCCGGTGCCTCGTCCAGGCCGAGCCCCGCGTGGCCATGCTCAGCTTTTCCACGAAGGGCAGCGCACAACACCCGGACGTGGACAAAGTCACCGAAGCGACGCGGCTGGTGCGCAAGCGGTCGCCGGACCTGGTGGTGGACGGGGAGATGCAAGTCGACGCCGCCCTCGTCGAATCCGTTGCCCAGACCAAGTGCCCGGACAGCCCGCTGGCGGGTCGGGCGAACGTGCTCATCTTCCCGGACCTCGACGCCGCAAACATCGGGTACAAGCTCGTCCAGCGGCTGGCCGAGGCCACGGCCTTGGGCCCGCTTGTGCAAGGGATCGCGCGCCCGGTCAACGACCTCTCCCGGGGGTGCTCCGTGCAGGACATCGTAGACGTCATCTGCGCGACGGCCTGCCAGGACACCTGATTCCATCTGGCCCGTTCGCGGCCCGTCGCCGAAGGAGCACATATGCGCCGTACCTCGAGCGAGCCCGCGCCCGACATGGCCTTGTCTGCCGGTCAAGTGTTACACGGGTTTGAGGTCGAGCACGCCGAGCCTCTCGACGAGATGCGCGCGGCCGGGTATCTCCTCGTGCACCAGAAGAGTGGCGCGCGCGTGCTGCACGTTCACTCGGCCGACCCCGAGAACCTGCTGGCCATCGGCCTGCGCACCCCGCCTCCCGACGACACCGGGCTTCCGCATATCCTGGAACACACGGTGCTGTGCGGTTCGCAGCGCTACCCGGTCAAGGACCCCCTGGTCGAGCTCCTGAAGACGAGTCTCGCCACGTTCCTAAACGCCATGACCTATCCGGACAAGACGGTGTACCCCTGCGCAAGCATGGTGGCCCGCGACTTCTACAACTTGGCATCGGTGTACTGCGATGCGGTCTTTCATCCCCTGCTCAAGCAGGACCACTTCAAGCAGGAAGGCCATCACCTCGACTTCTCCACGCCCGGCGAACCGACGAGCGCACTGACCGTCAACGGCATCGTGTACAATGAGATGCGCGGCGTCTACTCCGATTTGGACGGCCTGATCGACCGTCATACCACGCGCAGCATCTGCCCGGACAATGCCTATGGACGCGACTCCGGCGGTAGCCCGGATGCCATCCCCCGGCTCACGTACTCTGCGTTCCGAGACTTCCATGCGCGCTACTACCATCCGGCGAACGCGCGCGTCTTCCTGTACGGCAACCTGCCCACCGAAGGGCACCTCGCCTTTCTGGACGAGCGTCTGCACGACTTCGATCGCCTGAACGTGGACACGCGGATAGCCCCCCAGTCCCGCTGGCGCGAGCCCGTGCGCGAGACCATCCCCTATCCGGTCGGGCCCGACGACACGCTCGACCGCCGCGCGGCCGTGGTCGCTACCTTCCTCACCAACGGCGCGGTCGACACGTTACAGACCCTGGGCATGCGCCTGTTGAGCGCGATTCTGCTGGACAATGCCGCCAGCCCCCTGCGCCGCTCGCTCGTGGACAGCAAGCTGGGCGAGGAACTCACCCACGAGGGATACGAAGACCATCAGCGCGACACGTTCTGGCGGGTAGGACTGAAGGGAACGCGCGCGCAGGACGCGGACGCGATTCTGGACCTCATCCTCACGACCTGCGCGGACCTCGTTCGAGACGGGCTCGGCAAAGAGCGCGTCGCGCGCGCCTGTCACCAGTTCGAGCTCGCGGCCCGGGATATCAGCGACCACTATCCCCTGCACCTCATGGATCGAGTGTACAGATCCTGGATGTACGACGCGGACCCCTTCCAGAACCTGCACCTGCAAAGACAGCTCGCGGACCTGCGCGCACACCTGGACAACGAGCCGGACTTTCTGGAACAGTTGCTCGACGAATACGTGGTGCGCAATCCGCACTACAGCCTGCTCACCTTTGTGCCGGACCCGGGCGAGGCGTCGCGACGCGACAAGGCGCGAGCCGAGAAGATGACCCAGACGAAGCAAGCCATGGGGCTCGACGACTTGCGGCGTCTCGCCGAGGAGGCCGCTCGGCTGGAGCGGGCGCAGACTCGGCCGAATCCCCCCGAGGCCCTAGCCACACTCCCGCGCCTGGCGCGCAGCGACATTCCGCCCGAGCCTATCGAGCTCGGGACCGAGGTGCAGGAGGTGGGCCAGCGTCCGTTCCTGTACACCGACGTATTCGCCAACGAGCTCAATTATCTGTACGTGGCCTTCGACCTCACCGGCCTGCCGGACGACCTCGTGGAGGTGCTGCCCCTGTACGGAGAGGCCCTACAGAAGATGGGGGCTGCGGACGACGATTATGCGCGCATGGCCGAGCGCGAAGCCGAGCACACGGGCGGCATCGGCGTGTCCATTAGCGCAACCGGACACGTCGAGGATCCCTACCGCGTGCATCCCTTGTTCGTGGTGCACACGGCGGGGCTGAACCGCAAACTGGATGATCTGTTGCACGTGTTCTCTGACCGAGTCCTGCGCGGTAACCTGGCGAATATGGACCGCCTCGCTGACATTGTGCTCCAGGGCCGGGTGGCGCGCCGCAGCCGGCTGATCCCGGCGGGCAACCACTTCGCCGCGGCGCGCGCGGCGCGGCATCTCACCAAGAACGCCGCGCTGTACGAACGCATGGCCGGTGCCACGCAGATTCTGCGCTACGACGGCTGGGCCCACCGGTTCGACGACGCGCGCGACGAACTCGCCGACCGCCTGACTCGTTTGCAGTCGTTTCTGTTGCAGCGCGGCCGCGTCACCGCGAGCTACGTAGGCGCGCCGTCCACCGTTGCGCGCCTGCAGGAGTGGTACGCACGGTTCATGGACGAGCTCGGGCCGAGCCGACCAACCGCCCCGCCCTCGACATTTTCGCCGCGCCTGGGCGCGCGGGAAGGCCTGGCCACGCCTACGGAGGTCGCCTTCGTAGCCCAGGCCCTGCCAGCGGTCGGGTACCTCGACCCCGCCGCCCCCGCCCTGCAGGTCCTCAGTTTGCAGCTGAGCTTCGGCTACCTGTGGGAGCACGTCCGCGTGCGCGGCGGGGCCTACGGAGCCCATGCGCGGTACAATCCACTGGACGCGCGGCTCTCGCTTACGAGCTACCGCGACCCGACGGCCCAAACCACGCTGCAGACCTATGCAGGGCTCGCCCGGCATATCGAGCGCGACATGGACCTCTCGACTGAGGCTGTGGAGCAGGCGATTATCGGTACGGTCAAGGTTCTGGACCGTCCGGTTCGTCCCGGCTGGGCCGCGGCCACCGCGCTCGCGCGCTACCTCCATGGAAGCACCCCGGAGCACCGGCGGGCGCACCGCAGTCGCCTGCTGGCGCTCCAAGGAGACCACCTGCGCCGTGCGGCGCACGAGCACCTGGCCCCTTTGCTCCACGAGGCCCCGATTTGCGTGCTCGCAAGCCGCGAGACTCTCAACGAGTTGACTCGTCAGGGGCCCGACTACGACATTGTGGACCTCTAGGGCATTCGGCGTGGATTCCCCGGGCAATATCCCGTTGAAAAAGGGCTTGCGCATTTGTCATTTCTGGAGTACATTGGGCTTGTCAGTTGCATAGGACTTTCCGGGCGCTCGCTGTTCAAGGCGCCGTTCTTCGCGTGCTCTTGAATGCTTTTAGAGTTCACAGTCATCTGGCGGCCCGACCGTCCGCATGACCGGCGGAGATAGGCAAGGAGAACGCGTGTGAGAATACGATGCAGCAAGTGTAAGAAGGCGCTCAATGTCAGGGATGACCTTGCAGGTCGAAAGGTCCGCTGCCCCGCGTGCGGGGCCGCTATCCGAGTCCCCGACGGCAAGAAGTCCCCTCAGCCGGTAGGCGCCGGTGCGCGGCGCGCCAAGGGCCCGTCCACCGATACCGACGCAGGACGCGAGACCGCGTCCGCCGCGCAGTCGGAGGCGCAGGGCGCCACAGGCGAGGACCATCTTGAACTTGAGCTCGAGCCGGACATCTCCGTGCAGACCGAGGAGCCCGTCAAGAAGAAGGTCGGTCCCTCTGGGGAAGAGCCCGTCTTCTACTTGGCAAAGGGCAACGACAAGCTGGGCACGACTACGACCGCCTGGAACCGCATCGAGGAGGTCATGGCAGACGAAGGGCTTACCTTCGAATTCATCCGCCAACAGGCCGGGCCTCTGGGCGAGCCGGCGCTGCGCAAGGACGACATGTACTTCAGCGCCGGCGTGGACCACATCGAGTACGGCAGTCGATTCGTACGCGCTTTCGTCTTTCCACTCAACCTACTTGGCCTGGGTGCGGCGAGGCTGGAAGTCACCGCGCAGCTTCGCGACGGCAAGGGAACGTCGACCAGCTTCAAGGTCAAGGCTCGGCGAGCCTGCCATTGGCTCTTCGGCGGCTCCGACGATCGCCTGATAGAGCTGAACAAGAAGACCGTGGCCAACAAGTGCGCCCTGCACATGGCCCGCCACATCAAGGGCAAGTGGCTCGTCAACAGCGCCGTGTATGAGCTTGGCCGACTCAGCGCAGTCCTTGGCGGCGTGGGGCTGATTCCGGGGCTCGGGTATCTGTTGGGCGCGCCTGCGGCCGTGCTCGGGCTCGTGAGCCTGGGCGCGAACCTCAGCCGCAACCTTCCCAAGGGCAAGGGGGTGGCAGCTCTGGGCGTCGCGCTGGGCATCGCGGACTTCGTCCTGAGCGGTCTATTCTGGAGCCCGATCGTCGAGGCGGCGCGCAACCTCTTCGCGTAGACTTGCGCCCCGTCCGTTCGGCGCTCTGCATCCTCAGTAGCCGGCGTAGCGCAGCGCGTCACTTCGATCAGCGATACACCGGCATCGGCGCAGGCGGTTGGGCGTCGGCGCCCTCCTCTGGCACGACCTGCGCCTCGTCTTCCTGTCGAGGACCCGGCGTCTCTTCTCGCGCCACGCTCGGGGCCACCGGTCTCTCGCCCAGCGTGCCCACCGCCAGGGCGAGGTCCGTCCACGCGATCCGGTGGTCGTAGATCGACCGATAGTAATTGCGCTCCGCGACCGCCAGGGTCTGCCGCGCGTCCAGGACATCGAGATACGTGCTCACGCCTTGCCTCTCGCGCTCGCGCGTCAGGCGCAGACTCTCGCGGGCCTGGGCCACGTTGCGCTCTTGTCCGCGAACGGCCATCTCCGCACTGGCGATGTCCAGAAGCGCCCGGCGCACATCGAGACGCACCTCGTCGAGCCGGTCGGCTGCCTCCAGCTCGAGTTGACGGCGACGAGCCTCGGCCTCGCGGATTTGTCCACGCACCAGCAGTCCGTCGAAGAGCTGCAGATCCAACTGCAGCGTCAGGGACCAGTTCTTCTCCCAGTCCTCCGGATGACGGTTCCAGTCGTCCGAAGTGCCGGAATATGCCCCGGAGAGGGACAGATGCGGATAGAGCTCCGCGCGCGTGGCGCGGACGTTCTCCCGCTGGATGGCCACCGTGAGCCGCGCGGCGCGAAGCTCCGGTCGAAGCTCCTGCGCCCGGTGGTAGAGCTCGCCTTCGTCCAGATTGGGCGCCTCCGAGAACTCGAGCTCACCGGTCAGCTCCACACGGCTCGACAAGGGCAGGCCCAACAGGCGCAACAAGCTGCTGCGCGCGTTCGCCAGCTCATTCTCTGCTTGCGTGAGCTGCGTCTGTTGGTTGGTCTTCTCCACTTCGGCGCGTAGCACGTCGAACTCGGTGGCCACTTCCATGCGTTCGCGCTGCCTTACGTCCTCCAGGAAGCTGTCCGCGAGCTCCACCTGCTCGCGCGCGACTCGGACGATCTCCTCCTGGAGAAGGATCTGGTAGTATAGAGTGCGCACGCCGTAGAGTAGCTGTTGCCGCGCACCGCGCACGCTCTGTTCGACGCGATCTCGAAACAGGCGCGCTGCTCGCAGCCCGGCGCCGATCCGGCCCCCTTTGTACAAGGGCTGCGTAGCGCGAACCTCACCGGTGTACAGCTCGTTCCATCTATCGCGTTCATCGATTCCTGCGCGCTTCTCGGCATACGTGTCCGAGAGCTTGCGTGAGAACGACCCCGAGATGCTCGGCAACGCCTCGCTCCACGCCGAGAGGATCTGCCCTTCCGCGACATCTCGCCCGCTCCGGGCTGCGGCCAGCGCACGCGAATACTGCAAGGCGAGCCTCTCGCTCTCTGCGAGCGAGAGCCGGTACACGGGGCGGTCCGGCTCGGAGTGCTTCTCTTCAGGAGGTTTGGTTGCGGCCTGCTCCTCCTGAGCATTGTCAGCTGCGTCCGATTGGGTCGGCCCGGTTGCGGCCTGCTCCTCGGCCTGGGATAACCCGACAAGACCGGTCTGGCTGAGCGCCCAAAGCGCCAGCCACGCGGCCGCCGCTCTCCTCCCCCACGAGTCCAGCTTCATGCTCGCCCCTTGTGCATACCTGGTCATCCGTCTCCCACAGATGGTATCGGCAAATCTACTGTCCCGACGCCGTCAGGTCAACCAATTCCCCGGCAACACTGCGGTAGCTCTCATGCGCGCCTCGTTGGCGCTCACACGTTGCGTCGCAAGGGATGGCCCTGCTCCCGTCAACTTTGCTCGTAGGCGGGCGCACGATACCGCGGCTGCCCTTCACGTTGCGTAACCTCCTCACTACCAGCAGCTTGCGGCCTTTCTCGCACTGCCCTAGAAAGCCTGCATCACGCGCACTCGCCCACGAGACACAAACTTTTTCCGTATGATTTCGTAGCATAACATATCGCGGCCACCCCGCTAACTCGCCCCTCGTCCGAGGCTTGCCGATCAGCGCAGGTACCTGTCGGCAAGCAGCAGTTCAGCGCTTCGGTTTTTCGAGTTGATTCCCTGCCCGCGCAGAGTATAAAGACAATCAATCACGCTGCCGCGCCGGTCATGGGGAGGCAACTCAAAAAGCCGGACGCGGACGCGAACCTGAGCTCACGACGACCATATCACACTATTGCGTGGCGGTCCACACATGGACCGGAGGGGGTCATTTGTCCACGCCAACCACTCAGGTGTGGCGCCAGGTGCTCGATCGCCTGCGGCAACGCGTCCCACCGGGAGCCTTCGTTACCTTCACCAAGTACACGAACCTCGAACACGTCAACGAGCAAGAGGCGGTCATCGGGGTGGGCAGCCCGTTCATTCGAGAGTGGCTGCGCGATCACTACATGGATGCCCTTGCGGCGTCGTTGACCGAGTGCCTGGGCGAAGCCCCCCAGGTTGCGTTCCGCATATCCGCCGAGCCGTTCCGGCGTTTGCGCGAGAGCGAAGAGGCCGCTGATCTGCCGCCTCGAGCACCTTCTGCCCTGCCCCTGTCCTCGGCGCGGACCCCGTCCCAGAGCGCCAAGCCGGCGCTCCATCCGGACTTTCGCCTGGATCGCTTCCGGCCTGGACTGGCTAATCGCGTGCTCCACGCCGCATGCCGACGCGTCGCCGAGGCCCCGGGGGGCGAGTTCAACCCGCTGCTCGTGTACGGGCCCAGCGGTACGGGCAAGACGCACCTGTTGCAGGGCATCTGTCACGCCGCGCGCGAGGCAGGATGCACCACTGTGCGTTACCTCTCGGCCGAGGCTTTTGCCACCGGATTCGTGCGGGCGGTCGAGGAGAAGCGCCGCGCGGCGTACCGCCGCGCCTTCGAGCGCGTTGACCTGCTAGCTGTAGACGACATCCAGTTTCTGGCCACGGGCAACAAGGCGGCTACGCAGGACGCGTTCCTCCACATGTTCGACGATCTGCTCCATCGGAGCGCGCAGCTCGTTCTCGCCTCAGAGGTCGACCCCCGAGAGCTCAAGGGCCTGGCCCATCGCCTAGCCAAGCGATTCGTATGCGGGCTGTCGTTGCGCGTGGCGCCCCCCGACCAGAGCGCTCGAGAGGACATCGTACGGCTGGCCGCCGCGGAACGCGGTTTCGACCTGCCGGACGAAGCGGTGGCCCTGATCGCCGACCAGACCGCCGGATGCGCGCGAGAGCTCGGGGGCGTGCTCCACAGGCTCGCGGCGCTCGCCCGATTCGAGGGCCTCGCCATCACGCGGGAGGTGGTCGATCAGCTCCTCCCTCGCCCACCCGGCCCTGCGCTAGCGCGCCTGGCCGCACCAACCATGGAACAAATCGCCGACGCAGTGAGCGAGGCCTACGGCGTGCCCGTGGAGACGCTACGCGGATCAGGACGGCAAACCACGGCGCGCAACGCACGGGCCGCGGCCATGCTCATCGTGCGAGAGCTCACGCACGCCAGCCTCGCCCAGATCGGCCGGTTCTTCGGTGGCCGCAGCCACGCCACCGTGCACGCAGCACTGAAGAACGCGCGCAACATAGCCGCAACGGACGACGCGCTCAGGCGCCGCCTGGAGCTCATCCGTCGTAGTCTCTAGACACGCGATCCGCTCGTCTAGAGGCGCCGGACACAAGGAGGCCGCGTCATGGATAGGGACCCGGACTGCCTGTTCTGCAAGATCGTGGCCGGCGAGATTCCGGCCGACAAGGTGTACGAGGACGAGGCCTGCGTCGCGTTCCGAGACATCAACCCACAGGCGCCCACCCACATCCTGGTGGTGCCCCGCGAGCATATTGCGCGCCTGGACGCTGTGCAGGAGAGTCACCGCGCGCTTCTGGGCCACTTGCTCGAACGCGTCGCCCACCTTGCACGCGAACAGGGCCTAGCCGACGAGGGGTTCCGCACAGTGGTCAACTGCGGCGCCAGCGCCGGGCAAGAGGTCTTCCACATTCACGTGCATCTCTTGGGCGGACGCACCTTCCGCTGGCCTCCGGGCTGACTCCGTACGCCACAGGGCCGCCAACGGGCCGGCAGCTCGGTTCGCAGCCGATTCGCTACGGGCTGGGCACGCGCTTGGACAGGTCGAGCCGACCGAACGGGCGCAATTCGCCGACGAGCGGCCGGCCCCATTGCAGAAACGCCTCGGTCACGTCGTTCCCGTCCCCGTTGATGAACTCTTTGGGCAAGAGCCGGGTCTTGCCGGCCACGCTCTTGAGGGGCACGAGCGCGCACTCGGTCCGATACGGGGCCTCGGACACCCGTCGGATCACGCACGAGCCGTCCACGTCGCCGGACAGCGCCTTGTCCGCCGCAAACCGCCCCAGGTCCAGGGCCTCCTGCCGGTCGACCGGACTCTGGTCCGGAAAGCTGCGCTGAATGTAGCCCAGCGTATCCCCACGGGCGCGCACCTTCTCGACTCCCTGCTCGGCGAAATGGGCCTTGATCCGCTCGATCAGCGCGTCCGCGAGCGCCCCGGTCCCGGAGAGCTGCACGTTCCCGTGGCTGTCCGCATCCAGCGCATCCCTGCTCAGCGCCTGCAGTACCGGCACCTTGTGCCGGTCTTCGATCCCCTCGCTCGCCGCGGCGATGCACCTGCCCAAGCGCTGGTAGGTCCCGTAGACGTCTCGACAGAACCGGTCCACGTCAAAGGGAACCTCGGGCACGTACACGAGGTGCGGTCCTGCGCTCTCGATCGTGCGACCCAAGGCGCTCGCCGCGGTCAGAAACCCCGCGTGGCGGCCCATGCAGATGCCCAGGTAGATGCCGCCGAACGCGCGGTTGTCCAGGTCCACGCCGCGGAACGCGTTGGCCACATATCGGGCCGCCGAGCCGTATCCCGGGGTATGGTCGTTTTCCACCAGGTCGCAGTCCACGGTCTTCGCGATGTGGAACATGCGCAGCTCGTAGTCCTCTTCAGCGGCCGCATCATTGATGATGTCCAGGGTCTCCGACGTGTCGTTGCCGCCGATCCCAAACACATACCGGATCCGATATTTCTGAAACACGTCCAGCATGGCCGCGCAGTCTTCGACCGTGGGGCGGTGACGCGTGGACAAGAGCTGCGTGGCCGGGGTGTGCGCGATCGCTTCGAGCGTCGCCTCGTCCTGCGCCTGCAGGTCCACAAAGGTCTCGCCCAAAATGCCGTCGATCCCGTTGAGCGCACCGTACACGCCGCTCACCTGCGAGGAATCGCGCAGGACCTGCACGACCCCGACCCACGACGCGTTGATGACGGCCGTCGGGCCGCCCTGGGTGAACACGACTGCATTGCCGCTGAGGCTTGCCATGCTTCGTTCCTTCCGTTTCTGATGTCTGGGATGCTGTTCCGGCCACAAAGCCGCTTATACTCGAACCCCCAGGGGCCTGTCAACGTTTCGCACGAAAACACCTGTTCCACCGCAGCGCATGTAAGCCGAGCACGCAGGCGGCCTTGAGCCTTGACCATGGTCCCCTCTCCGGCTACCATCCTGGAACAGAGGGTGTATCGGCCGTAGAGTCGAGTTGGAGCACTGTATGGGTAACCCGAAGCCTCTTGCTCCCCCCGCGCCGGGCGGCCGAGGCGTGCATGTGATGCGCTACCGGACCGCGTACGCGGAGACGGACCAGATGGGCCGCATCTATTACGGCCATTTCGTGATCTGGCTCGAACGTGCACGCACCGAACTCCTCCGCGACCTGGGCATCCGCTACCGCGACCTCGAGTCCACAGGCCTCTTTCTCCCGGTGCGCAGCCTCGAGGTCCGCTATCGCCGTGCCCCCGGATATGACGAGATTCTCACCTTCGCCACGATCGTGGACCGAGCGCGTCGCGCGAGCGCCGCGTTCGTTACGGCCTTCTATGCGGAGGACGGCGCGTTGCTCGCCGAGGGTCGGGCGGAAGTGGCCGCCGTCGACCGGAATGGCGCACCCGTAGCAATTCCGGACCGGATACGCCGCAAACTGACCGAGGCCGCTTCTTCGTCGGTGTGACAGCTTTCTTGCCAGGACGGAGTCTTCGCGTGCGCTGCACTTGTCTGTTCCTCGCAATCATGCTTGGGTGTGCCTTGTTCGCCTCCGCGGCCCAAGCGGCCGAATCCGCGATCGACGTGCGCGCGGAACTGGCCGCAGGCCGCACCTTGTTCAATACCCACGATTATCCGCAAGCCGCGCAGCGGTTCGGCACGGTCATCGAGGCACTGGCGAGCAGGCCGGCCGCTTCCGCTCGCGAGGAGGCCATGCTCCTTCGAGCGCGGTGTCTTGTGGCTATGGCCTGGAGCGAGGGCACCGAGGCCGCGGGCCGCGCCCAGCTCGTGCACGAGGCCCTTACTCTACTCAGGCGAGCTCTGGAACAAGTCCCCGCGCAAGAGACCACGCACCGCCCCGCCCTCCACTACTGGGCCGGCAGAGCGCTCGCATATGTGGCCGATGAACTGCGCCTTGGCGCAGAGGTCCGTGCGGCTTACCGGCCTTTGCTCCAACAGTATCGCGTCCCGGCCACGCGGGCGCTTGAGCGCCAAGGGCGCGAGCCCGGAGACATCGGCCCCGATGTGTACGCTGCGCTCGACGAGCTGCTGGTCCTGCGCGACGCGGTCGACCACCTCCATCGCGCCGCGTCCGAAACCGAGCGAGGCGCGCTGAACTACGACGCCAGGCTCTACCGCGCCCTGGCCTTGGGCGAGATCGCCCGATCCCTGCACGCTCGTGCCGCCTGGGAAGAGGCTGTCGAGACCTTCCCGGGCCTGCTGGCTTCGCTCACCGACGCGATCGAGGCCCCTATGGAGAAGGTGACCAGTGACGCGGCCTATCGCGCGGCCATCTCCGAGCTCACCGAGGTGGCACGCAGCTACACCCCGGGTACCGGGCGCCCCTCCGGGGGCAACCGACCGATTCCGGAGGTCGTGCTGACCGAATACCACCGAGAACGAGGCCACTACGAATTAGCGCGCCGAGAGGCCGACCTGTTCGCGCGCCTGTACCCCCAGTCTCGTGCCATGGCTCGAGTGCGGCTGTGGAAGGCGGACAGCCTGTACTATTCCGGTCGGCTGGAGGAGGCCGTCTCCGAATACATGGCCATGCTCGACGACCCGCTCGCCCGCCCCCGCCATCGCTTGGACGCGCTTCTGGGGACGGGATGGTGCCACGCCCGATTGGCGGCCACCCTGGGCGCTGATCGGCGCCGTGCGCACCTCACCGGCGCGGCGCAGGCGTTCGATCAGGCGGAGGACCTGTTCCAGGACCTTGCCCCCAACGACAATCGACGCCTACCCGCCCTGTACAAGCTCGCGGAGACCCGCGTCGCCCTGGGAGAGGAGCGCCAAGCGCTCGACCTCCTCGACCGGCTCAGCACGCTGGTCCAGGAAGGTCTGACGCATGGTGCGCTGTCTCAAGAATCGGCCGATGCCTACCGCCTGCGCCACAGCTCTCTGGCGGGAGCCGCGGCCGAGCACTTGGGCCGACCGGACCTGGCTCGCACGCAGTTCCTCTCCGTCCAGGCGCTTGCCGCCCAGCAGGATCGCCCGGCCGAGCTGCTGGAAGCGGTCGAGTCCCTGGCGCGCATCGAAATGCAGCGCGGCCGTCCGGACCTCGCTGCCCTGCGTTATGATGCCGCAGTTGCGCTCGCCGACCCGGATGCCAGCCCTGTGGAGCATGCCCGCGCGCGTCTCGGGTCGGCGACCGCCCGGCTCGCCCTGGCTCAAGCTCTAGTCGAGGACGAATCCCCAGACTCGGACGCGCGGCCCTGCGCGGCCGCCGCGCTGCTCCTGGCGACCGCGCATCCACCGGATGCCGTTTCGGACCTTGTCGGGGATCTGGCCTTGGAGCAACGCGTCGCCCGTCTTCGCGAGTCGCGCCCCGACGAGCTTCTCGCCGGTGTGATCGAGAGGCTGGACCGGTTGCTGGACCAGCAGGCCGCTCGCCTGCGCGTAGACGGGCTGTACTATCATCAGGGCGCCGCCTACGCTGCCCTTGGCCGATACGACGCCCGGCAGCTGCTCTCGGACGGTCCACTCGGAGAGGATGCCTGCCGCGCGGTCCTGGACCGATTCGACCGGGCGATTGCTGACGACGGCGCCTTCATGATGTCCCTGAAGGTGAACCCGCGCGGGGCCTTCGCCGCCCGGGCCATGTACGGCATGGGCCGCGCGCTCGCGGACGCAGGCGAGTTCACGCGCAACGCGTCGGACCGGTTCCAGACCCAGCGCGAGCAGAGCCTGGCGGACCTATATCGTCACCAGGCCCAAGAGTACCTGGCCGGCGCAGTGGAGCCCCTGCAGCGCTGCGCGCGTACCGCGTCAGGCGACGAGCTTGCCGTCCAGGCTCACGAGCTTCTGGGAAGGGTCTTCATCCTGCTCGACCGCTACGGGCCGGCGGAGAACGTGTACCGAGCGCTCCACGCCGACCCTGCGGTCGCCACGGAGCGACGCGAGTCGGTGGCCCTGGAACTGGCCGACCTGCTCGTTCGTCGCAGGCAGCCGGAAGAAGCGCTTGCCCTGCTCGAAACCTATCTCACTCGCACCCGCGAGGCGGTGCTCGCCACTGGAGAGATCCTCGAAGACCTCGGCCGACTCGAACGCGCGCACACGGTGTATAGCATGACACGCGACCTGCCGTCTCCCACGACGAGCGAGGAACGCGCGCGCCACGCGCAGGCCCTATACCGGGCACAGGCCACGGCGTTGACGCTGGCTCGTGGTCCGCACCCGTTGCCGAGCGTCTCTGCCCAAGACGCGATTGACGGCCTGCGCTCCGTCGCTGAAACGTATCCGCGCACCCTCGCCGGAGCCCAGGCCCTGGGCACGCTCGGCCGGTACGCCCTGGACCAGGGCGAGTACGAGCGCGCCCTGTACATCGCCCAGGACGGTCGCGCCCGATTCGAGAACCTGCTCGACGAGGTCGCACCCGGCGCAGTCGACGAGCCACTCCTGGCCGCCAGCCGCCACGCGATGCTAAACCTCGCGGGCGAAATCCTGCGCGGCCAGGCTTCCGCGCGCGTGGAGGCGGGCGACGTAGATCAAGCGGCCTCGCTCCTCGACCAAGCCGAAGAACGTTTTCGCGAGGTCATCACTGACCGTGTCTGGTCGCCCCGCGACCGTACGCTCCACGCGAAGGCGAGCCTGAAGATGGCGCGTGTCCTCCTGGCGCGCGCCGATCTGGCTGCGGACAGGGACGAGCGCCGCCTCCAAACCCAGGCGGCCCTGCGCCAATATGCAGACGTGTACGCCACGTATGCGGACGAGACCGTGATCGCGGACGACGCGCTGTTCGAGGCGGCAGATGAGTACCGCCGTCAGGCACGCCCCGATCGTGCGCGAGCCCTGCTGCACGAAATGCACGACGCTGCACGCGCACGCACGCTTCTGCGCAGGCTGGAGGCGACTTCCACGGAGATGGCGCCGTGAGCGCGACACTGCGCGCCCTCCGGCCCATCTTGGAGGACCGCGCAGGCGGCCTTTCCGGCAAACTTGTGCGCGCTGCGCTCTGGCCCATGGGCCTGGCCATGAGCGCGGCGACCAAGCTGCGGCGCTCAGCCTTCCAAGCCAGGCTCTTTCGTGCGCGCACCGTCGCGGTTCCGGTCGTCAGTGTCGGCAACCTCACCGCGGGCGGAACGGGCAAGACGCCCCTTGTCGCACTCCTCGCCGAGCGCGTGTCCGCCGGCGGGCGCCGTCCAGCCGTAGCGGCGCGCGGGTATGCTGCGCGCAAGGGCCACGCCGGGGACGAGGAACGCGTTCTGTGCGATCAGATCCCCGGCCTCATCTACGAAGCGGGCCCGGACCGCGCCGCCGCGGCCGCACGCGCTGCGCAACGCGATGCGGACGTCGTGATCCTGGACGACGGCTTCCAGCACCTGCGCTTGGCCCGGAACCTGGACATCGTCGCCCTGGATGCCACGCATCCCTTCGGCGGCGGACGGGTCCTGCCCGCGGGCCTGCTGCGCGAACCCGTCTCCGCCCTCGGGTACGCGGACCTAATCGTACTCACCCACACGGACGAGCTGTCCAGGCAAGCGCTCGACGACCTGGAACAGCGGGTCCGCGGCCTCGCGCCCGACGCGCCGATCGTCCACAGCCTGCACGAACCGGCCTCTCTCACCGAGCTCGGCTCCGGCACCACGCGGCCCATTGAGACGCTGCATGGCGAGTGCGTGGTGGCCCTGTCCGCGATCGGGCGGCCCCAGGGGTTCGAGACCACGCTCGCGCGCGCGGGCGCACACGTCGCCGCGCACATCACATTTGCCGACCACCACGTGTATCGCGCTGAGGATCTCCAGGCCGCATTCCGCGCGGCAAAGGATGCGCAGGCGCACCTTGTCGTCACGACACAGAAGGACGCGGCGAATCTCGCGCACCTCTCTGTTCATCCACCAGGGGACATGGACGTCCTGGTCCTGGCCATTCGCCTTCGTCTCGTCCGCAACGCAGAGGCTCTGGACCGCGCCCTGCAGCGTGTTCTCGACCACCCGTAAGAAGAGACCTGACCATGCTGCGCGTCTGCGAGCTTTTCACGAGCCTCCAGGGCGAGACGAGCTATGCTGGGCTGCCCTGCACCTTTGTCCGGCTCGCGGGCTGCAACCTGCGCTGCCGATGGTGCGACACGCCCTATGCCCTGACTGCGCGCGGAAGACGCTGGGACGCGAAGGCGCTCGCGCAACGCGTGCACAAAGCAGGCACCCGGCTCGCTGCGATCACGGGCGGGGAGCCGCTTCTCCAACCCGAGGCACCCGCGCTCGCGGCCGCCCTTGCTCGCCTCGGACATACCGTGCTCGTAGAAACCAACGGCAGCCTGGACATCTCCTCGATCGCGGCGCCGGCGGTGCGCATCCTGGATCTGAAGGCCCCGAGCAGCGGCGAGACTGACCGCATGGACTGGGTCAATCTGGACAGGCTGCGCCCCACGGACGAGGTCAAGATCCTGATCGCGGACCGCACCGACTACGCCTGGGCTTGCGACGTCCTGCGGGGCCACCGCCTCAACCAGCGTTGCCCGGTGCTCTTCGGTGCGGTGGCCGGACGACTGCGCGCAGGGCGCTTGGCGGACTGGGTCGTGGCCGACCGCCTGCCCGTACGCGTGCAGGTGCAGCTCCATCGCGTGCTCTGGCCCGGCCGCCGCCGCAGAGCGTAGCTCGTACTTCTTTCCAAACAACGCCTTAGGCCTCTCCCTCCTCGTATCTCTGTCAGCCCTGGACTTGACCCGGCCGCCCGTGCGGAGTACAAGATAAGACTTGCACGCGCGGAATGTAGCGCAGAAGGGAGATCCCCATGGCCAAGAGCCGCAAGAAGAGCGGATTCGTCAACGAAGGCATCGAGGCGGTCCGCGAGAACGGCAGCCGCGTGTACAAGTCGGGCGCACATATGCTCCCGGCCGCGAGCCTGATGAAGGCCGCGGGCGTGATCCGCGGCGTTCGCGACCTGGACCGGCCGTTCGTGACGATCGTGAACTCCTACACGACCCAGATCCCCGGACACGCTCACCTGCGCACCCTGGAGGACGCCCTGCACAAGACCCTCCGCCGCATGGGGTACAACGTCTGGGTGGCCAACATCGGCGGCGCGGTGTGCGACGGCATCGCCATGGGCCACTTCGGTATGAAGTACTCGCTGGCGAGCCGCGAGCTCATTGCCGACCAGATCGAGACCATCATCGGCGCGCATCCCTGCGACGGTTGGATTGCGCTGGGCAATTGCGACAAGATCGTGCCGGGCATGTACAACGCCATGGTGCGCCTGAACATCCCAGCCGTGTACGTGAGCGGCGGACCGATGCTCGCCGGCCGGGGGGCCACGGACGTCATCAGCGTGTTCGAGGGCGTGGGCCGCCACGCGGTCGGCCGTCTGTCCGACTCCGGGCTCGAGCGCCTGGCCATGCGGGCCTGCCCGGGCTGTGGCTCGTGCGCGGGCATGTTCACCGCGAACTCCATGAACTGCTTCGGCGAGGTTGTAGGGCTCGCCTTGCCTGGCAACGGTACGATCCCGGCCGAGGTCTGGGCCGACCGCAAGCAGACTCGCACCAAGCCCAATCCCCAGCGCGTGGCTCTGGTGCGCCAGGCCGCAAAGGCGCTCAAGCGCTGCATTGACCGGGGCTTGCGCCCGCGCGACATCGTCACCCAACAGGCCATTGACAACGGGTTCATCATGGAGATGGCCATCCCCGGGTCGTCGAACACCATTCTGCACGGCCTGGCGCTCGCGCACTCGGCGGGCATCCGATACGACCTCAACCGCATCAACCGCATCTCCAAGACCACGCCCACCCTGTGCAAGGTCTCGCCCAGTCGGCCCGAGGTCCACATGGAGGACGTGCACCGCAAGGGCGGCATTGCAGCGATTCTACGCGAGGTGGACCGCAATGCCGATACGCCCCTTGACCTGAAGGTCGAGACCGTGATCGGCAAGCTGTCGCGGTCCGTGTCCGGCGCCCCCGCGCCCGACGGGGACGTCATCCGTCCGGTGGCCGACGCGTTCAGCCCCACCGGGGCGCTCGCGATCCTGTTCGGCAACCTTGCGCCCGACGGCGCCGTGGTGAAGATCGCAGGCGTAGACCCGGACATGATGGATTTCTCCGGCCCCGCACGCATCTTCGAGTCCCAAGAAGACGCGCTCCAGGGTATCCTCCACGGCAAGGTGCGCGACGGGGACGTGGTGGTAATCCGCTACGAAGGCCCCAAGGGCGGGCCAGGCATGCAGGAGATGCTCTCGCCCACCGCGGCGATCCGCGGCGCGGGCATTCGCGCGGCGCTCATCACCGACGGCCGCTTCTCCGGCGGCACTCGCGGGCTGTGCGTAGGCCACGTCTCCCCGGAGGCGGCGAGGAGCGGACCGATCGCCCTGTTGCGCCACGGGGACACGATCCACATCAACGCCGCGAAGCGGACCCTGGAGGTGGAACTCAGCAAGACCGAGCTCGCGCGCAGGCGCAAGGCCCTCAAGCCCTTCCGCCCCAAGGTGGAACATGGCTGGTTGGCCCGGTACAGCGCGCACGTGACCAGCGCAGACACGGG
>Ga0180432_10003399_pt1 | contig 22714 bp, 22 predicted proteins | sample SS_ome_10_FD_132414 | JGI IMG/M metagenome (GOLD analysis project Ga0180432, IMG submission 132414) | Hypersaline lake sediment archaeal communities from the Salton Sea, California, USA - SS_1_MS_2 metaG | ecosystem: Environmental > Aquatic > Non-marine Saline and Alkaline > Hypersaline >...
CTCGTCGCTTCCAAAATCGAGGCCCAACAGCAAGTCGATTTGGAGTACATTTCTTCGTGAGGCAACGAAGCAGCGTTCGAGTACATTCTTAGATGAGGCAACAGGCAGATCTGGTTTTCCCAACTGCCGCAACCCGTGCACCACATCGAGAAATGGCTCGTGGCAGAGAGAAAGCAACACCCTCGATCAGGGAGCAAGAGGCATGGTAGAGAAAGGGTACACAGGAAATACGCAGTACAGTGTTAGAGCAAAGTCCTTGATTCGCCTTTATTGGCGGATCTGTCCGCTCGATAGTGCTCTCATACAGACCCAAGGATCACTTTCTGCCCTTTCGGCAATCGTTACAACAACTCCATCTCTGAATACCACCAAACAATACGGATTCTGGTAGGTCCAAACGCAGATTGTCTTCTCCGAGCGAATCTCAGGAAAGAGGAAATCTGAAACGGTGACTCTCTCGGGCTGCCCCCACACTCTCTGGACTTGGTGTCCGGACATTCCACACCCGATAGTACAATCCTTGCTGGTTTGCTCTATTGCCCCACCAACAAACATCAGAATGAGGCCGATACAACAAATCAACCGAGTATGACACCACACCTCGCTCACCCCCTCACCTCTCTTGATCAAAACAAGAGGAACACCATCAATCTGATCTCACACCAGTCCAGGGACCAGAACTTTGGCCGCTTCGTGAGGAGAACTTTGTCTCTTGTAGCAAAGGACTAACGAGGACTTCGCGCTAGGGTTACAGCAGCACGGGCGCGACATGCCCCCAAGTGACGGACTCAATGACCATAAAATGACCATAAAAAGAAATCACATGCTATACTGTCTGTTGGTCTTCATCGAGCAAGGAGGTGATCAGTATGCCTGTTTATGTTTTGCTCAGTAGGCTGACTGACGAGGGAGCCTCCACAATCAAAGCCAGACCAGAGCGGGTCAAGGAGGTCAATCAGGAGATTGAGGCGCTTGGGGCTCATGTGCTCCACCAATATGCTACTCTCGGTCCCTACGATTTTGTGAGCATCGTAGAAGCGCCCGATGCCGCAGCGATTGCGCAGGTGTCCTTGGAGTTGGGATCTAGAGGAAGTGTGAAGATCCATACCTTACAGGCAATCCCTATCGATGAGTTCATCGATAGGCTGAAGTAGAGCGGGCAACGGGATTCGAACCCGCGACCCTCAGCTTGGGAAGCTGATGCTCTACCCCTGAGCTACGCCCGCATTGGTACTGATTATAGCGCTCGCGCAAACGAGCAACAACTCACCCTCGAAGCGCGTCCAAGGCCGGAAGAGACTTCCCACGCAGTAGTGCGAGGCACGCACCTCCTCCAGTAGAGACATACGACATCCGGTCAGCCCATCCTAGCTTCGCCACTGCCTCACCCGTCTCTCCACCCCCTACGACGGTATATGCCTCTGAATCGGCAAGCGCCTCGGCGATTGCCACGGTGCCGCGGGAGAATGGCTTCAATTCAAACGCTCCCATCGGTCCGGCCCAGACAATCGTTTTCGCCGCATCGATCTGTTCCCGGAATGTCCCGATTGTCTCCGGTCCGATATCTAGGCCGATCCAGCCGGCAGGGATCTTATCCGCGCGGCAGGTCGCAGTCTCGGCCGTCGCACTCACTTCCTCCGCGATCACCACGTCGCGCGGCAGCAGGATCAGCACGTCCTTCTCATAAGCCGCCTGAATCAGCGGCTTGATCTCTTCCAAGAGCGATTCGTCGACGATGGAGTCACCAACAGAATGACCCTTAGCACGCAGGAAGGTAAATGCAACGCCTCCGCCGATCATGATCACATCGACCTGATCGAGAAGGTCGCGTAGAGCTCCCAATTTACTCTTCGCCTTCTTCCCTCCTACGATCGCAATATACGGACGTACGGGCTCCTCAACGAGCGGGGAAAGAGCCGCAAGCTCATTCTGCACGAGCTTCCCCGCGTAGGCCGGGAGGTAGTCGGTGACTCCCAGGGTAGAGGCATGCCCCCGGTGAAGCGTGGCGAAGGCGTCATTTACGTAGAGATCCCCCAGGCTGGCCAGACTCCGCGCAAACTTGGCGTCGTTCGCCGTTTCCTCCGGATGAAAGCGCAGGTTTTCTAGGAGGAAGAGGTCGCCTGGCACTCCTTTCGTGATGGCCTTCTTAATTTCTTCCCCAATGCAGTCGTCGAGTTTCTGGACCGGTCGATCCAAGAAGGCTTGAAGTCTCTCTCCTACCGGGTCAACTCGAAGCTCGGAGATGATTCTTCCCTCCGGACGACCAAGGTGGGTCAATAGAGTCAGCTTGGCCCCACGATCAATGAGGTCGTTCAGCGTCGGCAATGACGCCTTGATCCGAGCGTCATCAGCAACGTCCCCGTCTGCAAGAGGCACGTTATAGTCCACCCGCACCAGCACGGTTTTCCCTTCAACAACCGCATCTTGCATACACCGGAGACCATTTAGTAGACTACCCACGTGTTTTTCCCCTTTCCATTCACAAGCAATTGAACGGCGTACTCCAGGGAATTATAATCGCGCAAGATGAACAATCAATTGGTATTGCTTGGAATCGGCCTTTTTATCGGACTTATGGTTGTTGTCGCCACAGTAGATCAATATCTGCTCAATGAGCACGACCCAAGGGAGCCGCAGGGGCTGCTCTGGCGATCACAGACTGCATTTTCACGCATCAGGGATTTGGAGGTTGTGTTGGCAATCTCCGAAAACCAGCCGGAAGATCGTGTGATTCGAATGCTGGTCCAACTCCTGAACGGGCAAGACCCAGTGATGAGTGTCCGATATCTTGATCCAACCACGATGAGAGATGAGCTCTTCACCATCAACCGCGACCTCCTTTCACACTATCTACCTCAAGAGAATCTAGTCGTGATCAAACGCTGGATTGGCCTTCCCCTAGCTGCAGTTGGGCTAGCAAGTTTAGACATCTCTCAGTTGGAAAAGGATTGGAGGGCGGGAAGGATCCACTTGCGCGTGATCCAGGACATCTCGGGGTTCAGCAGGGATCTATTCCCAACCGCAATCGTTCTCTCAGAAACAATATCCGGCTGCCAGCAATACCCTCCATCTTCCATCTGTTCTGCCACAGAGGAGGAACGCTTTCTGCCAGGCTTCGCTGGGTTCGAAGAAGGTTCACTGGGGGCCTCGATCCAGGGAGGGTACATCCTCGAGGTGACCCATGCGCAGAGCGGTGAACTCTTGCGCATGATTTGGATCGATAGGGAGAGTTACTTGGTAAGAAATGTTGTCTTCTTCGCGAACGGGAAGCGCACAGCCAGCCTACGAGTAGAGCGAATCACCCTCGACCAGGGACTCACCGAGGAAGCAATTCTCGCGCTTCCCCGCGGGGTGGAGATAATCCGAGGTTAAATCTAACCAATGATCTCTTTGAACTGCGACAGACTCATTTCGTACTCAATGAAGTCTTGGAAAGCATCCTCTTCTGCAAACGGGGATTCAATTGCCGAGGCCTCAAACACCTCATCGGCGATGTAGATCGGGCTTCCTATACGAAGAGCAAGGGCGAGCGAGTCAGACGGACGCGCGTCAACCTCCACACTCTTGCCGTCGGAGCTCCGAAGGAAGATAGTAGCATAGTACGTTCCCTCTTTGAGCCCAGTAATCACGATCTTTTCTACGCTTCCCTCAAGGTCATCAATAATGGCTTTCATCAGGTCATGCGAAAGGGGTCGCGGGAAACGACCGTTTTGCAGGCCAAGAGCGATCGACATGGCCTCGGCCTCACCAATCCAGATCGGCATCGCCTTGCTCGAATTTCGATCCTTCAGGAGGATAACCGGGGCATTATTGAAAGGATCTACTAGTAACGCCTTGATTTCCGCTTCTCGCATCGCAATTCTCCTTTGCTTCTCTTTAGGACAATCGTTGGCACCCCATTATAGCAAGGACGCGGTCGCGTGACAATAGCCGGTTGGCATTTGCCCTGCACAAGGCTACACTTACAGGTGAGGTGGTAACATGTGTGGAATTATCGGATATGTGGGAAGTGAGCCCGTCGTCCCACTACTATTCGAGAGCTTGAAACGCTTGGAGTATCGCGGCTACGATTCGGCCGGGATTGCTATCCTCGAGAATGGCCACATGACCCTTTTCCGCCGTGCGGGAAAGGTAAGGCAATTGGAGAGTGAGGTTCTCCAGTGTCAACTCTCCGCAAGGATTGGCATTGGGCATACCCGTTGGGCAACACACGGAATTCCCACAGACGAGAACGCCCACCCTCATCTGGATTGTCGGCAGAAGATCGCCGTCATCCACAATGGCATCATCGAGAACTTCCAGCCGTTAAGAGAGAAACTCACAGCGGCTGGACATCGTTTCCGTTCACAAACGGATACCGAGGTTCTCGCCCACCTCATTGAGCAGCACGATAATGACAACCTGCTTGCGGCGGTCACCGAAGCTGCCAAACAGGCCGAAGGAGCATTTGCCATCGCTGTGCTCACGGAAGACGACCCGAATCGGATTGTCGTCGCACGGCGCGGAAGTCCCCTTGTCGTAGGGACGGGGGAGATCGGAACCTTTGTTTCCTCGGATATCCCGGCGATCGTAGATTGGGTTTCCCAAGTCGTGTTCCTGGCAGACAATGAGGTCGCAGAGCTAACCTCGGAAGGCTTCCGCGTTCTAGACCTTGCCGGCAACCCGGTCAAGCGCCCCCCCCAGCCGGTCACCATGGATCCTCTTTCAATCCAGAAGTCCGGCTACAAGCACTTCATGCTAAAAGAGATCCACGAGCAGCCCCGCGCCGTGGGAGAGACGGTACGGGAGAAGCTGGGGGTCGACGGGCTGACGGTTCGCCTATCCGGGGTCAGTGAACTGTCTCACAACTACGATCAGGTTTATCTTGTTGCCTGCGGCACCGCACATCACGCCGGTCTGGTTGCAGAGTACCTTTGGGAGCAACTGCTCGCACTGCCCGTTCACGCGGTGATTGCCTCGGAGTTCCGCCTGCGAGAGATGCCCCTCACTTCCCGAACTCTGGTGATTGCGGTTTCCCAATCGGGGGAAACCATCGACACGCTGATGGCCATCCGCCACGCAAAGGAGAGCGGCGCAAGGGTGATTGCAGTTGTCAATTCAATCGGATCAGCAATCGAGCGAGAGTCGGACGCGGCGGTCTATACCCGTGCCGGGGTTGAGATTGGAGTGGCCGCAACGAAGACGTTCTCCGCTCAAATCGCCGCATTGATACTCCTCGGTCTATTCCTCGCCGAGAAACGAGGCAAAACGGTTAATCAGACGATGGAGAACGCACTGGCCGGCCTCACGCTTCTCCCCGGTCAGATTGCCGAGGTGTTGGCCCAGGAAGACAAGATCGCAGCGCTGGCGCAGAGGTTTCACAACGCCAGCGACTTCCTGTTTCTCGCGCGTGGCTGCCTCTACCCAATCGCTCTGGAAGGTGCGTTGAAGCTCAAAGAAATCTCCTACATCCACGCCGAAGGGTACCCGGCCGGTGAGATGAAGCACGGACCGATCGCGTTGATCGATGAAAAGATGCCCGTCGTGGTCCTTCTTTCTCAAAACGTCGCCTACAAAAAGGTCCTGGCCAACATCGAGGAAGTCAAGGCACGAAAAGGGATCGTCATTGCCCTAACCGATCGTGCAGACGATGCGTCACTGGAGAGGCTTGCCAATCATTCGGTGGTACTGCCTGTGGTGGATCAGACCTGCTTACCCATCCTCTATACCATCCCGTTGCAGCTGCTCGCGTATCATATCGCAGTGCTGCGAGGAACCGACGTTGACCAGCCGCGCAACCTGGCAAAGACGGTCACAGTGGAATAGAAAGATGAACCTGACACGCACCGAACAACCTGGCAGACTGCGAAGAGACACACAATGAAGACGATCATCCTTGCCGGCGGATACGCGACGCGCCTTCTTCCAATCACGACCGAGCGACCCAAGCCGCTGTTGCCGGTTGCCGGCAAACCGATCATCGACTACATCCTCACAAGCGGTTCCCTTCCGGGCCGACCGATCATCTCCACCAATCGCCGGTTTGTCTCCCAGTTTGAAACGTGGCAAGCGGAATCCGGATGGGACATGGAGCTGGTAGTGGAAGAGACCACCCGCGAGGAAGAGAAATTAGGCACGGTAGGAGCGATGGCTTTTCTCGTCCAGAAACTCGGAATCGACGAGGACATTCTCGTTATCGGCGGGGACAACATCTTCGAGTTTTCGATCGAGGAACTTCTCGCCGCGTACCACGGCCGGCCGCTGGTGGCGTTGTTCAACCTCAAGGATCTCGAGCGAGTGCGGGGGCGATACGGAGTGGCAATTGTCGAGGACGATCGTATCGTCGATTTTCAAGAAAAACCGCAGCAGCCGAAAAGCACCCTGGCCAGCACCGCATGCTACGTGTATCCCAAGCAGGTGCTACCCTTGATCAGCGAATTCTACGAAAAAGCGGAGGCGGGAAAGGACGCGCCGGGCTACTTCAACGAGTGGCTACTGAAAGAAAAGGACGTGCAAATCGACCCGTTCGTTTTCGACACCGGATGGTACGACATCGGCGACCGCGCCTCCTACTTCGAAGCCAATCAACACGTCGGCAACTGCAACACCTACACCGGCAAAAACGTCGTAATCGATATCTCAACAGTCAAGGATTCTGTCATCCTCAACAATGTGACGATCAAAGATTGCCAGATCGCCGGCTGCGTCATCGATCACGGAAGCGTGCTCGAAGGCATCACACTGCAGAACTGCCTGGTCAAAGCCGGTTCGATCATTCGACGGGCGTAGGTGTGTGCCAACAATCCACTGGGGAAAAGCCAATCACCACCCAACCCTTGCACTGTGACTTGCTTCACTCGGAAAGCGGCAGGGCTTGCTGTACTGCGACCTGTGCTAAGATGCCTAGAGCATCGTATACGGATACGGGAAAGCCTTCCCGATCTAAAATTAACGATAGTTCAGTACAACCCAAAATGATTGCTTCTGCTCCGTTCTTCTGAAGCTTAGTAATCACCCTTGTGATATTGCATTCGAAAGCAGCTGTTTCCTCGCCAGCCTTTATCCCGTAGATTGCCGACATTACGAGGGTTTGATCTTCCTCGCTCGGTACAAGAAGCTCGATTCTTTCCCGTTCACAAGCGTCATGGTAGAGCCGAGAGGCAAGAGCCCCATCAGTTGCCAACAGTCCAGCCTGACTTTCTTTTATCGTTCGTACTGTTTCGCCGATCATGTCCAAGACCGGGATATTCACAGACTCCCTGATTCCATCCAGAAAACTGTGCGCTGAGTTGCAGGGGATAGTTATGAAGTCGGCGCCAGCGCGTTCCAGTGTCTTTGCACTCTCGATCATCACAGGTAGCGGGCTTTCGCCTTTTCCGAGGATGGCGGCGGTGCGATCAGGAATCTTGGGGTTGCTGTCAATGATCACGCGAAGGTGTTCTTGATCACATTGCGCCGGGGTGAGAGCAATGATGCGTTCGTACAAGGCCAGGGTGGCCGCAGGGCCCATCCCGCCAAGGATGCCGATGATCTTCTCCTGTTTGGTCATTCAAGGGTCCCCTTGACCACGGCGTCGCCGTTATCGACCATTAACTGCCCTTTGGCGAACACCTGTTCAATGCGTAAATCTCTGTCCAAAATCACAAGGTCGGCATCGGTGCCTTCTCGGATTTGCCCTTTCCGATCCGCGATGTTCAGCCGATCCGCCGGGTTACTGGTAATCGGCTTGAGGGCGTCCGACAAGGACACTATGTTCGAGTTCACTAGGTTTCTGAGGACCTCGCCGAGGGAGGCCACGTTTCCTGTCGTCATCCCGATGAGCTCTCCTTGATCATTGAATCTGGGCATACTGCCGTTTCCGTCTGAGCTGATCGTTACGTTTGCAGGATCGATTTTGCTATCCAGAAGGTCCTTTATTACCGATACCGTCTCATTCTTATTGTTGTGGGCGGTGATGTCTACGGTTCCACCTTTTTTGACGAACTCGATACTTTGTTCTAACAGTGACGCCGTTTTCTTGGAAATGTGCGTCGGGAGAAACTGCCCTATAGGAATCTCGGATTTCTCTACGACGTCGAAGATCACGCCAAGTCCTCGCTTGCCTCTGCCAACGTGAAGATGGACAATTCCAGCTTTTTTCCCCAGCATCCCACCCAATCGGGCCTCAGAGGCCAGTCGTGCCAGCTCGTGAGCAGTCAGCTGCGAGCCGCGATGATCGGCAATGGCAACCTTGACCCCGATTACCTCTTCGATCAGAGCGATGTCGCGTTTGACGCTGCCGGTGATCGTCACTGACGGCAGATGATACGAGCCGGTGTACATGTACGCGCTGATGCCCTCCTGGCCCAGGGCCTTCACCTTGGCCAGAAGCGCCTCCGGGCTGCGGGTCACATTGTCGGTCCCAAGGACCCCAACGACGGTGGTGATCCCCGCTTGAGTCAGTTCGGACAGCGCAATCTCCGGGACGCGCGAGGTCGGTCCATCCTCACCCCCACCGCCGATGAGGTGAACGTGCAGATCGATGAACCCAGGCACAATGAGCTTGTCCGAGACATCGACGATTTCCACGTCCAAGCCTTTGGGGACATCCAAATGTGCCGCGATCCTCGCAATCCGATCGCCGGCGATGAGAAGATCCTTATTGCCTTCATGTGCGGGGGAAAACAGCTCCGCTCCACGGAAAAGCTTACACGGAAAACCTTCTTTGCCCATTGACTCCAGTACCGCCCTCCTTTTGAAGATTAGGGGTTGGCTCTCTGTTCCTAGATTACCAACAAATCAATCTCGCACACAATCGTGAATGGCCGCTTGAATAGGAGACAACAGACAGTGCGATGAACAACCATTTCGACAAGCAAAAGAGATTTCTCCACAACCTACTGCCTCGGACGTGAACAGATGGACGCGCCTATTTTCGCCGCACGTAGCGGTCGATTGTGGCGGCGGCACGCTTACCCGCGCCCATCGCTTCGATCACCGTGGCGGCTCCTGTCACGATGTCGCCACCAGCGAAAACCCCTTCCTTACTCGTCTGACCAGTCTCCAGATCGGCAGAGATATTCCCCCGTCGATCAAGCTTAAGTCCTTTCGTCGTCCGTGGTACCAACGGGTGGGGACCGTTCCCGATGGCGATCACCGCGGTGTCGATCTCCATGGTGAACTCGGACCCATCGATCGGAATCGGACGACGTCGGCCGGACTCGTCCGGATCGCCGAGCTCCATGCGGATGCACTCGACCGCCTTCAGGTACCCGTCTTCACCGAGAAAACGGACAGGGTTGGTAAGAAGGTGAAACTGGATCCCCTCTTCTTTGGCGTGCTCGACTTCTTCGGCCCGTGCCGGGAGCTCCTCCTCGCTACGTCGATACACAATGATCGATTCCTCCGCTCCGAGGCGAAGCGCGGTCCGAGCCGAGTCCATGGCCACGTTCCCTCCTCCAACAGTCACTACGCGACGCCCAACCCGAATCGGCGTGTCGTACTCCGGAAAGCGAAACGCACGCATCAGGTTGGTCCGAGTGAGAAACTCATTGGCGGAGTACACCGCGTTGAGGCTCTCCCCGGGAACACGAAGGAAGTGGGGAAGCCCGGCACCGGTACCGACAAACACGGCATCGAAGTCGCCGCCAAGCAGTTCGTCCACGGTGGTGATCCGGCCAACAACCTTGTTCACCTCGATCTTCACACCCATCTGGCACAGGGCATCGATCTCCCGTTGTACGATGTCTTTGGGAAGTCGGAACTCCGGGATCCCGTACATCAACACCCCACCGGCCACGTGTAGCAACTCGAAGACCGTGACGGCATGGCCCATCTTGCGCAGCTCCCCGGCCGCGGTCAGACCGGCCGGCCCCGCGCCAATGACGCCCACACGGTGTCCCGTGTCGTCCTGAACAGATGGGCAACACGCTTCGTGCTCAGCCTCCCAGTCGGCACAGAAGCGCTCCAGACGGCCGATTCCCACCGGTTCAAATCGTTTGCCCAGGGTGCATACCCCCTGACACTGAGTTTCCTGGGGACAGACGCGGCCACAGACCGCAGGCAGGCTGTTTGCTTCCTTGATCGCTGCAATGGCTTTCGCGAAGCGACGGTTTGCTATGTGGTCGATGAACCGCGGAATGTCAATCGCTACGGGACACCCTTCGATACACGGAGCGTTCTTGCACTGCAGGCAGCGCACGGCCTCCCCGACTGCCTCTTCCTCTGTGTAGCCCAGTGGGACCTCGTCAAAATTGCGGATTCGCACTTCAGGATCTTGCTGTCGCATTGGGGTCTGTTTTTCTCGGCTCATCGCTCCTCCACCTGGTGTTGTGTGGCCAGGTAACGCTCCAGTGCACAACGCTCTTGCTCCGCATAGAACCCCTGCCTTGCCATCAGCAGATCGAAATTGACCTTGTGGCCGTCGAACTCCGGGCCGTCGACACAGGCGAATTTCGTTTCCTCACCCAACTCGACGCGGCAGCCTCCACACATCCCGGTCCCATCGATCATCACCGAGTTCAGACTCACAATCGTCGGAACGCCAAACCCACGGGTAACCTCCGAACAGACCTTCATCATGATTGCCGGACCGATTGCCCACACTCTGGCAATCTTTCGCCCCGATGAGAGGATCTCTCGCAGGGGATCACTGACAAACCCCTTGCGACCTGCCGACCCATCATCGGTCATCACGTGCAATTCGTCGCACACGTCCCCCATCCGATCCACGTAGAACAGGAGATCTTTGCTGCGCGCGCCGATGATCCCGATCACCGTATTGCCAATAGCCTTCAGATCGCGTGTTATCGGATAGACAGGCGCGATACCCAATCCTCCGCCAATGCAAACCACTGTCCCGTAGCGCTCAATCTCCGACGGGACTCCAAGTGGTCCGACGAAGTCGAGAATACTGTCACCGGCTTGGAAAGAATCTCCCATCTCCCGCGTGCTCTTTCCCACCTCTTGTACAACAAGGGTCACAGCGCCAACGGCTGGGTCCGTTGCGACGATGGTAAGAGGGATGCGTTCTCCTTTCTCGTGCAACCGCAGGACGATGAATTGGCCAGCTTTGGCGACACGCGCTACCTCGGAAGCCTCAATCACGTACTCACGAATCTCAGGACCCAAAGTGCGCTTGCTCAATATCTTGTACACTCAGCATCCTCCTCCTAGGGCGTGACCAGCCATGTCGGCTGGCCTGAAAGATTATCAATTCTCTAGGTGAATCGTGCAACCACTGATATTCTTTTTGTATGAGCGTACAATCCAACAAGGGAGGACGCAGTGCGCTATTACATCGAAAGTGACGGAAAGCTGTTCTTGATCCGACGAAACGGTGTTCTCGACCTACCGTGCGAAAAGGAAATCCCCTTTCCGGTAGAACGAATCGCTCCTCTTGAAGCCAGCAGCAAAGTCATCTTCTGTGTCCCCAGACTGGAGGTGCACCCCCATGAATGGATCGGAAAGGATGAGATCGCTGCGCTCTCTCGCGTCTCCCCCGTGGTGCGAGAGACGGTGCACGCCACCATGCCCCGAGTGGTTGTGGAAGGAGTTGCCCTCAGCAATGGGAGCGTGTTGCTGGTGAAGGGGAGCCGAGGGCTGACCAAGGGTCGTTGGTCGCTTCCCGGCGGTTTCCTCCGATTTGGAGAGACGCCACAACAAGGATTAACGCGCGAGGTGAAAGAGGAACTCGGCGTCGAAACACAGATTGAGAAACTCCTTGAAGTCAAAGCGAAGCTTGGGAGCCAAAGTCGGCTGCACTGGGTTATGATCTTCTACCAGTTCTCCCTCTTTGGCACAATCTCCCCCGATCCGGACGAAATCGATGAAGCGCAATACTTCCCAATCAATCGGGCAAAGGACTTGGTGTTGGACAGTCTAATGCGTGAGGTTATTGTTTCCTTACGCTGACAGAATGTCCGAAAATCACAAGAGATCCATGCTCATGAGCAGCGTGATGTCTGTGCTCCACTCCAGGAAGTACGGCTCATGAGAAAGCTCCAACCCCAAGATAACCTGCGCCGTTTCAATCGGGGTGAGCTCTGCTTCCAGCAAAACGGTATGGATGTCTGTATGAACACCATCCCAAGTCTCACGTACAAAGCTGTACGAGGAAGCAAGGCTGACCGTATCTGTTAGCACGTAGTCGTAGTCCAGTCTAATCTCAATCTGGTGGGTGTGGAGAATATCTGACGATCCAGAGACGGCTCCCTGGGCAAGGAATTGAGCCTGCGGCGTAGTAGCAAGTGCATAGTTGAACGCTGCTGTAGCAAGAAGCTCACTCGGTCCACCAAATGGGTCTAGGAGTTCATATTCAAGTCCTACCTTGGCATCACCACCACAGTAGCGAGAATGATCATCGTCTGCAATGATTCTTCCCATCTCGTAAATATCGAGAGCATCAAGTCCCCCAGTTTTGGCCAGCCCGCTTTCCTCGATGATCTCTTGGACTACAGCCAACAGGTCAGCAAACGAGTCATAGGTGTCAATGCTGTCGATCTCGAAAGCAACCGCCTCCAAATCAAGATCATTTAGATGTTTTGTAATGCTCTTTCTGTTAATCAGATAATCATCGATGTTCATTGCCTTGGCCAAAGGAGTAATGTCAGCGAATCGGCCATACCCAATTCCCAAGCTCACTGCCAGGCGCATTGCGTCATAGGACGATGCACTCTTTCCACTTACGCCTGCAAAGCCGAAGTAGGCAGCGTCCGGTGCGATGTAGCGCTTAAGGTTCCCTTCCGCCGAAATCAGGTAGGAGGATAGGCGTAGTACGGAGATCGTCATGTCGGTTTGTACCGACACGCCAAATCCGAAGTTCGGCACGTCGAACAGGCGGCTGTAGTCGGCTTTCAGTTGGCCGAAATTCCGATCTTGATCACTAACCCCATACGGATCGTTGTGATATTTGTAGGAGAAGCTGATCCCTAGGTCGGAAAGGTCCGTCTGGGGAGAACGGTAATCACAGAGAGGAAGTGCAGAAATTGTCAATCTGATCAGACACAGGAGAAAAGCGAAGAACACCAACCGTCTCACACTGGTCACCTCTTTATAAAGAGTAGGCCGTTGAAGGAGATTTCGCAACCGACCCTCTCTCTGCCAAAGCAGAAGATGTCTTTCTAAGACTCTCGTCAATTTGCGAAACGTGCGACTCGTTTTTCCAGTATCGCCTGAAAGGTCAGTCGACAGTGCGTTTGAGGCCAGTTTCTCTCTCATCAAACAACGGAAGCTGTCGGACATGAACCTTGCGCAGCTGGCCAACACCTACTCCGAGGAGTCTGACCCCTCGGTTTTCAAGATCAACGCGGCAACGGAAAAGATCGAGGGCGCAACTCTCGATAAAGCTAGGGGAGTCCGTTCCGATATCCAGCCTGACCTGCCGAGTAATGGTCTGGAAATCGGGGAAACGAATCTTGATCCGGACGGCTTTTCCCAATAGGTTTTTCCCCCGCAACTCAGCGGCAACCTCCTTCGCTAGTCGGCACAGGGTGTGTTCGATCTCCATTTCGTCGTGGATGTCCTGAGGGAAGGTAACCTCACGAGAAATGGACTTGGTCTCTCGACTCGGACGTACCGGGGTGTCGTCCTTCCCTCGGGCAAGCTGGTGCAGAGTACGACCAACGGAGCCCAACTTACGCGCTAGGAGATCACAGGGAGCCTCGCGCAGCTCGCGGATCGTCGTGAAGCCGAGTCCTCGAAGTCGTTGTTCGGTGACCTTCCCCACTCCCCAAATTGTCCTCACAGGTAGAGGATCAAGAATTCTCTGAATCTGCTCGTCCCGAATAACCATCAATCCGTCCGGCTTGCAGAGCTCGGAACCAAGCTTTGCCAGAAAACGATTCGGAGCAAGTCCCACAGAACAGGTGAGTCCCGTGGTCTCATGCACTCGGCGCTTGACCTCGACAACAATGTCTTCCGCAGAGCCAAACGCGTTGTCGCTTCCCGTCAGATCAAAGAAGAATTCGTCGAGCGAGATACCCTCCACGATGGACGTATAGGCGTGCAAGACAGTCCGAACCTGAGTGGAAATATCTTGATAGCGCTGGAAACGTGGAGGAAGATAAATCCCATTCGGGCACAGTCTGCGAGCCTTCGCCATCGGCATTGCACTTCCCACCCCGTAAGTACGTGCTTCATAGGAGGCGGTAGAGACAACCCCACGCGGCCCCAGACCGCCAACGATGACCGGTTTGCCTCGATACTCGGGGCAATCGAGTTGCTCCACCGCTGCGAAAAACGCGTCCATATCCAAATGGGCAATCATCCGTACCTTGTTTGTCATTGTTTCCTCAAATCGATGACGATCCCTCCCGTTTTCGCAGAGATACCCGATGCACCCGGGCCCTCTTCTTGTCGACCGGCAACGAGGCGAAGTGACCGATCCCAACAGCAGCCACACATTTCTGCAAGAACACACTCCTCATTATTTCAGGATGAAACGCCAACTTGATTTCACGCGATCCGCAAGTAGCCGTCTTTACTGGACATGGAAAAGAGAATAGAATGGGACAGGATGAAGATCAAGACACGGATTGCGATCACCGGACGGCCGGGGGTCGGAAAAACTACCCTGATCGAACGTGTCCTTGAACGGATTTCTCTTTGCACAGGCGGTATGGTGACGAAGGAAATTCGCAAGTGTGGCCATCGTATCGGGTTTTCCGTAATTAACATTGCCACAGGCCAACAAGGGGTCCTTGCAGACCAGCATTCGGGAAAAGGCCCCAAGGTGGGGAAATACTGGGTCAATCTTACTGACCTAGAAGAAGTCGGTATCGCCGCGATCCAGCACGCCATTAGAGAGAAGGAGCTTGTGGTCATCGATGAAATCGCCCCGATGGAGCTTTGTTCACCAGCATTTGTCCCGGTGATTGAAGCAGCACTAGCCAGCTCGAAATCTCTCCTGATCTCCACACACGCCCGTGCCAATCATCCTCTCGTTCATTGCATCCGCCAAGAGTTGGAGCTTTTTCGCATCAAACTTGGGAATCGCGATACCCTAGCGCAGGTAATTGCACAGGCACTTGACCCAAGCATCAATCAATGCATCCATCCGGCTGATGGAAGGCACACAAAACGCATTCAGCAAGTTCCTCTTCAGGATTGAAGCAAATCCAGACCGTGATGATCTGGTAATTGCTGATAAGAAGAGATAGCTCCTACGCAAGTACAAGCACTCCCACTCCTACTCCGGCTCAGGCGATGATCCTACAAGAATGTCAAGAAGGTGCGAGGACAGCTCATCGGGCCAGGTATTCAGGTCCCATGGAAGCCGTTGTTGCAGGGTCTCCACCTCAAGGGGATCACCTCTCCAACAGGACACTGAGGAGGTGCTCTCAAAGTCCACTGTTCCTGATATAACGAGTTGCATCGTGGAAGGATCATCAGGAGGAACGAAACTACCGGTAGTGACACCGCGCGCGCTTCCTGCAATCTCGTGCCTGGTCTCTCCCGATAGGATTATTAGGAAGAAGCTCCCTGTACCTTCACCTTCGGCGTCGGCGGAGAAGAAAAAATCCCCGCTGTCAACGGTTAATCCGCCTCGAACTGCTACAGCCTCACCGTTCGCCAGCGTACCGCAACCGATGACAGTCATCCACGCTACGCCAGAAAGAGTCACAGTTTCTCCCTCTCCAGCCCCAACAATCTCCCCTTCTGCCACAAAGGAAACGGCCTCACCCTCAACCGGCAGAACTCCCGACAGACTCAACGCGCCGCTAAGCTGCGCCGTAACGGCGGTTTTAGCGAACCAGAGAACGGCCGTTCCTGAAAAGTCACCGCTCCCACAAAACAACGTCTGCCCCAAACTCGCAACTTCCACGAACAACACCAGCAGTAGCACCTCAAGGCTGCATTTCATGCATACTCCTTTTCTTAGGCTTGGATTACCCACCAGCCAACGCTTTTACTAAGATCACCTATATCATAAGTCAACTACCCTGTCTCTCCAAGCACACCCACGTACTATTTGATATCATTTCTGCTATTCTAAGCGAGGATCGAGCGTTCTCGCTTCTGCTTGATCGAACTCAATGTCGTTAGAGTGACAAACATGAACGTGCAGCGGGCAGCATGAATCCACGTGGTTATTGGTGTGTTACACCTCCGACTTCGGAGGATCATTCGGATGTGATTTGAACCCAGATCCTTCTTTGTCTAGGGCCGTCAAATTCGCAGAAGAAGATCCCTTGCCATGTGCCCAGAACGAGCTTTCTGTCTTCGAATGCCACCCGCAATGCGTTTCCCACCAGCGCGGCCTTAACGTGAGCGGGGGAGTTGCCTTCGGCATGGGTCCAGGCGCGATTCCTGGGCACAAGCTCCTCCAGAAAGGACACGATGTCATGGGCGACCGCGGGGTCTGCACGCTCGTTGATCAACAGACCGGCGGTTGTGTGAGGGCAAAAGATGGTACAGATTCCGTTTGACTGACGCACACTGGCAAGTTCACTTTGAACGGCCTCGGTGATCTCTAATAGCTCGTTCCTACGGCGCGTTGCGAGTTTGATCTCGTGCATCAGTCGCTTCGAAGCGCTTCCTCAAGTTCGGATCGAAGCGCCTCCTTGTCAGCAATTCCCTGCACACGTAGGATCACTTCGCGCTGTGCCCTGTCCTTTGGGCACTGCGCCATGCTGACAAGGTGCACGCCGTTTTTGTGCAGGACAGCAAGGATTCGATGCAAACCCCCGTCGTCGCTGCCGACGCTAACCGTCAGGCGGGTTCCTTCAAGACCGATCCCGAGTCCGTCGGCAAGTGCACGCAGGATCTCACTCTGTGTGATGACCCCAATCAGTCGCTCCTCCTCCACTACCGGAAGCAGAACCAATCGGTTCTCAAGCAGAATGAGTGCTGCCTTTTCCACTGTATCAGTCGGCGACACCCCGAAGCGGGCCTCGAAACAGACCTTCCCCACTGGGACCTCCCAGCCAGTGACCTCTTTCAACGAGGACCGGGTGATGAAGCCTCGCAGTTTCCCGTCGTCAGAAACAACGAGGAGAAGGCCAAAGGCATTTTCTTCTATCACCCGCTTGGCCTCCGCCAATGGAGCATCGACCTTTACCGTAACCGGGTCGGAGTGCATGTAGCGTCCTACAATCATTCAGCTTCCCTGGCCTGGGCAGCAATCTTCTCCTGAAGATTCCCGGGGACCTTTTGATACTTCGTGAAGTGCATCTGAAATGTCGCTCGTCCCTGGGTAAGCGACTTGAGATCGAGGGCGTAGCTCTGCACTTCGGACAAGGGAACCTCGGCGTGCACCGTGGTCGCCCGCCCCGACGGCTCCATGCCGAGGATCCTGCCACGACGCCCGTTGAGATCGCTGATGATGTCGCCGGTGTATTGCTCGGGAACGCGCACCTGCAAATCCATGATCGGCTCGAGCAGGGTGGGGCTCGCCTGATCCACGGCCATCCGAAACGCCTGTCGCGCCGCCAGCTTAAACGCCAGCTCCGAGGAGTCCACGGGATGGAAACTGCCATCATACACAGCGACTGAAACGTCGGCGACCGGGTACTTCGCGAGATTCCCCTCCTCCATCGCCTCCAGAACACCTTTTTCCACCCCGGGGATATATTGGCCGGGGATCGAAGCTCCCTTGATCTCATTTATGAACTTGAAGCCTTCTCCCCGAGGGAGTGGCTCGATGCGAAGGAAGACCTCGCCGAACTGGCCGCGGCCTCCCGTCTGTTTCTTGTGGCGATACTTAGCGGTTGCCTGCTTTAGAACGCTCTCCTTGTACGGAATGCTGGGCTGGTGTGTATCCAATGAGACGTTGTAGCGGTTCTTCAGCCGTTCGATGAACACGGTAAGGTGAACGTCTCCCATTCCCCACAGAACCAGCTCCTTGGTGACCGAATCGCGTTCCACCCGAATGGTAGCTTTCGTCGAAGATAGCTCCTTCAACGCGGCGCTCATCTTTTCCACATCGGACTGGCTTTGGGGCACGATCGTCCGCGAATATACGGGTTTGGGAAATTCGGGCAGCGGGAACGATTCTGCGTCGGATTGCATCGCCAGCGTAACCCCTACGGCGAGGTCTTCCACCTTGCCAATGGCGACGATCCCCCCACTCTCCACCTGAGGCACGCGTTTTTGCTTCGTTCCACCAAATGCGTACAAGTCACGGATCTCCACCTTGTTGCCCGACGAGAGGTCAAAGCACGTGGTGCCTTCCTTGAGTGTTCCTCTCATGACCCGTGCGTAGGCAAGACGCCCCAGATAAGGATCGGCGGCAAGATTGAAGACGACAGCGGCGCAAGGAGCATCGGCTTGCTCAGCGGAAGTGAGGGACAGAGAAACGAAGGCGTCTGTTAACACATCAATTGCTTTGTCTTCCGCCGCTGACCCGCAGAAAATCGGCACCAAGCCGCCGTCGGACACACCGCTGATTAGACCCGCGGTCAATTCGTCTGCAGGAATCTCCTCTTCCTCGAGAAATTTCATCATCAGATCATCGTCAAACGCAGAGACCTCCTCAATTAAGAAGTTCCTCCATTGGTCAACGGCGCTTTGCAGATCGGATGGGATCTCCTGCTTTGACTTGTCGGAGAAGTAGATCGATCGGTTTGCCAACAGATCCACAACTCCCACAAAGGCACTCTCCTCCTTGATCGGAACGTGCAGCGGGACGAATTTGCCCTGGAAGTGGTCGTTTAGCGCGGCGATAGCGCCATCAAAGCTGGCGTTCTCCTTGTCCATCATGTTCACAAAAACTGCAGTGGGCCGCTTCGTTGCACCGGTGAGTTCCCACGCCCGTTCGGTGACAACTTCGACCCCCTTCTCCCCATTGAGGACGATCAGGGACAGGTCCGAGACAGGGACAGCCTTCACCATCTCTTCCATGAACTCGTCGCCCCCAGGGGTGTCTAGGAGGGTAATGCGGGTTCCCTTTGCCTCATAGGACCCGATCCCCATATCGATCGAGTGGCCGCGATCCTTCTCCTCCTGGGACGTATCGAACGCGATCGGGTCCTTGATACCGCTCCTTACAAGCAAAGATGCGGCGAGGGTCGTTTTTCCAGAGCCAGAATGGCCGACCAGACAGATGTTCCGCTGCGGTTGCCCCATCAAGTATCCCCCCTGGGTGTAGTTCGAGAATTCATCGGCAGTATATCCATCGGCCTGCTGGTTGACAAGACTAGAAAAGTACGGATTGCTCATCCCCTTAGCAGACGGCAATACTGGCCATGTTACGATCTACAACACGCCTATCTTCCACCCCAAGCTACAGCAAATGACAAGCTCCTAGGCGATTTTCCCACCGTGTCGATACGGCCGGCCTTCGTTGTAGGCCATCTTGGCAAGCACCGCTGCCTCGATATTTAAACCTTCTTTGCCCGCTAGATCGAGAAGCCGGATGATGACATCAGCAAGCTCCTCCTCCATACGGGAGAAACCTCTAATCTTGTCACTTTCTGGATTTCCTTCACGATAGGCCTCCATGGCTTCGGCCAATTCAGTCACCAAAAGCATCAACACTTCACCGATCGAACGCGGGGTGTCCCACCATCCGTGATCGAGGGCGATGCGATGTACCCGGTTTTGAATCTCGGTAATCGTCACTCGGCGAATCTCTCCTTTATAAACGTGTTTAGCCTAACAGCGTAGCTCACTTCGCATCTCGCGGCAAGATGTGTAGCAACTTGCCAACGCTTCGCGACCAAGGTAGGCTGTAATCACATCAAGCTTGGGAGGGATGTCTGTTATGCGTTCCGGAAAGTGGCTTCGTTCTCTGTTGTTCGGGTTTCTTCTTTCATCGGCGCTCGTGTTGTCACTTGCTGCCAATCCAACTGCGTCCACCGAGCCGTTGCGCATCGGAGTCTTCGCCGACCTTCACGCACACGATACCGAGTCCCCGGGAGAAGGAAAGGTGATGTCGAATTACTCCGAGCGGCTGGAGTCGTTTGTGGTTGCCGCGAATGCCTGGCCAGCCGATCTCGTGATCGAGCTGGGGGACTTCGTCAACGGCTGCTATGTATCTGGACCGCCACTGGGCGAACCGGAACGAATTGTTGGAATTCTCGAGGATGCAGAAAAGATTTACTCCACGTTGTTGATGCCGCGCTACTACGTACTTGGAAACCACGACGTATACGACCTGTCAAAAGAAGAATTTCTCGAGGGGACAGGCGCTTCGTCCACTACAGCAAGCTTTGACGCTGGGGCCTACCACATCGTAATTCTTGATGCCCAATTCAACAAAAATGACGAGGATTACGGGCAAGTAAAATGGATGGTGCAAGGTCGGATTCCCCAAATGCAAATGGACTGGCTGCGAGAGGATCTTGCCACAACTGACAAACCAACGGTCGTCTGCATTCATCAACCGTTGGACGTGGATTTCGACCTTCTCTCCGGTGGACCTACAATCGCCAACGCAGAGGCCGTGAAAGCCATCCTGAGCGGGTCAGGGGTCGTGGTCGCTGTGTTTCAGGGACACGAACACGAAAACGCCTATTCCGAGATCGACGGCATTCACTACATCACCTTTGAGGCACTGGTCGACCACACCGAGAGTGTTCCGCCATCATGGGGGCTCGTCACCCTCGATCCGGTTTCGCGCACCATCGATATCGAGGGAGCAGGAATGCAAGCAAATTGGCACTTCGAATACTAAAACTCTACAGCAAAGAAATGAGGAGGGCGCGATGATCGTCGAGTTTTCCATCGTGCCGATTGGAGAGGGAGAGAGCCTCAGCGCGTACGTCGCCGAGACGTTCGGTATCATTGAGAAATGCGGACTGTCGCACGAATTTCACTCGATGGGGACAAACCTCGAGGGCGATTGGGACACGGTGATGAGCGTTATTAAGTCGTGCCGAGACCGGATGCTCGAGCGCGCAAACCGCGTCTCAATCTCGATCAAGATCGACGACCGCAAAGCCGCCAAGGGCCGAATGGCCCACAAGGTCTCCTCCGCCAGGGCAAAGATGCTCTAGACCCTTGTCAGAGGTTGCCGCCAGAGTTTGAGGACTCCCGTCAGCTTCTCTGGGTAGCGATCTTCGGCCGATGACGACCTGGGAAGATCCCAAGTGGCGGGTCCGTTCCACACACGTTCGCCCTGGATCAGCCGCGGTGGCATCCTTCGCGATCCTGGACGACTACCGGATCAGCAGAACGTCACCGGCAACATTGACGGCGTGATCTCCAATCCGCTCGAGATTGCGCAGTACCTCAACATAAAGGATCCCGGCGGCCGGATTGCAGATTTCCGTTTCCAGGCGACGTATGTGACTTTCCTTGTAACGGATCTCCAGCCGGTCCACTTCCTTTTCCAACTCCAGTGCTTCCTCCGCCAACCGTCGATCTTCATCTTCGAGTGCCTGCAAAGAAAGGCCAAAGAGTCGAACTGATTTTTCAAACATATCCGCCAGATCCCGTTGCGCCTCGGAAGAAAAGGCGAACCCGCGTTTGATGGTCATCTCGCCCCCTTCGGCAATGTTCACCGCATGATCCCCTACCCTCTCGATGTCACCGGTGACGTGCTGGAGCATGTGTAGTCGCTTTGCCTCCCCCACAGAGATACTCCCTGCATCGATCCGATCGAGAAAGTCATCGATGGTTTCCTGCAAAGCATCCACGACTTCTTCGGTTTCGATCACCGTTGCCACATGGACAAGATCTGCGTGAAGCAGCGCGTCGCGACAAGCATTCAACATGACGCTCGCGAGCTCTCCCATCCGCAGCAGCTCTTTTCGTGCCTGCTCCAAGGCAATCGAGGGGGTATTGAGAAGTTCCTCAGCAAGAAACTGTGGCCTGGTATCGATTCTGACTTCTCGACCCGGAACAAGCCGTTTTGCCAGCCAAACCAACCCGCCGACACACGGCAAGAGAAGGAGAGTGACCGCGATGTTGAAGAAGCTGTGCGCATTGGCGATCTGACGCGTGAGATTCGCAGCCGTGACCTCGACCAACTTGGAATAGGAAGACACAAATGGGAGAAAAACAAGAACCCCCAGGACATTCACAAGTACTTGGGCAACGGACAATCGCTTCGAAGACAGCGATGACCCAATTGAGGCGATCAGCCCTGTGACGGTAGTGCCAATGTTTGCTCCTAGGATGAGGGCAATCGCTGCTGGCAGGGTGAGAATTCCCGCACTTCCCATGGCAATCACCATCGCGGTCATGGCGGAGGAGCTTTGAATAAGCGCTGTTACACCCGCGCCCACCAGGACCCCAAGAATGGCACTGGAGCCACAGGAACGCAGAAGCTGAAGGATGGCAGGGGCATTAGTGAGTTGCCGCAACCCGGTGGAGAGCACATCCATTCCCAGAAAGAGGATTCCAAAGCCCAGAATGATCCGGCCGACATCCCCTGTCCGCCGGTCGCGAAAAACCTGCCAGAGGACAAATCCAATCGCAATTATCGGAAGATAGTAGCGGCCAATCTTGAACGCAATGAGTTGGGCCGTGAGTGTCGTCCCGATCTCCGCGCCGAGCATTACTCCGATGCCCTGCCGGAGGGTCAACATTCCAGCGTTGATCAGTCCGATCAAAAGCACCATCGTCATGCTGCTTGATTGCAGGATCCCTGTGATCAGCGCACCAAGGACAGCCCCCCGATAGGCTTTTCCGGTCAGCCGCTCAAGTAGAACTCGCATTCGTTGCCCAATCGCCCGCTTGAGCGCGTCGCTGAGCGTCCGCAATCCGTACAGGAACAGCGCCAGGCCTCCAGCAGTGGAGAAGAGTACTGCGACTACGTTCAACGCCCCCCACCTTCCCAAAAAGCGTCAATCATTAAAGTATTAAGTCAAAG
>Ga0180432_10003400_pt1 | contig 22700 bp, 25 predicted proteins | sample SS_ome_10_FD_132414 | JGI IMG/M metagenome (GOLD analysis project Ga0180432, IMG submission 132414) | Hypersaline lake sediment archaeal communities from the Salton Sea, California, USA - SS_1_MS_2 metaG | ecosystem: Environmental > Aquatic > Non-marine Saline and Alkaline > Hypersaline >...
AATCGAGTTAATAGCCCGGGCGCTAATACAACGAGACGACAAGATTCTATTAGCCCATAAGATAGGGGAGCCCAATACGTTTCTCCCGGGTGGTCATGTGGATTATGGGGAATATACTGATACCGCTCTACGGCGGGAACTCAAGGAGGAGCTTGGGGTTGAGGCTGAGATCGGTGAGTTCATGGGCACCTATGAGTATCAATTCAGGGAAGAGGATGGAAAAGAGCACCATGAGATAAACTTCATCTACCGTGCAGAGACACGCGAGCCTATCCAGTCCAAGGAGTCACATCTCGAATTCCAGTGGTGCCCAGTGGATGAGCTAACAGAAAAAACCCTCTTACCCGAGGCACTCCCCGAGCTAATCAAAGAATATCTGAAGACGGGTAGAATATTTCATAGAATTGGATAAGAAAAAAGGATTAGGCGTTTACCTTGTCTAGGTAAAGCTTGCGCCTGTAGAGAACACCCATGACATCAGCTGCCCTCTCTGGTGTAGTATAGACAGGTACACGTTGTGCTTCCAGTATCTTGGCTGACTCACCCGCAACATCTGCTGATGGGTCGATTACGATAACTGGCTTGTCATACTTCTTGTATGTGCTCAGCAATGTATTGTTAATCCACTCATACATACCCTTCAAGTCCTCATCTGCAACGTCTGGGAACATAGTCTTGATGATACTTGTACCAAGGCTGATGGTGATCATGCCATGGATCTCCGGCTGCTTCAAAACAATATCAGGCACATTAAGGAAACTATTCATGTTCAAAGTAGCCGTCAAGTCCACAGGGTTCTTAGCGTTACCGAACCCGGGAATTAGCTCCTGTATCTCTGCCTGAGCCTCCTCGTTGAACGTCGGGACCTTCAACCCGTTCTGGATAAGTCTATCAGCGGTCTCGACCGCTACGCCGCCGCTGTTTGACACGATGGCCATGTTCTTTCCCTGTGGCACTGGACTAAACAGTAGCCCCTTGGTATAGTCGAACATCTCAGCGCTGTCATATGCCCTGATGACACCCGCCTGTTTGAAGGCTGCATCATAGACCTTGTCGCTTCCAGCGATTGATCCTGTGTGGCTTGCGGCTGCCTTACTGCCCTCAGCGGTTACACCGACCTTGATAGCCACAATGGGCTTTGTCTTAGTGACCTCTTTTGCTGCCTCATACCATTTCCTGCCATTCTTCAAGCCCTCGATGTACATGGTGATGATCTTTGTATCATCATCCTGACCGAAGTACTCCAAGTAGTTCCAGCCCTTGAGGTCGCTCTCGTTTCCGCTGCTCACAAATTTACCTACTCCTACACCCATGGCTGATGCCCTGATGTATAGCTGGAGCCCGTATCCACCGCTCTGAGAGACGAAGGCTACCTCGCCACTCTCATGGAGGAATGGGATCATTAACGCGCTTAGCTTCGCCTCGCTACTGGTGACACCCATACAGTTAGGTCCAATGAAACGGGTACTCCCCTCAGCGATAGCCAATGTATCAGCGATGAGCTTCTTACCATCTTCCCCTGCCTCGCTGAAGCCACTGGTGATTACGACTGCGCCCTTGGTTCCAATATCCTTTAGGTCCTGGAATACGCCGGGTACAAATCTGGCAGGTACTACTACCAGCGCCATGTCTACTGGTGCCCCAATGTCCTTGACACTGGCGTAACACTTGAGACCCTGTATCTCCTCTGCTCTGGGATTGATGGGGTAAATTGGTCCCTCGAAGCCGCTCTGCTTGATGGCGTTCAACAACATATAGCCCCACTTGAAGGGGTCTGTGCTGGCGCCGACTACAGCTACGCTCTTGGGGTTGAGAATTTTATCTAGTGCGATGTTAGCATCCAAGTTATTTCAACTCTGGTTTCATGGAAATGTGCAGTCAATCCTATATAAAACTGTATGAAACGGGTATGTAGACTCCTTACGATTCGTGGGGAGGAGCTCGGAGCCTCATCAAAGTCCTGAATAATTTGTGCTTTTTCACTCGTCTCCATACTCTAGAAGGCTGGGTTGGTTTCTTAAACAGAAAAACCAGAGCTTAGCCTATGAAGATTAAGATAATGGAACACGGACCATTCGACTGCCTACTCTACAGGGGCATAATAGATTCGATTGATGAGATTCCTGAGAACTATGAGAAAATGGTGGTAGAGGAGGATACAGGTGTAACCGTGTATATCTCCCCTACGCGGAACTCTTAGAGACCTCTTCCACGTTTCACAGCTTCTGCTGCCCCATACTGGAGCATCATATCAGCGTTTATCACAGTATTAAACCTGAACCCCTTCTTAACAGCCCAGCCAACATTATCGAGATTAGTCCATAAACCAGCAGGCTTACCGTGATCAGCAGCAACCTTGAGCACATGATCAATGGCATCAGTGAACTTCTTATTATCATAATTGGGTGGCACACTGAACCCAAGGTTATTACTCAGGTCCCAAGGACCAACATAACAGGCATCAATACCGTCTACGCCCATTATCTTATCCAAGTTATCGAGGCTCTTCTGGGTCTCCACCTGTACACAGACAAGAATCTCCTCATTTGCTGTGTTTCTATAATCGGGATCGTATCTTGCTGCTCTTCTTGGTCCCCAGCCTCTGATGCCTTCAGGAGGGTATCTTGCGGCTGCTACAGCTGCTTCGGCTTCCGCTTTGGTGTTTACCCAAGGTACGACTATTCCGTGGGCTCCTAGGTCCAGTATACGTTTGATTACTACAGGATCATTCCACTGAGGTCTGATTATTGGTGTACAGTCTGTTCCCTCCATGGCTTGGAGCATGAGTTCCATGGTCTCAAACCCCATGGGGCTGTGCTCGCCGTCTATGAGGAGCCAGTCGAATCCAGCGTGGCTAAGAATATTTGCGACGTCTGGGTGTCCCATCTCAATGAAGGTTCCTACTGCGTTTTCTCCTCTTCGGAGTTTTTCTTTGACTATGTTTTTCATAGTGATCTATAAAGGGTGATATTTTGGGTATAAGAGTGCTTCATTTATACGGTTAATATCTTAACCGATCCTATACCGGGGGTGACTCTTATCCGGTCTGATGTGTTTCTCCATCATCAACTGGCTATAGGCTGCATCAACCATAGCCACAGCGGGATAATGAGATGAGGCATTCTTCAAAGGACCAAAGAGAACAAAATCCGCACCAATGATAGTGGGAATAGCGTCAATGACCCCTTTCACCATAGTCTGAGCATCCCGAGTATACTTTTTCTTGAGACGCTTCCAAGAAGAAAGCGCATTATGCGCCCCACAGCCACACGGATACCCATACTTGTCTTTAATCAGGTCAATTGCATTGGCGGTTATCCCTAGTGTCGGAATGTCCAGTACAGCCGTATCGATTATTATATTCTCTATCCCAACAGACTCGGCTTTGGGCACCAGTTCATCGATCAACGGTGATTTATCGCTATTGAGAATGTAACGAGTACTGTGAGTCAACAAAACAGCGGATTTGAGCTTGGAGTCCTCTATTGCTTCGTAAAGACCTTCTCCCGTGTGAGGATTCAACGAGTTTAAGATAATACGGTCAATCACACCAATCTCAGCAGCATACTTAAGCGCCATAGCCTGCTCCTTCTCAGAAACCACATCCAAGAAGATAGGCATCTCAGTAGATTCAACAACAAAGTCAAGATAATTCTTTGCAGCCACCGAATTCTCCGCTATCAGATCAATCATAGACGGGAGACCCACAAGCTCAGTCATCTCCTCGGCACCCCTAATCTCTACTAAGGACTTTGCCTTATCGAAAACCCCCCTAGATGCGTCTGTTACATTCCTGTCTCTATTGTAAAACATGCTGCCAACCATAACAGTAGGAACCTCACCGGGCTCACCGCCTATCTTGACGCCGTGTATCTCGTATGTTTTCTGCTTGACCGAGTAATCAAACAAGTCTATCCCTCCTAGGTAATCCTACGTCTGTATTATGGTTTCGATAACGTGTTAAGGATCAAACACACTCTACCAGTATGCAGCGCAGCTTCAATGTGGTCTTTCAACCAGATGGAAAGAGAGGCAACTTCCCAGAAGGGACAAACCTCCTTGAGGCTGCGATAAGCCTCGGTGTTGACATCAACTCCATCTGCGGCGGAACAGGCGCATGCGGAAAATGCATAGTAAAGATAAACTCGGATATCCTCCCGAGCCCAAGCGAGACCGATAAGAGATTCATAGACGAGGAAAAACTCAGCAACGGATTCAGACTTGCCTGTCTACACAAGATACAAAATGACCTAGTAGTCTCTGTACCCAAGGAAAGCAGAACAGGCACCCAGAGACTCCAAACAGAGGGACTGGAGACAAGCGTCCAAATCTCTCCCATCGTCTCCAAGAAGTTAGGAAATGTTGTGGAGATTCTCTATGATGGTAAAGTTGTGAGGAGGGTTGATTCGCCTGAGGCAAGGATTCTGGGTTTCGCTGTGGATATCGGCTCTACTAAGCTAGCCGGTTACCTGATGGACCTAACCACAGGTGACCTACTATCAAAAGCCTCAGCCATGAACCCCCAGATACCCTACGGTGAGGATATCATCAGCAGGATCGCATCAGCCATCCAATCTAGGGAAAACAACAAGATTCTACACGAGACACTGGTAAGAAGCATCAAACACATGCTAATAGAAACCTGTAAAAACACAAAACAGAGCATCGAGGATGTCTACGATATCGTTCTCGTTGGGAATACCGCTATGCAGCTCTTCCTACTGGGTATAAACCCTGAGCCATTATCACGGAGCCCATTCATGCCAGCCAACCTCAAACATAGAGACCTACCCCCAGAAGAACTGAACATAGCTCCATATGCCCATGTCCATGTGCTTCCACTGATCGCTGGCTTCGTCGGGGCAGACTGTGTCGCAGCCACCCTAGCAACTGGCATCTACAAGACTGAGCAGACGAGTTTCTTAATGGATATAGGTACAAACACAGAGATCGTGGTGGGTAGCAAAGATAAAATGGTAGCATGTTCATGCGCTAGCGGTCCAGCCTTTGAGGGGGCTCACATCCGATACGGGATGAGGGCAGCATCAGGCGCCATAGAGGGCGTATGGATCGAAAAAGAGACCCTTGAACCGAAGATCAAGGTAATAGACGATACAGAGCCCCTTGGTGTTTGTGGTTCGGGTCTAATCGATCTACTCTCAGAGATGCTCAAGGCAGGGATTATTGATAGCTCAGGTAGACTCATTGAACAAGATAACCCGAGAATCAGGAAGAGAGATGGAATAAATGAATATGTGGTCGCTTGGAACACTATAACCGGGTTGGACGAGGACATCGTTATCACCCAGCTGGACATCAGAGAACTCCAGAAGGGAAAAGCAGCCATATTCTCCGGCTCACAAATCGCCATGAACCATTTGGGCTTATACCCCAGCCAAGTTGAACGGATCTACATAGCTGGAGCCTTCGGCACATACATCAACAGGGAGAGCGCCCTCAACATCGGCATGATACCCGAACTCAAGCTACTAGACATCGAACAAGTGGGAAATGCCGCTGGAACCGGGGCAAGAATGGCACTGCTTTCCAGAGAAGCTAGGTTGGAGACCCAGAGAATAAGCGACAGGGTTGAGTACATCGAACTCGCCACACGCCCAGAATATAATCAAGCATACATTGATGCACTACAGTTCCCCCACAGAGACCTAACACTCTTCCCAGAGACTGTCAAGAGGCTCGAAGAGTCAGGCTGGGTCATGGGAAGGCTCCATACCACCTGATTGGATATACTGCGTTACTACGCACTCATATTTCCAATATATGATAAAGTAAATACCGTCTCGGCATATAGATCAGTAAGTGTTTTATTCTAAACCGGGTATTTTTCCTGCAACTAGGTGTAAACTATGGTTCAATATTTAGGACTAGATTACTGGAAAAAAGTCAATGAAATAGCAAATGGTGACGAGGAGTTCAGGATCAAGACAAAGGGATTCACAGCGTCATTCACCTATGGTGTTACAGACAAGCCTGAGCTACCCAAGATCTACATGAAATTCGATGACGGAGAGGTTACCGAGGTAAGGGAACTCGCAGAGGAGGAGAAGACTGATTACACCCTCGCTGGACCCTATGAGGTCTGGACAAAGCTCAACAAGGGCGAGATGGATGCCCAGAGCGCTTTGATGACTAGGCAGCTACCCTTCAAGGGTAACATGAGCGCCATCATCAGGTACAGCAAGGCATTCCTCAGGCTCTTCGAATTGATGAAGACCATCCCCGTCGAATACTAACCATTTTTCCAATATTTATACCCATAAATTAAACTTTTTTAGACACTTGTCAATCAATTTATATCCACCCATGTGCAAATGAAGAAAGATACCCCATGGTCGATGAAACATCACAGAAAGTACTAGAAGAATACCTCAAAGACAGCAGACAGAGCTTCAGGGAAGTAGCACGAAAAATAGGGATATCCAGCGGTACAGTCGCCAATAGAATCAAAGACCTAGAAGAAAAAGAGATCATAAAAAAATACACAACTCAACTGGACTATGAGAAGCTGGGGTATGAGCTAACCGCGGTTACCGAGATCATAGTATCCGAGGGTATGATGATTGAGGTGGGCAATGAGATAGCCAAGATCAGGAACGCTATAAGCGTTTACAATGTGACTGGAGACTCAGATATATTGATAATAGCCAAGTTTAGAAGTAGAAAAGACCTGAGTGACTTCACCAAGACCATACTAAAGATGCCCCACGTGGTAAGGACAAAGACTCAGGTAGTCCTAAACACATTAAAAGAAGACCCTACTCTTCTCCCATAGCCTTTCTACCAAGAGCCATGCCTCGATAAAGGGCGGATAGATTTATCTCTGTGAACTTTGGGAACCGTTGTTTTATCGCTTCTTCCAGTGATTCCTTTGAGACTGTTCTTGTCACCGTCTGAGCTGCCCCTAGTATAACCATGTTTGCGACAAGTCTATTTCCCAGAGCCTCAGCCTCACCCACAGCCGGAATCCTGTAATAGGTAACACCCTCAAGTAGTTGATTCTCGGGAACCTTGACAAGGTCCTCCTCAAGGATCACTGTGGCTCCCGGTTTAACCGCCTTGTTGAACTGATTATAAGCGTCAATAGACATGGCGATGAAGCAGTTTATCTCGAATACCTTAGGGTAATCAATGGAGACATCACTGATGATTACATCTGAGCGGCATGCACCACCACGAGCCTCTGGACCATAGCTCTGAGTCATCAACGCGAAATTACCGTCGTAGATGCTAGCTGCATTCGCGAGAACATAACCAAAGGTGATTACACCCTGTCCCCCGAATCCAGCTACTCTTATCTCATGCCTCATTCAATTGACCTCCTTGAGACCTGATTCAAAACATCCGAGTAAGTTGGTTTCTCAACATCCACAAAATCACCGATGATCACCTCTTCCCCGGGCTCGATGGTTGCCTCAGTTGGATGCACCTTGCGTATTTTGCAGGTCTCCTTGAGGTCTCGCATCATATCAATGGGGGACATCTTATTGAGCCTCCCATAACCAGTAGTACATGGGCTAAGCACCTCGATGAAGCTGAACCCATTCTTCAGAAGCCCCCTCTTGATACTATTCTTCAATTGATGCACGTGGTAGACCGTCCATCTACTCACCATCGTAGCCCCAGCTGAAGAGACAAGTGAGACTAGGTTGAATGGGTTCTCGATATTTCCGTAAGGACTAGTAGGTGTACGCATATCCAGAGGGGTGGTTGGTCCATACTGGGCTCCCGTCATACCATAATTGAAATTGTTGCTACAAATAACCAGCATATTGATGTTACGTCGAGCAGCATGAATGAGGTGATTTCCCCCTATAGCGAATAGGTCTCCATCTCCACTGATGACTACAGGTTTGAGGTCGGTATTGCTAGTGCTAATGCCTGTAGCGAATGGCAATGCACGACCATGAGTGGTGTGGAAAGCGTCAGTGTTTACGTAACCTGATGCCCTACCTGCGCACCCGATACCAGAAACAGTAACAATTTTATCCAAATCATAATCCAGTTCATAGAGCGCCTGAACATAGCTCTTCAATATGATGCCTAATCCACAGCCTGCACACCAGATATGGGGAAACCTATCCATACGCAGATAATCAGCCAAATAGTGGTCTATGTGCTCGGTCATTGTGCTAGCCTCCGTATCTTAGCTAGTATCTCATCTGGACTTGGTGGGTTCTCCCCAAGTTTAGGAATAAACTCCACAGGTATCGGTTTCACTGAGCGTTCCACTTCACGCACCAATTGACCATAATTCATCTCAGCTACCACCACACCCTTAACATCGTTGGCGACCTCAGATACCTTCTTCTCTGGGAAAGGCCAGAGGGAGATGAGCCTAAGTAGTCCTGCTTTGATTCTTTCGCTGCGTGCCATTTGAACTGCTGAAGCAGCAGAACGAGCCGTGACACCATAAGCAACAACGAGTACGTCACAGTCATCGGTCATGGTCTCCTGGGTCATTGTAATCTTATCGGTGTTTTTTCTGATCTTGTCACATAGGCGTCTGATTAGCTTGTCTTGGGTCTCGACACTCATGTCTGGGTACCCTTTCTCATTGTGGGTGAGCCCTGTGGAGTAAAACCTGTATCCATCCCCGAAACACGCCATAGGGGGCACCAATGTCTCATCAGTCAGATAGGGTTCATAGTCACGCGGAGAGGCTTTTGGTCTCTTACGGTTGACTATCTCTATTTCTTCCCTCGTGGATATCTCCAGTTTCTCGTACATGTGACCGATATTCGCGTCAGACAAGAGGAAGACAGGTGTACGATAAGTCTCAGCTAGATTGAAGGCATGAACAGTTAAATCAAAACACTCCTGAACAGACTGAGGAGCCAAGGCGATTATCTCAACATCACCGTGAGCACCCCATCGGCACTGCATCACATCAGATTGAGCCCCCATAGTGGGCTGACCTGTACTGGGCCCTCCACGCATCACGTTTACTATGACACATGGTGCCTCAGTCATAACCGCCAAGCCGATGTTTTCCAGCATGAGGCTGATTCCCGGTCCGCTTGTGGCTGTCATTGCCTTCATCCCTGAGAAGCTCGCTCCTAGGACTGATGCGATAGCTCCGATCTCGTCCTCGAACTGGATGAACCTACGATCAAGCTGGGGGAACCTTGAGGCTATGCGTTCTGATATCTCGGTTGCAGGTGTGATGGGGTAAGCTGCGAAGTATCCGCACCCAGCGGCGATTGCGCCTTCTGCACACGCCCAGTCACCGTGAACAAAGTGTTTGCCAGTTAGGAGACTCTTACTCATTATCGGTCTCCTCCATTGTGATCGCAAAGTCTGGGCAAAGCATTACGCAGAGCCCGCATGAAATGCATTCATCCCCTCGTATAATCTCTGGTATGGCTACGCCTTTCTCGTTGAGCGTATCTGATTGTTCAAAGACATTCTTGGGACAGAACTCTATACAATATCCGCAGCCTTTGCAGAGGGCTTTTATAATTTTTACTTTATTAGGCAAATAAATTACCCTTCAACTATATTTTTTAGTACAGAGCAGATTAAAGAGTTATCATTTGAGCAATAATCAGTAGTCATTTCATTGGCTTCAATCAAATGGACAGAATTAAACAAAAAAGTTGCACATTTGACCACATTAAAGGTAAATATTTAATCTAGCTTAAATACTATTTTCCTTAAAATAGTCCAAGATTTCACGTTTCTCGATTGTAATATTACCATAGACGATTCCAATAACACCGGAGTAGAGGAGTTTTTTCTTTACCTGTTTGAACTCCTCTGGTGTGAGTACCTCGGATTCCACTAGACGAGTTTCTACTGAGTCTTGGCTGATATGCTCATGCTGGCTACTACAGAGTATACGTAGGAACGCCAACTCTTTCTCACTGAAAGCCAAGGTTATCAGCAAAGGATCAGAGATATTGGAGGATAAAGAACTTATCCTAACACTCATTCCGGGATAAAAACTCAACCATATCAGTATTCCTAGAACTTGCAGGATAAATGCAAATACGGTTCATAGACTTATACTCGTTTGAAATAAAATAAATGAACTAAAACGCCGGGTTTTAGTCCGTGGTAACTTGGACCAAAGATTCTAGACGGTCATAGTAACCAAGGACCTCTCGCCCCTTGGCGGTGATGGAGTATTTTTTATTGCGAACTGAGACATGATCTTCATCAACGTACCCCTTGTTAACAAGGAGATTAATCGTACTCTTTAACGAGTTCCAGCTTAGATTTGATGCATACATGATTCTTGTTGGCCTTCGTTCTCCCTCACCTATGACCGTCAAGACATCTATGGCAATCTGGAAACTAGATCTACGTGGACTCAATGTCAGAAAAAGACTTGAAGAATTCTTATTATAAGATTATTATCCAATAACCCAGAATTGGAATATATAGAAGTAAGATAGAGAATAGGTATAGATCGGCTATATTTGCTCCTTGAGGAGCCCACCCAGTATCTGTATGCCCTCGACGATATCATCGATACTCGGATGGCTATAGTTGAGCCGGATATGGTTATGGGTCTCTGTAGTATAGAAATTGCTTCCCGGGATATACGCGACCCCACGCTCCACAGCCTCCATCAATAACTCGGTAGCGTTAACCTTCTCTGGCAACTCGACCCACAGGAATAACCCACCCTTGGGACTGTTCCACTTAGCCTCCTTGGGGAAATAGGTATCCATGGCTTCCAGCATAACATCCCGCTTCTTGACATAGACCTTCTTCATCTTCTCGATCTGCTTATCAACATCTCCTCGTTGGAAGAGCTTGGCAGCCGCGTATTGACTGATTAATGCATTACTGATAATGGTACTGCCCTTGGCCTCAGCCATCTTAATGATGAATTCCTTGTGGGCACAGAGCCACCCGATCCTCATACCGGGACTCACAATCTTGCTAAATGTACTGGTGTACATGACCCTGCCATCATCGTCCAACCCCTTGAGGGGGGTAGGCATCGGTCCCTCAAAGCTGATATAACCATAAGGATTGTCCTCAAGGATAAGGAAATCATACTTCTTGGCCAACGCGATGATCTTTTTACGGCGATCCATGGTCATCATGCTGCTCATAGGATTCTGGAAGCTGGGGATAATATACACGAACTTGACTTGCTTGCCCTCTGAGACTACTTTTTTGACTGTCTCCTCAAGGTCTTCTGGTATCATACCATCCTTGTCCAACTTCGCCTCTCTAATATCAGGCTCAGCGGTCTTGAACGCTGTCAATGCCGAGAGATAAGTTGGCGAGCCAACAATGATGACATCCCCAGGATCAATGAAAATACGTGCTGCAAGGTCCAGCGCCTCTTGGCTTCCCGTAGTAACCATCAACTCTGTGTAGGGATCGACATTGATTCCGTGTCCTTTCATCCATTTGCTGAGTTCTTCCCTGAGTGGCTGGTACCCCCTTGTTCCACCGTATTGGAGCATTACCCTCCAGTCAGTCTCAGTGGCATCAGCGAGGATCTCCTTTACTTCTCTCCATGGGAAGCTCTCCTCATCATACATGCCACCTGTGAGCCCAATGATCTTCTTGCCTTGGCGTTTCAGCTCTTCAGCGGCGAGTACCACGGTTGTGAGTACTCCAGGCTGGTATGATGCACCTAGTTTTGAATAGAATTTTTCGGTATCCATATATTATCACAGAGAGAAACGACGTAATGATATATCTATTTTCGGCTTAAGACTTTGAAATGTAAAGAATCGGAAATGGATAGTAATTACTATATTTATTGTTACTAAAACGTATAGTAAGGGTTATTACTGGAATAATTTTATTCCTATAGAGTCGTGATGAAGTGGAGAAAGGAGACTGCACACATCGAAACGATATCGTGTTTTGAGGAATAAATATTGGTAGATGAAATCAGGCTTCACGGCATGGGCGGTCAAGGAGTAGTCGCCTGCGGTGAACTAATAGCGATAGCGGCAAGCTATGAGGACAAGTTTTGCCGCGCGTTCCCAATGTATGGGAGCGCTAGGAGAGGCGCACCAGTGCTTGCATTCGCTCAGATCGGTGAAGAGAACGAGGCAACACGATCAATGATCTATTACCCAGAATACTTACTCGTTCTGGACCCATTGATGCCCGAGCAGATGGATATCACACAGGGGCTCAAGGATAATGGCGTAGTAATCTGGAATACCCATAAGACCCCAGAAGAGACCAAGGAAATTTTCAAGAAAAACCTTCGAACAGTTGGTGTAATAGACGCCACGAAGATAGCGGTCGAGACGATAAATAGACCCATCCCAAACACCGTTATGCTAGGAGCATTCGCGAAGACTACTGGGCTTCTGAAGATGGAGAGCATATTCAAGGCCATCGATAAACGGTTCCCGGAACGATTAGCGGCACCAAACAAAAAGGCTGCCCAAGCTGGATACGATCAGGCTGTTGTGAAAAATTACGTGGAGGAATATGAATGAGTCAAGATAAATCAAAACTACGCGCATTCGCATTGAACGATATCAGTACCAAAGGCGGAAAATATGTCGCCAACTGGCGAGTCTATAAGCCGATAATTGACCACGAGAAATGCATAGCATGTGGATTATGCATCAGTTATTGCCCAGAGGAGGCCATAAACAGAAGAGAAGACAAGAAGCCAGAGATCGATTACCGTTTCTGCAAAGGATGCGGCATCTGCGCCAATGAATGCCCACAAGACGCCATTACGATGATGAAGGAGGATGAGCTCTAATGGCTCAAGATTTTGATGTAATGCCAGGAAACAAGGCAATAGCACACGGCGTACGCCTAGCACGAACAGAGGTAGTACCAGCTTTCCCAATAACACCCCAGACGACCATAATCGAGTACCTCAGCGACTTTGTGGCAAACGGTGAACTAAAAGCCGAGTATGTACACACAGAGGGAGAGCACAGTTGCATGGCTGTCGCAGTGGGTGCATCTTTGGCAGGGGCACGAACATTCACTGCAACCTGCAGCCAAGGACTCGCGTACATGCATGAGGTAGTGGCACAGGCAGTAAACTATAGGACACCTATTGTTATGGCGGTAGCGGATAGGACTCTAGGTTGGTACTGGAGCCTCGGACCCGACTATAGCGATATTATGCCTGAGATGAACCTAGGTTGGCTGGTAAACTTCGTTGAGACCAATCAAGAATGCCTTGATATGACCTTGATGAACTTCAAGATCGCAGAAGACTACAGAGTACTACTACCCACCATGATAAGCCTCGATGGATTCTATCTCAGCTACAGTCAGGAACGGGTCTACCTCCCAGAACAAGATGAGGTAGACGCATGGCTACCCAAGTACAAGGCACCATATCCACTAGACCCTACTCTCAGCAAGGCTTGGCCAAGCTCCATGGTCCCCTCACAGCTCCACACACCCATGAGAAAAGAGTATGAGGGACTACTAGAAGATGCCAAGAAGGTTATTGCCGAGGTTGACAAGAGCTTTGGAGAGACCTTTGGGCGTAGTTATGGTGGATTGGTCGAGAAGTACAGGTGCGATGACGCCGAAAGCATCATGGTGACCATGGGAAGCATGACCACAGCAGCCAGACGAGCAGTTGATAAGCTAAGAAATGAGGGGGAGAAGATTGGGTTGCTCAAACTCAGATACATGAGACCCTTCCCCAATGAGGAGCTTATCGAGTTGGCTGAACAGGTTGACAGCATCGGGGTAGTTGATAGGGTAGTAATGCATGGCACTGGCGGCGGTATGGCGTTCCAAGACGTGAAATCTACCCTATATAATACGGGTATCAGGGTGCCTGTCCAGAACTTTGTAACTGGACTGGGAGGCGAGGACATACCAATCGATGACCTGTACGTGATGGGGAAAAAAGTCATAAAGAACAAAGGTAAACGCCTCGACCAAGAGGTTGAGTTCGTTTCACACGAGTTCCCAGGAGTAGCCCCCTCAGTTGAGGTGGTGAACGAGAGCTGTATGCATCCTGGTAGCGATGGCTGCGCTGGATGCGGTGCAAGTATAATTGTAAGGACCTTGCTGAATACGCTTGGTCCTGATACTGTGGTTATTAATCCCCCTAACTGCAGTGGCGTAAACTATGGTGGAGTAGTAAAGGTCCCATGGTTACTTGCTAACTTTGCCGCAGCAGCAGCCTACGAGACAGGTGTTTACAGGGCTTTCAAGGCTAAGGGTAAGGCTGACAAGGTCTATGTAACTAGTTACTCTGGGGATGGTGGAACATACGATATTGGTCTCCAGAGTATCAGCGGCGCTGCTGAGCGAGGAGAATCCATGATCTGGCTCTGCTACGACAACGAGGCATATATGAACACAGGCATCCAGAGGAGCGGAAGTACACCAGAATATGCGGCGACAAGTACTACTCCTGTTGGCTCGGTATGGAAGGGAAAGCCACAGCGTCGCAAGAACATGCTGATGATCATGGCGGCTCACAGGATACCCTACATTGCGTCAGCAAGCCTAGCTTATATTCCGGACTTTAAGCGGAAGATCAAGAAGGCAGCCGAGATAACAAGAAATGGGGAGGGCTTGGCGTATATTCAGGTACATCAACCATGTACTACTGGATGGTATTTCGACCCAGCGAAAACCGTTGAGATCGGAAGACTAGCTGTCCAGACGGGGGCATGGCCTGTGGCTGAGATCGATCACGGGGAATTCAAGCTCAACGTGAAGCCACGTGAATTGAGACCAGTGAAAGAGTATCTTGAGCCTCAGAGAAGGTTCCGTCACGTTGATGATGAGCTATTGGAGATTATTCAGGGTCACATCACAGAGGACTGGGATACTTATCTCAAGCTCGATAAGGATGGCAAGCTTCCCTGGTATTAGCCCCCCCCTTTTTATCAAAATTCTCTAATCTCTGTACACGTTACTCTTAGACATGCCAAAGATTATCACTAAAGAAGACGCTGCAGCCCTCGCAATAGGAGGCACTATTCTCGGGGGTGGTGGTGGAGGATGGCCAGAGATGGGGCTTAGAGAAGGATACCTAGCACTTGAGATCGGTAAAGTCGAGTTATGGAGCCCAGAGGAGGCAAACCCTGACTGGAAGGTGATTACAAGCGCAGCCTTGGGTGCACCAACTCAACCCGGGGATACCAAGTCTATGCATTTCATTCGTTCAGCTCAACTCCTGTTGGACGCAGGTGTAGAGTTCAACGGGGTTATAGCCGCTGAGAATGGTGGTCATAATAGCTTTGGTGGCTGGATTATCGCTGCTGCACTGGGGTTACCGGTTGTTGATACGCCGGGGGATGGTAGGGCTCATCCTACTGCTTTGATGGGGAGTATGGGGCTTCACAAGACCAAGTATCATAGCGTTAAGACTGGTGTGACTGAGGGTAGTGAGGTGATTAGCTGGGGATCACTCCAAACCACAGGAGCAGCCATCAGAGCACAAGCAGGATACATGAGGGCATTGATCGCGATGGCTCGGGACCCTGTGCCTGTCAGTTATACGGTAGAGCATGGGGCACCTGGGGCAATCAAGATGGCTATCAACCTCGGGTACAAGTACCTTGAGGCTGGGAAAGACCCGGATAAGCGTGTAGAGGCTGCTATTGATTTCCTTGAAGGAGAGTTGATCTGCAAGGCGGAGATAGTGGAGAAGACTATCGAGGCAAAGGGTGGATTCGATGTTGGTTTCATGATACTGAGAGAAGGAAATGAGGAGTGGGAACTCACCTACGTGAACGAGTACATGACACTAGAGAAAAATGGGAAGAGGTTGGCTACTTTCCCGGACCTGATGACCAGTTTCAACGAACTTGGAGAGCCAGTAACCAGTGCAGCCCTTGAAAAAGACCAAACTATCTATCTGGTTAATGTCTCTAAGGAAAATATACCAGTAGGGGATGGGAACAAGTACGCTGACGCCTATGAGCCCATAGAAAAAGCACTGGGAAAACCCATGATAGAATACCTCGAAGATTACCTCAAGGATTAACCAGCATTCTTTTACCCTTCACCGACCACTAAATAATAGGTGTAACACCTTGTCCGAGGTCAAGATGACCCCTTCCGAGCGAAGGGTATACGACCGGGTCTGCCAAGGGAATGTCATGTGTAAGGATCTTTCTCCATGGGAGAGCGGCGCAGTGCCGAGTCTTGTGCAGAAAGGCTTGATAGAGATCTATAAGATGAACGTCTCCTCCAGCAAGATAAAGATGCTAAAGTTTCTCAGGCTCAAGACCTAACTATTTTCCCTTTTCTATAAAATTTATATAAAAACCATGCTCAGTCTGGGCGTGGACAAGAGATTACTGTTGTTGGTCGCGATCCTGATTCCAGCACTGGTAATAGGCGGCATACTGCTTGAACAAGAAGAGGAACAAAACCCCGGAGAACAGGAACACACCCAAGAGCCAGAAACTCCAACCGAGACTCCAGTAGAGATTGATGAGCCAGATGAATCAGATTTCCCCAAGATAGCCAGTTGGCTTTCCAAGAAAGAGGAGTTGATTGAGAGCCAAAAACCGTTCGACCTCGTTATGGCGGGATGGTTTACCCACGAGGAAGCAGCAGATCTGAGGGAAAACAACCCTGATGTACTGATTCTCGCTGGGCTTACGACCACATGGGTATGGGATAATGAGGAGTGGATGAACTTCCTCTTAGTTATCGCAAACTATGGGCGTGAAAACCCCATCGAGATTACTGAGGATATGTATCTCCACGACCCTGAGGGAGCCAGATGTGGATTCGGATGGGCTTCAGATGAATGGGATCAAGAAGAGATCTATGCAATGGATCCAAGGAATCCTCAATGGGTAGAACTAGTCACATCGTTCTATGAAATGGTATTGACCCAGCCACAGCATGATGGTATCATCGTGGATATGGTGGTCGATAAGCAGTACTGGACTCAATCTATCACAGAGGAGGAATGGCTTGAAGCAACGAGAGCCATCTATGACAAGATAGCAGAACTCAACACAGAGGACAAGCTGGTGATCTTTAACGCCGGAGCAAGATTCACAGACATAGACGCATACAGCGAATACTTTGATGGCTACCTGATGGAGAACTTTATTGGAGAACAGTTGAAGACCAGCTTCGATGAGGGACTGGAAGCCGCAAACAGCGATTACATTGTGATATACGGTGTAGACACAGACGATACAGGAGTAGTAGACCCCAATAAGATGCGCCTTGGATTGACCCTGAGCCTGCTCAATGATAATACCTATTTCACATATGACTTTGGTCCAAGGGACCATGGACAGGCATGGTGGTACGATGAATACGATGTTGATCTAGGGGAGCCTATTGATGATTATTACGCGTTAGAGGGTGCTTATTGGCGGGAGTTTGAGAATGGGATAGTCGTATCGGCGCCAAACGGGGCAGAGGTTAGCTTTGATGAGGAGCATACTGATATCACTACGGGTGACAGTTCTACGAGTTTCACCATCGAGCCGGGGGATGGTAGGATATTCGTTCGCTCCTTGGGCTCTTAAACTCTTTATCCTAAGTGTGTATCTCCTATTTGTGGATTAGATGAGTTATGATCTAATAATTAAGAATGGTAAGGTGATGGATGGTACAGGAAATCCTTGGTATCATGCAGACATCGGAATATCAGGGGACACGATAAAGACCATCGGCAAAATAGGTGAAGCCGAGAAAACGATAGACGCTTCAGGTCATATCGTAGCCCCCGGGTTTATCGATATTCACAGTCACAGCGATTTCCCGGTATTAATCGACCCCAAGGCTCAGAGCAAGATAAGGCAAGGAGTCACCACAGAAGTAATCGGACAATGCGGCAATTCCGCAGCCCCAATGAATAAATCAGTAAAACAGTACAGGATAAAATACAGAAGTAGCAATGTTCCAGAGGGCTTCGAATACGACTGGGCTTCAATGGATAGCTATATGAAACGTATTGATAGGCAGGGAGCAGCACTGAACATCGCCCCTGTTATTGGACACGGTACAATAAGACAAAACGTAATGGGGTATGAGAACAGGGAGCCTACTGAGACTGAGCTAGAAGAGATGAGGAAGCTTGTAAGGGGAGCGATGGAGAATGGGGCATGGGGAATGAGCACTGGACTCATCTATCCTCCAAGCGTATACGGGAAACAGCCCGAGATCACTGAGTTAGCCAAGGTGGTTGCCAAGTATGAGGGCATCTACTTCAGTCATATCAGGGGAGAGGGAGAAACCCTACTTGAAGCAGTGACTGAGGCATGTGAGATTGGGAGAGACAGTAATATTCCTGTTCAGATAGCTCACTTCAAGGCAAGCGGTAAGCCATACTGGGGAAAAACCAAGGAAAGCCTAGCTCTCGTTGAGAAATATCGTGAGAAGGGTGTAGAGGTCACCTTTGATCAATACCCGTATATCGCGAGTAGCACTGGCTTGACTGCTATGCTTCCTCACTGGAGCCAAGAGGGAGGAGCAGAAAAACTGATGGACTATCTGAAAGACCCCGCTATGCGTAAAAAAATGGCAGAGGAAATGCGGCTCAACTATGAATGGACTGGAGTACTGGTTACAAACGCTAAAAACAATCCTCATTACAATGGCAAGAATATCCAAGAAGTAGCAACCATAATGAACACAGACCCACTAACAGCCTACTTTGATCTGCTCGTAATGGAGAACACACAAGTGCCCAGCGTCATGTTCGGCATGAACGAGGAAGACGTGCAAAGAGTCATGCAGAGCCCCTATGGTATGGTTGGCAGCGATGGCTCAGCGATTGCTCCAGAGGGTATATGGGCAAACAATGTTCCTCACCCAAGATTATATGGTACATTCCCGAGAGTACTAGGACACTATGCCCGAGATGAAGGAGTATTATCGCTTCAGGAGGCTGTTCGAAAGATGACAGGAGCCCCAGCCCAGAAACTCGGTTTCAAGGACAGGGGGCTGCTCAGAGAGGGGTACAAGGCAGATATTACAGTCTTTAATCCAGAGACGGTGAAGGATGTCGCAACATTCACAGACCCACAGCGCTACCCAGCGGGAATACCCTATGTCATTGTTAATGGGGAGATAGTGGTCGAGAAAGGAGAACACACAGGAGCATTGCCTGGAAAAGCGTTAAGAAAAAGATGACCTCTGATTAGAGGTTTTTTGTCATCCTGAAATCTTCTTTAACCGTGTTCAGTACCACGTGGGTGTTTGTACGCTCCACAAACTCCATCCCAAGGAGGTCTTTTGGGAACTCGCTTAACTCACGCCTATTCTTGAACTTGGCTATAACCACGCTATCAATCTCACCGGTTACATCATAGACCCCACAGACATAGGGCAGCTTGGCGATCTCTTCTTGGGTCTCAATTAGCTTGCCTCGGCTTACGGTTACTTCCATGATGACGGTGAGTTCATAGCCCAGTCGCTCAAAGTCCAGCATCACAGTATAATCGGTTATAACGCCAGCTGATTCAAGGCGCTGAACATGATTGATAACTGTGGCTGCCGAGACTCCTATTGCTTTGGCTATCTCTCTGTTGCTCCTGTTGGAGTTCGTGAGTAACTCCGCTAGGACTTTTTTATCTATCTCATCTAGTGTAAACATCTTAATCACTGTTAATTGATTTTTAATTCAAGTAAACACATGTATATGAATCTATCTATATACTAATGATACGTGTAGCATTTTACAATGATACTAAACGTTTGTGGCGCCCCCGCGACGTGTCCTTTACATTTTGCACGAAAAAAGGTGGTTTTTAGCGGAAATTTACATGTTTGTGTTAAAACCACTATACATGTGTTTAATAATCAGCTTTATTTATTCTCAAACGTTTAACGTTATATGGAAAAGATATATATGTGTGAATGATGGACGGGAAGGGTATTATGGTTTCAAGTGAACTAAACAACGGAGACGCAGTAAAAGCGATAATGGACAAGGTCAAACGACACGACATCAAATACGTCAGACTCATCGTGATAGACCCCCACGGCGCACCAAGAGCCATGCTAATACCCGAGTACCAAGTAAGAGAGAGCCTCGAAGTAGGAATAGCATTCGACGGAAGCAGCATACCAGGATTCGCCGACGTAAACAGAAGCGACCTCAACCTTCACCCAGACCCAACAACATTCCTGGTCCCTATGTGGGAGACACCCGGTATCGCGCTAATGTTCTGCTATGTTAGCAACCCAGATGGGACAGCCTTCGCAGGAGACCCTAGAGGATTATTGAAAAGAGCAGTTGATGAATTGGAGAATAAGGGATATGGTTTCAATACTGGCCCTGAACTCGAATACATGTACGTGCTTGATAATGAGGGAGAGGTAGCCCCATTTGGTAAGGGTGGATACTTTGATGCACCACCACTGGACCCAACAGAGGACGTGAAACTTGAGACCCTCATGTGTCTAGAAGCTGCAGGCTTCCAGATAGACAGGGTACACCACGAGGCAGCACAAGGGCAACAAGAGATCAACTTCAGATACAGTGACGCCCTGAAAACAGCAGACAACTTCATGCTCTACAAGCTAGCTGTGAAGACAATCGCCAAGAAACATGGGACTACTGCAACCTTCATGCCAAAGCCTTTCTGGGGCGTAAACGGTAGCGGCTGCCACATACACCAGAGCATAATCGAGCTAGACACAGGTAAAAACATCTTCAGCGACCCTGACACAGAGTATGGTTTGAGTGAGACAGCGATACACTACATTGGTGGGCTTCTCAAGCACGCTTCAGCCATGAGCATGATTGTCACCCCACTGGTAAACAGCTACAAGCGGCTAGTACCTCACTACGAGGCACCTGTATATGTAGCGTGGGGGTATGCCAACAGGAGCGCAATAGTCAGGGTCCCATTGGCGCCCGGCGACAAAAACACTGTAACAAGACTGGAGTACAGGCACCCAGACCCCAGTTGTAACCCATACCTTGCATCGGTGATACTATTAAAGGCGGGGTGGGAGGGCGTTGAGAAGAAGATCGAGCCCATCCAAGACATTCAGGAAAATATCTATGAACTGAGCAAGACGCAGCTCAAGGATTATGGTGTAACCTTCCTTCCTGAAAACCTGGGAGAGGCAGTGGAGTTCTTTGAGGAAGACAAATCCATGAAGGGGATACTGGGAGACTTCCTTTTCAGCAACCTTATCGAGTTGAAGCTGGAGGAATACGATTCATATATGAAATACACTGGCATCGAGTGGGCAGCGAGCAGACCCCAGATAACTCCATGGGAGTATGAAAGATACCTGACGAGAGCCTAGCGCTCATTCTACTATAAACTCACAGTTTATCTGCAGTATTTTCTCTGGAAAATCCTCTAATTCAGATTGCATCTTCTGGTACCATGAGTCAAGGTTTCTAGATATAGTCTCCTTGAGGCGCTCCGGAGCAATGGGCTTATAGACATACTTGTAGCCCCCGAGTCCAATGAGTTCCTCTTCGCGTGTTGCCAGTCCCTTCTCTACTAGGTTCTGGAGTAGTCTTTGGGAGGTTGATCGGCTTTTTCCTAGGAAGTCTGTGGCTTCTTGTATTGTTATTGGGCCTTTGTTGACCAGTATGCAGTATGCTTGGATCTCTGTGCGTTTTATTCCCAGTGCGCATTTTATGATCTCTTGGGGGGTTATTTCTTCTGTGTTTAAGATGTTCATTATATCTATGAGACTCATACCTATGTTCAATGGTGGTGAACATCTTTAAATACCTTTATATTTTGTGAAAAACAAAGCAGGGGTGAAATAAATTGAGTAAACCAATAGAAGTCAATGATGCAGACTTTGACCAGTTCGTAAAAGAAAACCCAAAAGTTGTAGTAGACTGCTGGGCAGCATGGTGCGCACCATGCAGGATGATAGCACCAGTAATAGAAGAACTAGCAGCAGAGAAAACCGATATAAAATTCGTCAAGCTAGACGTAGACCGAAACAGGGCAGTACCCATGAAATACGGGATCATGAGCATTCCCACACTACTCTACTTCAAAGACGGCGTATTAGTGGACAAGACCCTCGGAGCACTGCCAAAAGCAGCAATCGAGGCAAGGCTAGCAAGACTGGCCTAATTTTTCTGACTAAGTTTTTCAGTTATTTTTAGCAACTCATCAGGACTAATAGGTTTTAGAAGTATCTCATCTTTACTGATACCCTCGAGACCATCTCCCTCAAGAGCCTCAACCTGACCAGTAAGCAGAACAACAGTCATGTCCTCTTTCCTCTCTTTGAGCCTCTTACGCAACTCAGACCCATTGGTATCGGGAAGCCTATAATCCAGAATAGCCAGATCAAAGTCCTGTTGACTGGCCTTCATTAACGCCTGATTTCCTGTCAGGGCTGTCTCTACCATGAACCCTGAATCTTCGAGTAGCATCTTGAATGTATCCGCGAGGAATTCATCATCATCTACTATGAGAACGCTGAAGACTTTTTCCTGTGAATAGCGAGCCTGTGCCTCATATTCATGTAATGCTTGGCTGAAATCCGGGTGTCCTTCAAGAACGGTTACTATGTTCTCCATCCTCTCAACGAGCATATCCATTTTCTTCTCATGCTCATTAAGAACATTAATGATTAAGTCAAGTACATCTATCTTTTCAGGGAAACTCATAGCTGGGCACCGGAGTTACTCGCAATAACGTAGAGTAATTGGATATATAGGTTTTGAGGTTGCTTTTTGAGAACAGATTTGAAATACATATTTCAATATACAAGATAAATACAATTTATCCCGATTTAAAATGAACAAACATCAAGAAGTATTAAGTTACGTTTACAGTTCT
>Ga0180432_10003401_pt1 | contig 22697 bp, 22 predicted proteins | sample SS_ome_10_FD_132414 | JGI IMG/M metagenome (GOLD analysis project Ga0180432, IMG submission 132414) | Hypersaline lake sediment archaeal communities from the Salton Sea, California, USA - SS_1_MS_2 metaG | ecosystem: Environmental > Aquatic > Non-marine Saline and Alkaline > Hypersaline >...
AGGCCGGACGTGTTCATCAGGGTATTCAAGGAAGTACTGGAGGAGTTGGCGGAGAAGCTCGGACCGGACAAGGCCGAGTGGGTCTGGGGGAAGGTCAGCACCACCAAGGTGCTCCACCTAGTTGACGAACTGGGCGTGGGGGACAAGGTCAAACACCCGGACTGCGGTGAGTTCGTCATGGAAGGGTCGAAGGGTCTGACTCCGCACGTGCTGAGCGTGGTCACATATTCCCAAATAGTAGATTTGGGGGATGTGGACAAGGCGCAGGTGGTCATGTCCACGGGCGATTGCGAGCTTTATGAGAGTCCTCATAGCCAGGACCAGATACCTTTGTGGAGCAATTGGAAGCTGCGCCCGGCATTCCTCAGCGAAGAGAAGTTGAAAGCATCGTCGGAACTGAAGACGGTTCTCTCGGGCGTTAAGGGGAAATGATGGGCATCGAGGTTAGAGAAGTCGGGCCGGGAGACCTGCGCCGTTACGGCGAGATCCCGACCTCGTTTATGGTGAAGAGCATTCTGAGCGTGTGCGTGGCGGATGAGGGCTTCGGCGGGATTGTGCTACGCGAGGAGGAGGTCGCCGCGCCGTACCTCAAGGATTATGATGCGTGCGAAGATGAGAGGCCCGATCAGTGGGCGGAGATGTTTGACGTCTCGAGATGGGCCTTCTTCATGGCCTTCGACGAAGACCGTGCGGCAGGCGGAGCGGCAGTCGCCTTCGACACGCCGGAGGTGCAGATGCTTGACGGACGCAAGGACCTGGTGGTGCTATGGGATATTCGCGTCCGTCCTGAGCACCGGCGGCGGGGCGTCGGCTCGATGTTGTTCCAGCGCGCCGCTGACTGGGCACGCGAGAAAGGATGCAAGCAGCTCAAGGTGGAGACGCAGAACATAAACGTGGGCGCATGTCGCTTCTACCGGAAGGAGGGCTGCACGCTGGGAGCAGTCAACCTCTACGGATACCACGGCTGTCCCGAAGCGGCGGGAGAGACCATGCTGCTGTGGTATCTCGATCTATAGGTGGCCCTTCCTCAATCATGTCTTTTCGTTCTCCCAGCGCGGCATTTACCGCGATTTTCTCTTGAAAACGCTCTCTAGCGGGCGGATCATGGGGATGCCTGCCACGCGGTGGCGGCCTGAAACCGGATTCAGACGGGGAGCGCCTTTGTGATGAAGGCCGTGAAAGTGAAAAGGCTTGCCATGACCATTGCGCTGGGTGCAATTGTCGCGGTGTGCGTTTTGATCGCTTGGCACCTCGTCGGATCCAGGCGCCTGGAAATGGCAGCCCGGTCACCTGTGAGCTCCGATCCAACGTCGCTTGGACCCGCTCCACATGCTTCCGCGACCATCCAGGAGTCTGCATCGCCTACAACGACCCAGGCCGATGCTATGGCTCCGGACCAGGGTGGCGAAGCCCCTCAAGCGGACACGCTTGCGGAAACCGATGATTCGGTCTGGCAGGCACTCGCCAACAAACTCGCCCTGGAAGATCCCCGCATTCTCATGGTCAAGGCGATGCTTGGAGCGGGCGAGTACGATGATGCTCTGGCCTTACTTGAAGAGATCATTGCGGACGAACGCGATACGGATGTCGCCGCCTTGGCGCATCTCATGAAGGGCATAGCCCTCGCGGCTAAGGGTGACATGGAAGGGTCATTGGCGGAATATCAGAAGATCATCCTCGAATACCCCGAGTCTACTGCGGCATTGGAGGCGGTTCAGAGATTCGGCCAGTGCCACTTCGCCCTGGACACCATTCTCGACGGCATGGACTGGGTCATCAACATCTTGGAATCTGATCCGGGGAATATGGCTGCAAGAAAGGCCAAGTGGGAGCTGGTTGCACGTGCCGCCAGAAGGGGGCGCGTGTCTGACCTCGAGGCGCTCTGGGAGATTTGCATGGTGGGGCTGAAAGGGGGAGACGAACCGATTGAGGGATACGAGGCGGGATTGGCCTTGGCCAAGTCGCTGGCGCGGTTTAATAGGACAAAGATGTTCGAGCTGTTCAATGAAATCGCGCAGCACTGCCCCTACCCGGACGTTCAAGGCGAAGCCAAACTCGAATTGGTTGAGCGCTACGCCGTCTGGCGTCCGGACGACGCGATCCGTCTCGGCGAGGAGGTGCTGGCCTCGCCGGCGGATGAGTACATAAAAAAGCAGACGAGGCGCAACTTGGTGCACGCATATCTGGCGAGCGGCGACGTTTACCTCGCCCAGCAGACGTTCGATCAGGTCATTTTAGACGGCTGGCCCGAGAGCAGCCTCTGCTATTTCCTCTCGGCTTCACTGGGGACCGCGGTCAGCGCGGCCGCAAACCACGAGGCGCTCTTGTCATGGCTCGACCAGCTTGCAGCAAAGGAAGGATTGGTAAGCCAGGAAGCGCTCACCTGGAAGGCCGTATTGGAGAATCCTTTCGATCACGATGCTCTCGACGCCGCTTCATACAACATCCTCCGGCGTCTTGCAGAGGCCTACTTGTCCAGAAACGAATTCGACCTCGCAGGGGCGGCGGCCGCCTACTGCCTGCACAAGGTGGAAGCCGAGCACCCTGGTGATTTGAACAAGCATTTGTCAGCCGCCGACCTCGTTGCCCGTGCCATGAGCGCGCAAGGTAATTACGCCGGCGCTGAACAAGTGCTCCGTGCGGCTATGGACCAGTATCCTGATGCTATCGAAGCTGCCGAGTGGGTCGTGCCTCTTGCCGGCTATATCAAGATGACAGGACGCTACGACGAAGCCATCGCGGAATACGAGCGCGTACTCGAGGACTTCCCGGACAGCATAGCGGCGCCGAGGGCGTTATACTTCATGGGGCAGACTTATCAGTACGAACTCCAGAACCCAGCGAAAGCTCGGGAGTCCTACCAGCGCCTCATGATTGCCTACCCGGATTCTCACTTTGTGGAGTCTGCGAAGAGGCAGCTTGCGTCCCTTGCCTCTTCGCAATAGGCGCTGGAATCCAGGTTTTCTTCCGCCGTTTTTCACCATCCTGCCCGCCTAGGCGACCGGCGGCCTTCAACCGATGTCCTGAATCCACCGACTAGGTAGCCGCGCTAATCTTTTGGCGGACCGAACTTTCTCCTACGGTTCGCCTTCAGTTCCTCGTATTGCTCTCTTGGGGTAGGGGAGAGGACCATGTTTCCCTGGACGATCGCCCCGTCCATCGCCTCGATCGACACCGGGTCTCCCTCGGCATAATCGTTGAACGCGTTGTTCGCGATGAAGAGGCTTTCGAAAGAGGTGCCCTTTACCTCGATGCCGTGCTCGTGCGGGTGCGCCCTGGCGTCGAACAGGTTCGAAAGCACTGCCACACCGGAGCTGCTCCGGTTCTCAGGCGCGATTATCCCGAGCTCCGTTACATAGTTGTCGGCGAAGTTGTTTGACGAGACGGTCACGCCGCTTGAGTAACCGGTCACGGCGACGACCACGCCGTCGTCCCCGCCGTCGCAGTTCTCAATCTGGTTGCCGGCCAAGTTCGTGGCGCTGGTCTCGGACAGGTGGATCGCGGAGTTCCCCCATCCCTGGCAACGCCCGAACACGTTGCCTGTTATGGTCGCATAGATCGTCCTCACGCACTTGACCGCGCACGTTCCGCTTCCGAAGAAAGTATGCAGGTGGTTGCCGGTTATCTCGAGGTGTCCCATATCGCCTGCCGTGTTGTCCACGAAGATCCCATAACTGGCGTGGGGTCCGTTCCGTTTCCCGAACGAGTTGAACGAATTTCCCACGTATTGCTGCTGATTGCAGTTACGCACGTATACCCCTTCGGTGGGCTCACCGAGTTCGCCCTCGAATCGGTTGTCGGCCACGTGCACTCCGACGGCTCGCTCGACGCGTACCGCGCGGCACCAGTCGCCTAACGTGAACATGTTCCCTGCCACCCACGACCCCCTGATTGCGCCCTCCCTCGCGCCAAAGGCGACGAACGTCGCCCATCCTTCTCGCTCCCCCCCCTTATCGAGCACGAAACCACAATTCTGCACCCGCGAGTTCGAGCCTTCGCAGGCAACAAGCGCCCTTTCACCATCTGCCGGCGACCAGACAAAAGCGCAGTCCTCGAGGACGAAACCGGACGCGTTCTCGTCCGCAAGAACGAAGTCTACCGGTCCCTCCCCGCTCTCGACCGAGATCTGCGTGGAATTCCCCGATCCCCCGATCGTGACGTTGGGAATCGAGACGACGGCGCAGCGGGCCGCCTCGTAATTACCCGGGAGGATTTCTATGCGTCCGCCCGACGGCGGGAGCGCCTCGATGGCCTTCGCCAGCGGGAGCGTCCTGCCGTTCAGATTTCCTATCGATACGATCCCATCCCCAATTGAAACGAGCGCTGATCTCTCAGGCATCGTAGGTTCGGCCATCGCCCACACCCAGGACGCCGCGCTTACGAAGGCAATCGCCAGTGGAACTATGACTGTCTTCATACATCCACTCCTAGACTATTCGACGAGCCGCGCAACGTCTCCCGACACCCGGGAATCTCTCGCTCCATGCGAGGTGTCAACGTTGCCACGGACAAGGCTCCTCACTCTATACGATCTTGCCGCTTCCGGTCAATTCTATTATGTTTCTCCGACTCGAACACCGGGATGACGCCGTCGGGACTCTGCTGGAGAATGCGCCATCAGACGCCGACGCTCGATGATACCATTGATTTCGTGCTTCATGGTCACTATCCTTCTCCTCGTGGGAAGAGGCGTCTCTGACCAGAATTCCACCGGCCTGTTGCTGGAGAAATCCTAAGTGGGCATGCGAGAGTTGGTGTTCGCCGCGGCTGCCGTACTGCTCATGTTCTGGGCGGCCAAGATCGTTGCGAGAACTGCCCAACGCAGGGCCGCAAAACTCGAGTGGCTCCTGCTCGGCGGGCTGGTGCTGGTGGCCGGCTACACCCTAGTTGACGGCATTCGGAGGAATGAGCGAGCGAGCGAATGGTTCCGCACCCGCGCTTGCAGGAGCAACCTCAAGCAGATTTGGGCAGCCATGGCCCTCTACGCCGGTGACAGCGACGGCTGGTTCCCCGTCGGGCCGGAGGGCACGGACGCGTTCCATGCACTCGGCATGATCGCATATCAGGAAAGCGGCTACCTCTGCGACCATGGGGCGTTTGTCTGCCCGTCGTCTGAGGAAGCCGTTGGGAGGCCCGTGGAGGCGCGAACACCGATCGCGGCAGACGCAGCGGGGCTTCAACCCTCGTCGACAAGCTATGTATACCTTCCCGGGCTCAGAATTGATGATCCGCCCAACTTATTCCTCATCGCCGAGAAGCGGCCGGACCAGCACGGAAAGGCTCGCCACGTCCTCACGATCGATGGGCGCGTAGAACTGTTGGAGGAAGCCGAGTTCCAGCCGAGAATCTTCGGACAGATGGGCTGGAAGAGGTAATGCAGTCTCGGCTCTCGGTCCCTTGGTTGGCCCCGTCAGCATTGCGCGCTCCTCCGCGCCCCAGCTGCTCCCTTCTTCTTGCCTACTGCCATTTAAAACCATATCATATGTTGTTGGCTCGTTAGGCTTGCGTGTGGTCGTCGAGAATACTCGGGATAAGTGAGCATGGGTCGTACGAAGACCAGGGGACAACTGGAAGCTGAGATAAGCGAGGCGGTCATCAAGTTCGAGCGCGAGTTCATGGGACGCGGACCAGAGGAGGCCCGGGCGTACCTGATCGACGAGATGGTTCTGGTCCGGCTGAGGGGGGTCTTGATGCCCGCCGAGAAGCAGCTTGCGACCTCCCCGGACGGCGGCACGGGGCGAAACTTGATAAAGCGCGTCAGGAGTGAACTCCTCGAAAAAGCCCGCCCTCTCCTTGAGGCGATTATCGAAGACCTCACCGGGAGGAGGGTGCGGAGCCTTCACACCGACGTCAGCACTACATCGGGCGAACGAGTCATCCTTTTCACTCTGGACGGCGTCCCTTCTTTGGGAAAAGACTGAGCTTGGCAGGGCTGGGGTTGACGAGGTCGGGCAGCGTGATATAATAGTCGTGCTTACTGAGACCGGCAGATCGCGAGGGGGTAGGCAGGATACCTGCTCAGGGATAAGCCGGCGGCGCCGTGACTTAACGGGCTGCCGGTTTTTTCTTGCACTCTACCATCGGCTTCTTTACGGGGGGGTCCGGTATGGCGCAAATACAACACGCACAAGAGCGAGAAATGCACCAAAGGATAGCCGAAGCTGTCGCGACCTTCCAGAGAGGTCAGATGTCGGGTGCCGAGTGCTCGGTCGCTGTGAGCATTCAGCCGGACACGGTTGTGGTTACACTGCGGGGCGTAATGTCCCCGGCCGAGAAGCGCTTGGTCGAAGTCGGTAACGAGCGTCAATTGTTGGAGGAATTCTATAGTCGCGCCTTCGAACTGGGGAAGGCGAATCTGGAGGCGGCTATTGAGGATATCTTGGGAAGGAAAGTTGCGCACTCCTTCCTCCATTTGGATGCGGATTCGGGTGACGGCGTCATCATGGTGACCCTCGAATGAACCCCGGATCGCCCCGTGGAGGTCGAGTAGTGACCTGCAATAGCGCATCGAGGAGAAGGGACACACAATGCCGATAACCGTCAATCAGATAACAATCGCCAGCTTCCGCAAGCTGTTCCAACAGGTCGTACGCGATAAGGAAAAAGTCGGGATAGAGGCTCTCAGCCGAAATCCTGCTGACCTCCTGGAAAGAGCTCAGTCTTACGGGATACAGTACAAGAACGGGAGCTGGGGTTGGTGCTCGAATATCTGGCATCGAAGCGCCGCGCAGAGCGTCGTCGTTGACACCGAAGAAGGGCTCCAGCTCGAGCACAAGAAGCTGATGCTGGCCGTCCTCGAACACATGCTCTGCCGTCCGATGATACAGGTGGACCGAAATCTGGGGAGCCCGTCATCTCCGGCCAAGATGCGCTCCCGCCTCTACTGTGACCCCCAGTTCCCTGACATGGCATACAGATGGGGAGAGCTTAATTTCCCCGGGGAGCCGGCGGAGCAACCCGACGCGGAGCTGTTCGTCGTCCCGCACTACCTCAATAATCCCAATGTCCCCGGCGGAAGTGAAATGCTCAGGGTCATACGCTTCCCCAACCATGGCTACAGCATCGTAACCGTCAGTTCATATCAGGGCGAGGTCAAGAAGGGCTTTCTAAGTCATTGGATTTGTCACGCGTACCGGCGCGGCGGAACGGGAGAGCACGCTTCCCTCAAAGAGTTCGTCGTCAAGAGGACCGACGGGAAGAGAAAGCGGATAGTCATGTGCACCTGGGGATTGACCGGCAGCGGCAAGTCCACTCATGGAATGTACGTCGTCGACGACCGGATCAACAAGATGTTCATGGACAAGTTCGGGGTGAATTTGCTCGAATTCGTCTCAGATCAGGCGATCCGCAACGATGACATCGTGGCTGTTTTTGAGGACGGCGTTTACAGCCCCGAGCAGGGCTCGTGGACCAAGACGGAGGACGTCGACGCCAACCAGGTAGCCATGTGGAACGCCGGGAGATCGCCCCATGCTCTACATGAAAACACGGAGTGGGACGGAAACGGCGACGTAAGCTTCGACGGCAGACTTTTTCAGCATTGTGGCCAATTGAATCGAAATGCTCGCAGCGTGTTCAGGCTGGAGGATACGGGCCATTTCGACGGCAGTGTGGACTCCACCGAGCCGCTCAACTTCGCCATCTTCATAAGTCCCGGCTACCTATGCGACTACGCGTGGCTCAGATTAAACGACCCGGACTTCGCGGCTAAGGTTCTGGCGGACGGGCGAACGGTTGGTCACCCGGCTCAGAGCCTTTCCGGCATCGGGAAAACGAAGTACGAGAGCCGTTACTGCCTTCCCTTCACGATGGGAGTCGGGAATGCGGACCACGTCCACCGTTTCCGTTCCTATCTCGCCGCAAGGCACGGCACCGACAACCCCATCGATGTCTATCAGCTCAATACAACCGGCGCTGTCGGATGTAAGTACGAATGGACCGAAAACTCCGCAACCGGAGCGGGGGGGCGTACTCCCACCGTTTTCTTCGAGGAGGAAAACGGCAGACGCCGCCCCGTCGGGGGCACTGGACCTTCCATCGAGGAGACGGAACTCTTCATTCACCAGGCGGCTAGAGGGGCGGTCGAGTACGAGCCCCATCCCATCTGGGGCGACAAGGTGCTGGTCCCCGTTAGGGTGCCCGGCCTCCCTGACCGGAGACTCCGCGAGTTGGACCCATTTACCTACCGCAGCATGGACGAGATGAGGAAGCTGCTCACCGCGCAGATTGAGACCGGCAAGCAATTCCTGTCCGCCCAGTGCGAGGGGCTCGACGATAGGATAATCAACGCCATGGATTTCTGATTTGCGCTTTCGGGAGGTTGTCTAAATGGCACTGGATGAAATCATCGCGAAGGTTGAGGCCACGCCGGTTGCCAACGTCAAAAAGGCGGCCTTGGCCTATTCCGGGGGACTCGATTCCAGCTTGGCGGTCGAACTGCTTCGAAGAAAATACAAGGTCAAAGACATAGTGCCTATCAACATCGACATCGGTCAGGGCGCTGAGGAAGTCAAAGAGGGGCTCCGCAAGGCGGAAGCGCTCGGGCTCGACGTCATCACCATTGACGCCAAGGGGGAGTTTACCGGAGAGTGGCTGACCAAGGCCATAAGGGCCAATTCAGACTACAACGGCTATCCCGTCTCCACCTCCATGACCCGCCAACTCGTCGCTCGCATAGTCGCCGTCGAAGCCCTGAAGCACGGCTGCGACTGTCTCGTGGAAGGCTCGACCGGCAAGGGAAACGACCAGTACCGGATGCACAACGTATTCAAAATGTTCGCTCCGAGCCTCGAAATCCTTGTGCCCGTTAGAGATTTCGACCTGACCAGAAGCGAAGAGGAGGAGCTGTGCAAAGCGTGGGGTGTCCCTGTAACAGAGACAATCACCGGCGGGGACGACAAGACCATGTGGTGCCGTTCCATAGCATCAGGGGCTATTGACCTCAACCAGGAAATCCCCGATTCAGTCTGGATGTGGCTTGTGCCCCCGCAGAAGGCTCCCGACAAGCCGGAACAAATAAGCCTGAGGTTCGAGCAGGGCATCCCGGTAGAGTTGAACGGCACGAGTCTTCCGCTGGATGAACTTATTGCCGAACTCAACGTCGTGGCCGGACGGAACGGCGTAGGCATGATCGACATGTTCGAAGACGGCATCATGGGCCTGAAGTCGAGAGAAATCTACGAAGCCCCCGCCGCTCACGTGATCCTCAAACTCCACCGCGACCTCGAACAACAGTGCCTGACCAAAGAGGAGATACAATACAAAAAAGGGGTGGATGCCCATTGGGCTTACATGGTTTACCACGGAGAGTGGTATCATCCCCTCAAAAATGCGCTTGACGCCTTTGTCGCCTCGACGCAGAGCGTCGTCAACGGCTCGTATGTGGTGAGCCTCTACAGAGGCAACGTGACCATTGTCAGCAGGGAATCAAACACGTCCCTTTTCTCGCCTGAGATTCGCTCGATAAAGGCCCGGGGGTTCGATCAACGCTGGTGCTCCAACGCTGCGAAGATAAAGGGGCTTCCTTTCGAGATTCTCGCAAAAAGAAAGCAGCTAATGGATTCTTAGCCGCCGGTTGACCTCCATGGCGGCGACTGGTAGCATCCCTAGGGGCTGCGGCACGGTTCGGAAGGGCTCGCTCAGGCGACCATCCTGCTTTCGGGAGTTGAAGTGCATCCACTCGCGCAGGAACTGAATGACACCATCCGGGAGCGCTCGACCCGAGTGCACGAGATGCTTTCCGAGCTGGGAAGGGAACTCTACTTCCCCAAGGGCATCCTGGCGCAAACGGCCGAGGCGAACGCGAAGGCCCATCGATTTAATGCCACCATCGGCATCGCGACCGAGTCCGGCCACGCCATGTTCCTCCCTTCGGTGATGGCTCACTTCCGCGATGTCCCTGGTGATGAGTTGTTTCCTTACGCCCCGGCTACCGGCAAAGCGGAGCTTCGCAAGGCGTGGGGTGACAGCCTCACGGTGAAGAACCCCAGCCTCGAATCGAAAAGCTTCAGCCTGCCCATAGTCACAAGCGGCGTCACCCACGGTCTCAGCCTCGTTGCCGACCTGTTTATCGATCCAGGTGACGCCGTGCTCCTCCCCCGGCCGAATTGGGGGAACTACAACTTGATCTTCGGCACCAGATACCGGGCGCAGGTCGCCACCTATCCGCTCTTCGGCTCCGGCCCGGGGTTTGATGTCGACGCATTCCGCAAGACCGTCGAGGCAAGCGCCCGGCGCGGAAGGCTGGTGGTCGTGCTGAATTTCCCCAATAACCCTACGGGCTATTCGGTGACCGCCGAAGAGGGCGAGGGCATGGTTACGTCACTCGTTCACGCCGCCGAGAGAGGCTCCAATATCGTCGCTGTCTGCGATGACGCCTACTTCGGGCTCTTTCACGAGGAGGGCCTTCTCACGGAATCGCTCTTCGCATATCTGGCGCAAAGCCATCCTGGGCTTCTTGCCGTCAAGGCCGATGGATGCACCAAGGAGGATTTCGTTTGGGGATTCAGGGTTGGATTCCTGACTTTCAGCACACAGGCCGGAGGGGGAGAGTCCGAAATCTATTCGGCGCTGGAAAAGAAGGTCGCAGGCGCGATCAGGAGCTATATCTCGAACTGCGCTCATCCTTCGCAGTCGATCCTGTTGCGCGCGATGCAGGATGCACAATATGATCGACAAAAGCGGGAAAGCAGGGACGCCGTCAAGGCGCGGGCCCTGAAAGTGAAACAGGTTCTCGCGGACCCCGCTTTTCGCGATGTCTGGGAGCCTTATCCGTTCAACTCCGGGTACTTCATGTGTCTCAGGCTTAAAGAATTGGACGCAGAAGATTACAGGAGTTTTCTCTTAGAGAGCCGCGGCGTCGGCGTAATTGCGTCGGGTCCCAGCGATATACGAGTGGCCTTCTCCTCCGTGGACGAAGAGGACATTCCTGCCCTCCTTCGCATCATGGCGGAAGCTGCCAGGGACCTCCGCGAGCGGAAGATGACCTGAGGGAACCGAGGACAACACATGGCGGGAACCATCTACATAGTTGATGTTACCAACCGCGACGGCGTTCAGACCGCGCACCTCGGCCTTGCCAAGATCGAAAAGACCATGATCAACATGTATCTGAATGAGCTGGGAATCCACCAGAGCGAGTTTGGCTTTCCCACCACTCGTCACGAAACCAATTACCTCAACGCCAATATCGAGCTGGCCGAGATGGGCGTGCTCTCTCCTATGATACTCAGTGGCTGGGTGCGGGCCGTAGAGAGCGACGTGGAAATCGCTTTCGAGCTCACAAAGGTGAGAGATCTGAGTCTGTCGATTTCCACTTCCGATCAGATGATAAAGGGAAAGTTCGGTGCCAAGTCAAAGCGCTCCGACGTGCTCGACATGGCGGTCAAAGCACTTGATAAAGCAGCAGAACTTGGCGCTCTCTCCGTCGCAATCAACGCCGAAGACGCCTCCCGCACGGACATGGCCTTTCTCACGGAGTTTACGAAGACTTGTGCGGAACATGGCGCGCAACGCATACGCTATTGCGACACCCTCGGGTACGACGACCCGTTCACCATATACGTTCGTGTCAAGGAGCTGGCCTCTCAGACGGGCATGCCCGTGGAGGTCCACTGTCACAACGACCTCGGCATGGCGGTCGCCTGCTCCATCGCCGGTGCAAGAGGTGCAATCGACGCCGGCGTCGATGCCTACGTCAACACCTGTGTTAACGGAATGGGAGAAAGAGCGGGAAATGCAGACCTTCTCGCCGTCGTTCTCGCCATCAAAAAGGCCGCAGGATTCCGCGGCAAGTATAAGCTGGACGACCGGGTCGATCTATCCAAGGGCTGGCGTCTGGCCAAATACGCCTCGTACGCCTTCGGCGTGCCCATACCCATCAATCAGGTCGGCGTGGGGAGCAATGCCTTTGCCCATTCCTCGGGTATCCACGCGGACGGGGTGCTCAAGGACAGGAGGAATTACGAGCTGTATGACTACGAAGAACTTGGACGCGGCGACCCCGATATAGTCGAGACCGGCAGCAGGATCGTCGTCGGCGAATACAGCGGCATAAAGGGCTTCAGGAACGTCTACGAGCGGCTCGAGATACAGTTCAAAGACGAAGCCGAGGCCCGCGAGATTCTCGAGCTGGTCAGATTCGCTAACGTCCTTAAGCAAAAGCCGCTTGCCGTCGATGAACTCAAGTTCATTGCCAGGTATCCTGAGCAGGTTAGGAAGCTTTTGAGCCTTTCTCCCTGAGTGCGAAGACGAAAGTTCAATAGGAGAACCAGCAGAGTGTCGGCAAATCCTTTCGTGGAACTGCACAGACTCGGCCAGAGCGTTTGGTTCGACAATATCAGCCGGGGGATGATCGTCTCGGGGCAGCTCCAGCGGATGATCGAAGAGGACGGCCTCAGAGGAGTCACCTCCAACCCCACCATATTCCACAAGGCCATAACCGGAAGCAGCGACTACAAAGACGACCTCAGACAAGCAACCTCTCGCGGCCTGACGGGCCCTGAGGAGGTCTTTTACATGCTCGCTTACCGGGACATACGGATGGCAGCCGACTGTTTCCTGGGCGTTTATGAAGAAAGCCAGGGGGCGGACGGCTACGTCAGCATAGAGGTATCCCCGCATCTGGCGCGTGATACCGAACGAACCATTTCGCAGGCTCGGCGTATCATCGCAGCCATCGGCAGGCGCAACGTGCTGGTGAAAGTGCCTGCGACGACCGAGGGGATTCCCGCCATCGAAGTGCTGATCGCCGAAGGGATAAACGTCAACGTGACGCTTCTCTTCTCGATAGACAGGTACGCAGAGATAGCCGACGCATACCTTCGCGGGCTTGAGGCCAGAGCGCGCCAAGGCAAGCCCCTCGACTCGGTTGCCTCGGTCGCCAGCTTCTTCGTCAGCCGGGTTGACACCATGGTGGACGGTCTGCTGCAAGAGCGGATGGCGCAGCGCAAATCAGACGCCGAGGTCAGTGAGCTAAGGGAGTTGCTTGGCAAGGCCGCCGTGGCCAATGCGAAGCTGGCTTACCAGAGGTATCGATCCATTCTTTCCGATTCGCGCTTCCTCCAGCTCAAGGACAAGGGTGCGCGACCTCAGAGAGTCCTTTGGGCGAGCACGAGCACGAAGAACACCGACTACAACGACCTCCTCTATGTGGAAGAGCTCATCGGCCGTGATACGGTCACGACGCTGCCCCCTGCCACCTACGAGGCCCTCAAAGACCACGGGAAGGTCGAACCGACCGTCGAAAAAGACATCCATGCGGCCGAGGACGTGGTCCAAAAGCTGAGCGGGTTCGGCATCAGCCTGCAGGATGTGACTTCTCGCCTCGAAGATGATGGCGTCAGGAAGTTCGCCGAGTCCCACGACGCGATAATGTCGGCTCTCGCGGCAGAAATGACGACTCGCTGAGGCAAATCGGGCTCTCAAGGCCATTGACACGGGTGTGGGACAGTGCTAACATTGAAAAATTGTAGTTTCCCGTGGGAGGCTCGGAAGGACCGGCCTTCCTGGCCGGCGGATCTTAGGTGAACGTATGAGCGGCAAGATGCAGGTCGAGCAATCTTGGTATGTGGTGGATGCCGAAGGGCAGGTGCTCGGGCGATTGGCGGCGAAAATCGCGCGGCTCCTTCAGGGCAAGCACAAGCCCACCTACTCGCCTCACGTTGATGGGGGCGACTTCGTGGTTGTCGTCAATGCCGCGAAGCTCCGTGTCACCGGCAACAAGGCCATGTCTAAAGTCTACCGCAGTCATTCAGGCTATATCGGCGGCCTGAAACAGACCGCCCTCGGCGAGATGCTCAAGAAAGACCCGGCGGAAGTCATTAGACGCGCCGTTCGGGGAATGATGCCCAAAACCGTTCTCGGGAAGAAGATGCTGTCGAAGCTCAAGGTCTACCCCGACGCGAAGCATCCTCACCGGGCGCAGAAACCTGAACCTATTGAGGTCTAGCAAGTATGGCAGAGGACACGGCGAGTATCACTGGAAGAGCGGATACCGGGTACCCGGAGTCGGCCGAGGCTTTGGCCGAGGAGAAGCTCTATTACTGGGGAACTGGAAGGCGGAAGACATCTGTAGCCCGCGTCAGGATACGTCACGGCAACGGGGTCATCCTGGTTAATGGCCGCGACGTAGACGAGTATTTCACGAGTGAGAGAGACAAGAACGCCGTCCGTGCCCCGCTGAAGGCGGCCAGGGTCCTTACCAGGTACGACGTCTTCGCCAATGTCGGAGGGGGGGGCATATCGGGTCAGGCCGGTGCTGTTGTGCTGGGGATAGCGCGCGCTCTCAAGGCCGCCGATAACGGACTTGAGCCCATTCTTCGCGCCGGCGGCTACCTTACCAGAGACGCAAGGGAAGTCGAACGCAAGAAATGCGGCAGGAAAAAGGCCCGCAAGGGACCGCAGTTCTCCAAGCGTTAGTTCTCCTTTTCCGCCAACCCGAACCGACTGCCCGCCCTAGCGCGGGCAGTCGGTTCTTTGCTATAATCCCCCCAGGCGTTTTCAGGGCCTCCACTTGTGGAGACATGCGATGGTCAAAGTCGGCATACTGGGGGCTACGGCTTACACGAGCCTCGAACTCATAAAGATACTTCTCCGCCATCCTTCGGCTGAAATCTCCTATCTTGGTTCTCGCCGTCCCGAACAGCCACCCATCAGTTCTGTTTTCCCCTCGCTCCTCAAAAGCTGTGACCTCCCGCTCGGTCCTCTCGAGAACGCGGCCGTACCAGGCGGCACTGATTTCCTCTTCTCTTGCCTCCCGCATGGCGTGGCTATGGAACTACTGCCCCGGTTTCTCAGGAATGAAATCCGCGTCGTCGACCTGAGTGCCGATTACCGGTTCACCTCACCCGAGGAATACTCCCGCTGGTACGGTGTTCAGCACAGGGACCTCGCCAACCTTCCCCACGCGGTCTACGGGCTCCCCGAACTATACGGGGACCTCGTGCGGAAGGCCAGAATCGTGGGAAATCCCGGCTGCTATCCCACGGGTGCCATAATCCCGCTGGCTCCACTCCTTAAACAGGGCATATGTCATTGTGACGGGATCGTGGTCGACTCGAAATCCGGCGTCTCGGGTGCCGGACGAACCCCCACGCAAGCGACCCATTTCCCCGAGTGCAACGAGAGCGTTCACGCCTACAATATCGGTGTTCACCGGCACACCGGGGAACTCTTGACGGTGCTTTCTGATGTCGCATCCGCCCCAGTCGATCCGGTTTTCGTCCCTCATCTCGTTCCAATGGACCGCGGGATTCTGACCACCGCCTATGTGATATTGAAAAAGGACATGGATGACGAAGGCATCCTCGATGTGCTGCGGCTCTTCTATGACGGCAGTCCCTTCGTGCGCGTCCGGACGGATGAACCGATTCGCACCAAGGATGTTCTCGGCACCAACTACTGCGACATTGGCTGCAAGGTGCTGGGCCGGAAGGCCGTCTTGGTTTCCGCCATTGATAATCTCGTAAAAGGCGCTTCCGGCCAGGCCGTGCAGAATATGAATCTGATGCTGGGTCTGGACGAAACCGAAGGTCTGATATGATCAAAGAGGTCCACGGATCGGTCACCAGTCCCAGAGGTTTTTCGGCGTCGAGCGTCTTTTGCGGGATCAAGCCGGGCAGCCAAAAGCCCGATCTTGGTCTTATTCACTCCCAGTCACCTTGCGTCGCTGCTGCGGTATTCACACAGAGCTCCATTGTGTCGGCCCACGTAGTTCGCGGACGCCGCCAACTGGCGGCAGGAGAACTACAGAGCGTCATCGCCAACAGCGGTAACGCGAACGCCTGCACCGGCGAAAAGGGGCTCGAAGATGTCGCCGTTATTTCGACCCTTGTCGGCAATCTGCTGCACGTCGCACCGAGTCGCGTGTTCGTTGCCTCCACCGGGGTCATTGGGGTCCCCCTTCCGATGGAGAGGTTTCGAGAGGGAATCGAAGCTGCGGCATCCTCTCTGGCTCCAGGAGCCCAAGCGGGGCACGCTTTCGCCCGCGCCATCATGACTACCGACACCCGTCCCAAGGAGGTTGCAGTAGAGGTGCAAGCGGGAAACGTGCGGGGCATAGTCGCCGGGGCTGCCAAGGGGGCCGGGATGATCGCCCCCAACATGGCTACGATGCTTTGTTTTCTCACGACGGACCTATGCGTGTCTAAGGAGCTGGCAGACGCGGTCCTTCGGGCTGCGGTAAACGAGAGCTTCAACAGGATCACCGTGGACGGCCATCCCAGCCCTAACGACACGGTCGTGCTTCTGGCCAACGGCCAGGCGGGCAACGCCCGGCTTGCACGGGGGCGCAAGAAGTCCGAGGAGTTCGCCGACGCCGTTCTCTACGCGTCCAACAGGCTGGCTGAAGAGATCGTTCGAAACGCCGAAGGTGCCACGAAATTCATTGAGGTCCGCGTCACCGGCGCTCGAACAACCCAGCAGGCCGAGACAATAGCGCGCGCCATCGCCAATTCTCCTCTTGTCAAAGCCGCCGCGAACGGGGAAGACCCCAACTGGGGGAGAATCGTAACTGCGGCGGGCACCTCCGGCGTGAAGTTGAACCCGGCGAAATTAGTGCTCCATATCGGTAAGGAGGTCGCCTATCGCCGCGGAACTCCTGCCGATGTTCCGAAAGAGCGCCTTCGCGAAGAGATGCGAAGTTCCGACCTTTTGTTCTGGCTGGAGGTGGGGCAGGGGAGGGCAAAAGCTTCGGTATGGACTTGCGATCTCTCCTGCGAGTATGTAAAGATAAACGCGGAGTATACGACATAACTCCCTCTGGCTGGGTTCCGGCCATTACCGGAGACAGTGATGACGAGAATCGACGGGCTTGGAGTCACGGGCGGACAAATCCCGCCCAGCGGGGTGAGGCCCCAACAAACCCAAGCGTTTGCTCTCCCGACAGAAAGAGCCGATGCCGGCAATCCGCCGCTGGACTTCGCCGAACTCGAGTCCCAGGCGCGGGTCGTCCGCGGCGCGATTATTCAGCAAGAGACCGCGCAGGAATCTCTGGCGGAGCGCGCGAGTGAAATATATCCGTGGCCGCTGCGGGTCTTCACGCACGCGGCAAATCTGGAAACCGCGACGGCCCGCCAGTCCGGGCAATCAGACCTTGCCCCCTCAGCGTCAGGACCCACGCTTCCTCGCCTCGACGTGATGGCGTAGTGAACTCGTCCCCTGGTTGAGTTCCGGTCGACACACATTCCATCGGGTCACCCAAGAGGATTCCGTTCCTTGCATACCGCGGCCCGCTCGCCCGGTTCCTCCGCGTCGCCTCCGAGTGCCCATCCAGGCCGCCGGACTTGCAGCGGTATTCCACCGCAGGCTGGGAATGGAAGCCGGCCATCGCTTCTGTTGAGGTAAGCTAAATCCTTGCCAAAGGGCTCCAATTCGGCCAGAATACTCCAAATCCTGACCTTCAATGCGTCTCCAAGCGGGAAGACCCGATTGAAGAAGAGAATACTCCAGTTCGTCCTCGCCTTCGGTGTTGCCGGGCTGCTCCTTTGGCGCGTCGGCCCCGCCCAACTCGCACGGGCCTTGGTTTCGGCGCAAGTCCTGCCCGTCGCACTCGCATTTCTAATCGTCATTGGGGCGGTTGCGATAAAGGCGTACAGATTTCGGTTGCTCGTCCGCCGCAGGCTCCCCGTCCGCAGGCTTTTCCGGATAGCTGCTCTTCAGGATGCCCTGAACGCCTTCCTTCCCGCCAGGCTTGGGGAGCTCTCCTATTTGGTTATGCTCAGGAGAGAAGGCATTCCGGCGGGGGAGGGGATGGCTTCGCTGGCCCTGGCGAGAGTGGGAGACCTTATAGCAGCCAACGTAGTCTTCTATATCGCACTGGCGGTGCTGGGTGACACCGGGCTTCACCTGGGCGCGATCATTTTGCCTGCTGCCGTCATATTTCTAGGGGCTTTAATCGGCGTAGTGGTGGTAGCTTTCTTCAGAGACCGCGTAAACTTGACGGCGGATCGGCTCATGGCTTTTATCCGATTGCCGGAAAGGTTACGCGATGCCGTGCGTCAGAACCTCAGCCACCTGCTTTCCGGACTGCGGGCGGGGCGAGATCGCCGTCTTTTCATTGGCGCGTTCTCATGCTCTATTCTGGTCTGGATTGCGGCGGCCCTGGCTCTACATCTGTGGATAATTGCCCTGGGAGCCAGGCTGTCGTTCTGGAGTTGCGCTCTGGTTCAGACCCTGCTCGCCATTCTATCTCTGCTTCCCATTCACGCCCTGTTGGGCCCTGCCGTCGTCGAAGCTTCGCTCTTAGGGCTGCTCGTACTGCTGGGGATCGAGGAGAGGCTCGCCATGACGATAGTACTGGCCTCGGTCGTCTATCTCGCCGTCTACTACGCGCTCATCCTCCCGATCAGCGTCGCGATCGCGCCCACGGCGCACCTACGCGCTACTGAGGTGCGCCCTCCTTCCAGCGAATGCCCGTCCCGCTGATAATGATAACCTTTTCCAACGCCTCCTCGCTGAAGTTCGTCACCGCGTCGAACTTCTCACAAAGACGCGTGAACTCAACCCTCGCCCCCATGACGGGATCCTCCCTCCCGAGCCCGCCCTTCTGGACCCAGAACCGGAAGTCTTCCACTTCCACCATTTTGTGGATTTCTTCTTCGGGAATTCCTCTTATCGCCGCCTCCCGAGCTACCCACTCGGAATACGATCGGTTGGAGGCATGATCGTATTTCACCGGCATCTCGTACCTCCTTTGGAAACGCTAACCCTCATGTGCCTCGGGCTTTCCGGGCACAATACCGGCAAGAAGCTCGTCCCGGAACCGCTTTCTTATTTTCGCAAGACCACCCTGACATGCCTGCCATCCCGCTCACCTTGCGGAACAGGCCGCTTTTTCCTCGGCTTCCCTGATGGCCTGAATCACTTCTCCGGGATCGCGTGCCTCCATAAGCCTGTTCCGAAGCTCGGAATGGTGGATTAGAGCCGACACTGTGGCCATTAGCTGGAGATACTCAGCCCGTCTCTCGTCGGGAGATACGACCAGGAAAAACAGTCGGCAGGGCTTTCCATCGATAGCGTCGAAATCTATCGGATTGCGCGTTACGAGCACTGCAACCGACATCGCGTTCGCTTCCGTGTGGATGTGCGGCACTGCGACCCCCTCGCCGATACCGGTGCTGCCCAGCTCTTCGCGCTCCCGCACCTTCCTGTATAGATCATCCGCTGCGCACACCGTTCCGCAGCACTCCATGGCGCTGCACATTTGCTTGAGGACGTCTTCCGCTGATTCCACATCGGCGTCCAGGATGACACGGTCCTCGGAGATATAGTCGGAAAGCTTCATCATTGGCCCTCGAAAAGCAATCACACGATCAGAATTGGGCGATTCAGCTCTCTGAAAGCCCGTCCCACGAATTTACCTACATCCATGGCCGCCCCCCTCGTGCTGCTTATCGGGATAGCCACGATGTCCGCATTGAACTTCTTTACTGCCTCCATGATCTTGTTCTCGGGAAAGCCCTCCATCTGCTGAAGGACTATCCGCACGCCTTCATCTTTTGCCATCTCTTCAACCAGGTAGAGGTACTTCCAACCGGTCTCCTCCAGTTCGACGAGTATCTCGTGCTCGTTTTTCCCCGATGCATGCCGCATCCTTCTTGCAACGCTGACGTCCACCACGTTGAAGGCGATTATTTGCGAGTTCAGGGCCCTCGCCAAAGGGATGACCAATTCCGCCGCCCTTTTCGACTCCGGCGACCCGCTTACAACGAGTAGAATCCGATTCGTCATCTCGTCCCTCCCGTCCCGCTCTGCCCAAGCTTCGCCTTCACCCTCTTCTGCCGGAAGAAAGCCTCCCGTTCGTTTTCTTCTAAGACATCCCTTATGAACCTTATCGTCTCTTCGTAATCGGGAATGAACACGCTCTCCAAGGCGTTCACTTGGCGCTGGGTCTTTTTTATCTCCGAACTGAGCCGCCTAACGGACATTGCCGTCTGCACATATTCTACCATGTATTCGGGCGACTGTGAAAGTGATTCATAACTCTCGTCCAGATCGGCGTTTCCGTCCCAGGTGCCGGGGCGTTCCTGCTCCTGGGTTCCTTCCAGGGACACAGTCGGGAGCCTTACTCCCATCACGCTATGCTCCATCTGGATCACCCCGATTTCGTTCACTTCGGACGGGAGGGCGGCGGACTTCCTTTCCTCACCCATCCTCACCACGGCCCTTCTGAGAAGCTCCAGGGCGGGTATTAGCTTCTCGTTCATCCGTCGGACGGCTTGGGAGTAGTCGCTCACGACGCGGTACAGCTCGTTTATCAGCACCTCGCGCTTGTGATCCAGAAGCTCATACCCCTCATGGGCGAGGGCCAGCTCTTCCTGGAGCGTCAGCAAGTTCCCCTTTGTAGGTGCTACCGCTTGTCTCGCCATGCTACATCACGCTCGTCCCATAGTGTTCTTCTATTTCCTCGTCAGTGACTCTATGCAATTCGGCCGCCGGCAGATTCGACAGTACCTGCCATCCCAGGTCCAGCGTCTGTGCTATGGGTCTGTTCTCCTCCCGCCCCTGTCCCACGAACTGCTGCTCGAACACCCTTCCTGCCTCCAGGTACTGCTTGTCCAGCTCCGATAGCTCCTCTTCCCCTATTATCGACGCCAAGGCTCTGATCCGCTTTACTTCGGCGTAGGTTGCATACAATTGGCTCTGTAGGTTAGGGTGATCCCCTCTCGTCCTTCCCTCTCCTATCCCGTCCTTCATAAGTCTGGACAGGGACAGGGATATGTCAATGGGCGGGTATGCTCCATGTCGGAACAGCTCATGCGAGAGCACAATCTGTCCCTCGGTTATGTATGCCGTCAGGTCCGGTATCGGATGGGTTATGTCCATGCTGGGCATTGACAGCATGGGAATCTGAGTTATTGACCCGCTCTTCCCGCGAATCCTGCCAGTCCTTTCGTACAAAGAAGCCAAGTCCGTGTACATGTACCCCGGGTAGCCTTTCCTGCTTGGCACCTCTTCTCTTGCCGACGCGACCTCGCGCAGCGACTCGCAGTAGTTCGTCATGTCGGTCATCACTACGAGAACATGCATGTTTTCTTCGAACGCCAAGAACTCCGCCAGCGTCAGCGCACAGCGCGGCGTGATGAGCCTCTCCTCTGCCGGGTCATTTGCGAGATTCAAGAACATGGTGACGTGAGACATCACACCGGCATTCTCCAGTGCGTCTGCAAAGAACCTCGCGTCGTCGTGCTTGATCCCCATACCGGCGAATATGACCGCAAACCCCTCGGTTTCCTGGATCGTGGACTGCATTACAATCTGCGCCGCAAGCTCATTGTGAGGCAGCCCGCTACCCGAAAAAACGGGCAGCTTCTGCCCCCTGACGAGCGTGTTGGTCCCGTCTATCGCGCTTATTCCGGTCTGGATGTAATCCCTCGGGTAGGCCCTTCTGGCCGGATTTATCGGAGCCCCATTGACGTCATATGCCTCTTTTCCCGACGCCGCCGGCCCGCCGTCTCGCGGCCTTCCGGCTCCGTCGAATATCCTTCCAAGCATCTCCACCGAGACCGGCATCCGCATAGGCTCGCCGGCAAATCTGACCCGGGTTTCTCCCGTGCTCAGCCCCTCCGTCCCTTCGAAGACGTTTATGACCGCCCTGCTGCCATCGACTTCCAAAACTCGCCCCGTCCTGGCCTGCCCCGTCCGGCTTCGTATTTCGGCGAGCTCTCCGTAGCCTGCCCCTTCCACTCCCTCGATGGCGATCACCGGGCCGGTGATCCGTTGTACCCCCAGATACTCCTTCGCACGTTGGGCGCTCATGTTGTCACCCCGTGTCTCTCGGCGAGTTCATCCAGTTCCTCGTCCACCTGTTCGGCTATCGCCGTAAGCGCGTCGAGGCCATCGTTCGGCACGGTGCTCTTCATCCGCACGAGCGCCTTGACGCACTCGAGGTCCAGTATTGTAAGCGCGGGAGCCCCAGCCTCGAGAATCTGTCGGGCTCGCTCATAGAAATGTAGTATCAGCTCCATCATTCGGAGCTGTTTTTCCGCCGTGCAGAAAGAGTCAACAGGGTCGAAAGCGCTCTGCTGCAGAAACCCGTCTCTTATCAGTCTGCCCGCTTCCAGCAACAGGCGCTGTGAGTCAGGCAGCGCGTCGGCTCCCACAAGTTTCACTATTCGTTCCAGCCTGCTCTCCGCCTGCAGGATTGACATGGCGCTAGAACGCAACTCGTCCCACCGTTGTAGCCCTCTTTCGGCCCACCACGAACCTATCTCCTTCGCGTAGCCGCTATAACTCAGCAGCCAATTCACCGACGGGAAGTGCCGCTGTCCCGCCAGTTCCTTGTCCAGGGCCCACAGAGTCCGGGCAAACCTCTGCGTATGCTGCGTGACGGGTTCCGAGAAGTCTCCTCCCTGAGGGGATACCGCCCCAACCACTGTCACCGACCCTTCCCTTCCGCCTGTGACCTCCACTCTTCCAGCTCTCTCATAGAACGCTCCCAGTCGCGACGCAAGATACGCCGGGTATCCCTCCTCCGCCGGCATCTCTTCCATCCTTCCCGAGATTTCGCGGAGCGCTTCGGCCCAACGGCTCGTTGAGTCGGCCATTACCGCCACGTTATACCCCATGTCTCGGTAATACTCCGCGATTGTCATGCCGGTGTAGATGCTGGCCTCCCGCGCCATTACCGGCATGTTGGACGTGTTGGCAATCAGGACGGTTCGCTCTGTCAGGGCTTTTCCCGTTCGCGGGTCGTTCAA
>Ga0180432_10003402_pt1 | contig 22693 bp, 19 predicted proteins | sample SS_ome_10_FD_132414 | JGI IMG/M metagenome (GOLD analysis project Ga0180432, IMG submission 132414) | Hypersaline lake sediment archaeal communities from the Salton Sea, California, USA - SS_1_MS_2 metaG | ecosystem: Environmental > Aquatic > Non-marine Saline and Alkaline > Hypersaline >...
CAAGGGCGAAAGGGAACTTTCTTATAAAATTTTTAATTAGCCAATAATTTCAGTCCCTTAGCAACCTCGTAAACCGCAAATACCCATTCTTCCTAATTTATCAGACAACAGTAAATAGTTGAGCGTTTGAGGTTTAAGCGGGTTGGTGTTAATGTTCTAAAGTATACGTATTCCAATGGATACGTTGCTGTCAGCAGCTTATGTTTGAACGAAATTGAAGACTGCGAGAGATATACATGCATGACGTTGTTATTGTAGGCGCGGGTCCTGCGGGTATTTTCACCGCTCTGACTCTTATCGAAGCCGGCGTAGAAGACATAGTCATACTCGAGCGTGGCGATGATATAGACGACCGCGAGGCGGCGGGAGCGAAACGCAACATATTGTCCGGTTGGGGCGGAGCGGGAGCTTACAGCGACGGCAAGCTCACTCTATCCACGGAAGTCGGCGGCTTTTTAAATGATTTAATGTCGAGGGACGAACTTGAGAAGCTGATAAAGGAGACCGATGAAACCTATGTAAAATTCGGGGCGCCGCAAGAAATTTACGGCGGTTCAACCCCTGATGTCGCCGCCCTCAAAGAAGAAACCAAGCGGCATCGCATGGTATTTGTCGAAATGGCCGTACGACACATCGGCACCGATAACTGCCCCGCCATCCTCCAACGAATGCGCGAAACCGTTGGAGCGAAGTGCCGGGTGCAATGCCGGACCAGCGTGGATCGTATAATTACAGACAACAACAGGGCCACGGGTGTAGTCACCGGCTCCGGCGAGGAGATAGAAGCTCGATTCGTGGTAGCCGCCCCCGGTAGATCGGGCGCAAAATGGATGGATTCCGAGGTGCGTCGCATCGGGCTGGGTGCGGTTCCCAGCCCCGTGGATATAGGAGTTCGCGTCGAGGTCCCGGCCGTGGTCACTGAAAGGCTCACCAAAACCGCTTATGAAAGCAAGATAATTTACTATACCCCGACATTCGACGACAAGGCGCGAACTTTTTGCATGAACCCCTACGGCGAAGTGGTTGACGAACGCACCAGCGACGGCCTTGTAACCGTCAACGGCCACAGCTACACCGCCCACCGCACGGATAACACCAACTTCGCAATACTGGTGAGCACCACATTCACCGACCCGTTCGACGACCCGCTCGGTTACGGCCGGCATATCAGCCGCTTGGCCAACCTTATCGGCAAGGGAGTGATATTGCAGCGGCTCGGCGATCTGTTGACCGGCCGGAGGTCAACCGGCGAACGCATCGCAAGGTCGGTGGTCAGACCCACTCTTAAAACCGCCACAGCCGGCGATTTGAGTTTCGTCCTGCCCTACAGGCATCTTGTGGATATTGTCGAGATGATCGAGGCGCTCGATAAAATCGCCCCTGGCATACATTCACCGCATACGCTTCTTTACGGCGTCGAGGTTAAATTCTACTCGCACCGCCTGAAGTTGTCGGATAAACTGGAAAGCGGCATGGAAAACCTCTTCGTCGCCGGAGACGGCGCCGGAATCACTCGAGGGCTTATCCAGGCCAGCGCCTCCGGCAAAATAGTCGGCAGAGAAATAGCCGAACGACTTGGAAAAGGCGATTGATAAAAATGTCTAATCAACTTATTACTCAGGGCATTAAACAGGAGACATATCATTCCGAGCGAAGCGAGGAATCTCAGCAGTTGAGACCCTTCGCTATGCTCAGGGTGACAATTATATATAACTTGAGCTTCTTGCAAAAAGAATGGTTTGCTTAACACCGGTATATCTAAAGTTGCGGCAGACAAGGGATTTAAATCCCTTGTCTCAGGTGAAGCATGCTCGGTTGCCTTGTTTTTGCAAGAAGCTCAACTTAATTAATGTTCTCTTTAGTATTTGTCCCGTTTAAAAAGGAACAACGTCCTAGAACAATGCGACTACTTTTTATAGGCGATATAATCGGCCGGCCCGGCAGGACGGTACTTGTGAAGTCGATGCCGCGACTTTTTGAAGAATATAATCCGAACCTGGTAGTGGCTAACGGCGAAAACGCCGCCGCCGGATTCGGAATTACTATAAGTATAGTTGGAGACTTGCAAAAAGCGGGCATCGATGTAATCACCACCGGTAATCATGTATGGAATAGACGCGAGACAGAGACTTGGATCGATGAGGAGGAACGCGTGCTTCGGCCTGCGAATTTCCCTCGAACCCAACCCGGCAAGGGCTGGACGGTTGTTCAAGTCAACGGCTCTCCGGTAGCGGTGGTGAACCTTCAGGGCCGTGTGACGATGCCTCCGTCCGAGTGCCCTTTTCTCACGATGGAGAAAATACTTGCAGACCTGCCGCCCGTTGAGGCAATAGTGGTGGATTTTCACGCGGAAGCCACCAGCGAGAAGGAAGCATTCGCGAGGCATTTCGACGGAAAAGTAGCTGCGGTCATCGGAACTCACACCCACGTGCAAACGGCGGACGAGAAAATCCTGCCGGGCGGAACGGCTTTTATTTGCGACGTAGGAATGACGGGTGGTGGGGCCGGAGTAATAGGCTTCAAGTTGGAGAATGTCCTGATTAGATTCCTTCACGGCATCCCCCGGCGACTCGAGCCTGAAAAGAAAGATCCGGTCGTCATGGGCGTTTTCGTGGAAATCGAAAACGGCCTCGCAACATCCATAAAGCGGTTTCAGCTTCGGCCATAACGGTTAATTGCCTTCATATCATTTTTCACTTACACTCTTTCGATGCGTCGAATCCGGGTGAAATTGGCCGGTCGGAAGGACGATTCATACACTGTGTTTGTTCAATCAGGACTGCTGGATAATATTCCCTCGTTACTGCCCGAAGCCGCATCTTACGCGATTATATCCGACCGGCGCGTCGCGGACTTATATGGTGGAAAACTTGCCCGAAATATGCGCCGCAGGGGGCTAAAATGCCGCCTGGTCAGCTTTCCGGCGGGCGAGCGGAGCAAATCGAGGACAACCAAGGCGCGTATAGAAAATGAACTTTTTGCCGGCAATTTAGGGCGAGATGGGTGTATAATAGCGCTTGGCGGAGGCGTAACGGGCGACCTGGCGGGATTCGTGGCGGCCACGTACATGCGTGGCGTGCCGTACGTTCAGGCGCCGACGTCGCTTTTGGCCATGGTGGATTCATCGGTAGGGGGCAAGGTCGCTGTGGACGTTCCGGCGGGAAAGAACATGGTCGGGGCGTTTTACCAGCCGAGCGCGGTTTTTATAGACCCGCTGCTACTGCGTACCTTGCCCGTTGCCCAACTGAGAGCCGGGCTGGCGGAGGTGATCAAGCATGCGGTGTTGGCAGATGATAAATTATTCCGTATCATCGAGAAAAAGGCCGAAAAGCTGCTCGAAGCCGACCCGGAAGCGCTCGAGGGGGTGCTGGCGAAAAATTGCGCCATAAAAGCCGGGGTGGTTTCGCAGGACGAGCGCGAGGGGAATTTACGACAGGTGCTCAATTACGGCCATACCATAGCACACGCGGTCGAAAAACTTTCGAGTTACCGCACTAATCACGGCGAAGCCGTGGCGTTGGGGATGGCTGTCGAGGCGGACATAGCATCGAGACTGAAAATTTTTTCAAACGGGGATATGAGAAGGCAAAACGAGTTACTGCACAAAATGGGCTTTAAGCTGAAGCTACCAAAGGGGGTGAAGCCGACGGAAATAATGAAGGTCATGCGGTTGGACAAGAAAGTGAGAGCCGGTAAGGTTCGTATGGCCCTGCCGGAACGCATAGGTAAAATGCATAAGACGAAAAATGGCCAATGGGCGTGCGCGCCGACTCCGAAAACCGTAAGGGCGGCGCTCGAAAAATTCACTTAATCAAGGAGGAGAAAAAAAATGAAAAAAGTATTGGTGGCTTGTGCGGCGCTACTGGCGCTGTCAGTGGTAGCGGCATATGCGGCGTGGATGACCAACGTCAACCATCACGCGCAGGTTAGAATCCCGGACGGATGGAACACCCAATACGAAGTAATGGTGAAGGAAGGTGGGAAACAGGCTCATATAATACTCGCAAACGACTCCGAAGAAAACACCACCATGGTAGCAGCCATCGCCAGCATGGAAATCGGGCAAGCGGTAGACCTCGATCAGTTCAAAGCTTTCTTCGAGAAACATATTTTGCAAAACCCCACTCAAATCGAGAGCGAAAGAAGAGGCTTTAATAACCTCAAGGGCATCTATGTTATATATGACGCCAAGATCGAGGGTCAGGATTTCAGGCTGATGTGCTTCTTTACACAGCATGAACCATACTTCTACGCAGTCTTCACCGGAACCATGAAAGACAATTTCCAAAAGAAAAAACACAAGCTCGACGAAGTACTGGTGACTTTCCAGTACGTGGAGAAACCATAAGAGGAAGGGTTTCAAATTTCATGTGAAGAATTGCAAATGTAGAGCGATACGAGAATCTGCGGGTTTGGCGGGAAGCTCGTGATTTAATCAAGAATGCTTATAAAACAAGTAAATCACGAGAGTTGTCCGGCGATAGAGGCTTCCATGATCAAATCCGCAGAGCCTCCGTTTCGATTTCTTCAAACATTGCGGAAGGATTCGAGCGAGACAATAAATCGGCAGGGGAGGTTCGAACTCAACTTTATACGGCAGCGGACATAGGTTACATAAACCAGGATCAATTCAAGAATCCGGTTGCGAAAGCGGAAGAGATTTCACGTATGATCGCAAAGCTGCTTGAATCGCTGAGGAAAAGCAAAATACAAAGGTTGAAACACAAGCAGGCAAAATAAAAACTCGTTAGTCTTCCCTGAAACAGTCGTCTTACCTAAGGGGTGTGTACGATGGCGGAAAATGAAAAAGAGAAAAAACAAGTAAAGGGCGCAATGCTCATTGATTATGCCCGCATGATCAAAAGCAGGAAAGATATTTCATGGGAAAAGTATCTGGACGATGAAGATTTTAAAGTAATCAACGACAGGATACTCTTCGCCGGCTGGTACCCATATAAAACTTTTCGCAATTGCGGGAGAGCCGTTTTTATTGAAATAGCCGGAAGAGACTTAAATGTAGTAAGACAATTCGGTAAAATTACGATGAAGAATCTTTCTGAGGGAATTTATAGTTTCCTTACAGAAAACGTAGATATTTTCGGGAGCTTTCAAAAGTTGTCCGACATAAACCGTAGATTCATCCAATTCACATGGTTGGAACATGAAAAGATCAGCGACAAATCCATTCGCGTCACAGTTGTAAACGCTCCCGATGAAGACACTTTAGAACCTTTCTGTCACCAGCTAGTCGGCCATTACGATTACTTGATCGAGTTATACGGTGGGAGTAATGTGCAAGTCACATGGGAAAAGAAATTATGGAAAGGGGATGATTCCGTTATTTTCGTGTTAGTGTGGGATTAGTAAAGTTCAAAGTGGGACTTTTATGCTGCATAAATAACCACCTTTTAGCCTATCCGGCCCTTTTCCTTGGTGATTATTGCAGCATAGAATGAGTTATTTGTCAAGCAATGTCAATACTTCATCCCGTTTTTCAGGAGCAACTCGTTAAGCATGTATAAAAGGATCAATTTACCTCTCATTACCATTATTACCAAACGAGCGCTGCCGGAAATGGCGCTCGTTTCGCTTATATGCTGTATATCCGTACAGTGTCTTCTCGTTTCTGCATGCATGAACCGCAGGGAACTTGCCCAATACCTTACCGAGCAAGGCAGGAAGCGAATGGAGGACGGCGATAATAAAGGCGCTATAAGCAATTTTTCTTCGGCAATAATGGCAGATCCGAACTACGCGCCGGCGTACTATCACCGGGCCGAAGCCGAATATCGAACCAAGGATTATGCCGGCGCCGCCGGTGATTTCGGCACCGCCGCTGCGTTATACGATGCGACTGAAGATAAGGCGCGGGCTTATTACAAAGAAGCAAAGGCCCAAAGAATGCGCGGCAGGCGCAAAGAAGCGCTTGAAAGCGCCGAAAACGCCGTCAAAGCGGGTCCTCGATGCGTACTATGTTACTACTGGCGGGGACGGATTCGAGCCGATTCGGGGCAATACGGCGCCGCTATCGAAGATTTTGGGCGTTGCCTGAAACTGGAACGAACTCTTTCCAATGCATTGCTCAAAAGAGCAGAGACATTCATGGGCCTGGGTAAATACCGGGAAACGATGCGCGATCTCGATAAGTACGCCCAATCGGTTAAAGACCCGGTTCAATCGTTCCTTATCATCAAAGGCTATGCCCGGTGGGGACTCGGCAATATTGATGTCGCGAAAGAGCTATTCGAGAAAGTCCTGGAAAAATCCGGCGACGATCCGAAACCGCTGGTGGCTTTGGGAAAGATTGAACTTGCCGCGCATAATATAAAAGCGGCGCGCGAGCGTTTCAATAAAGCTATATGGACGGGCAAGCGTTCGCCCGAAGCCTATCTTGCCCGCTGTGTCGCGGAATTTCTCGAAGGCGACTATTCGACCGCTTACGACGACTGCGTTCGCGCAAGGCTCGATTATGGAGTGTTTCCCGGCGCGGGCCGTGCGATGTTTTTCTCGTGGGTCGTGCAGTTGCGTCGTGGGCAGACCAAATGGGCGCGCGGCGCCGTAAGCGATTTCATCAATGCCGCCAACCCGGTCGAGTGGCGTATGCCGATACTAAAATTCGCGGCAGGGAAAATAAATGAAAAAGAGCTGCTGCACGAAGTAAAAAAGATAAATGCCGGCGGCAATAAACGTCTATGTGAGACCTATTTCATGTTGGCACAGGTAAAATTCGAGGATGATAGAGTGGCCGCAGTAAGTTATCTCAAGAAGGCTTCCAGGATTTGCCCGCCCTACTCTCTCGAGCGACTTGCGGCAGATTACCAATTAAAATAAACGTTGGAAAACTATATTTTTCTGAGGTGCTTGGGCGCTTGCGTCGCCGCGAATGTGGAGTGCGGCGGCTTGACGCCGCTTTCGTTTCCGCCGGCTTGACGGCGGGATAACGAGGCCGCTGTAGATGCCAATGTCGAACCCTGCATGCGGTAGGCGGGCGCCGGTCCACTAAAGTCGGAAAAGCGGCGTCAAGCCGCCGCACTCCAAAACTGCAATCAAAAAAAGCTCATAAATGAAAACTCAATTTTTTCAAAATGCGCCCTCACCCCTATTTTATTTCATCAAAGCTGAGATTTTAACCGCAACGATACTCCCTTCCTGTAAGGGAATATTTTTCTGCAATGATACGGCATTTTTCAGAACAAACACCACATACTTTGTTATCTGGATTGTACTGATCACATTGGACAACATCCACCTTACCGGTAAGACCACTTATTCCTACTGCAATATCATAATTCTGAATTACTCCCTGAAAATTTCTTACGGTGCATCTATAATCATTCAACCATGTAATTTTTGGTCTTTTCAGTATTTCAAGTTGTTTACGATTATTAATGAGCGCACCAAGCGCGGCGAGTATCCCAACTACTCCGGCACCAATGCTAACAATGTATGCTATTTCCTCCCAAACCATAATTCTATTTTAAAGCGACAAGTGGTTGATGTCAAAGGTGAAGAAGGAATCTCGTATGTAACAAATGCGGCTGGCGGCCGCGGTTGGTTCTCTGATCTGAGGCGGAGGATTATTGCCATATTTGTAAAAAAGTTATTGGATAATTTTCACCTTATCAGGCTTATGCATTTGACTATGTAATCGGCTGATTGCTCGAGTATGTCTAAAGTTCTGTCTGTAATTAAGAACATCTGGGATAATATACGTAAAAGATTAACTTCTTTAGGGTGTAATACACCATTTATTTTTGCGATAGCAATCATGTGAATGAGCAACTGCTCCTTCTGCTCATCGTTCAGTCCATATATTATTCGCTTTCCCAACTCTTGCATTTCGTTTTCAGACATTCCATATTGTGCTCCTAATGCCCATTGGGCAAGATTTTCCAGGAGAACGGGATCGGATATCCAATAAGAAAGTAATAGTAACATGCAAGCAAGTTCACTTTGCTCAATATCATCATCCATAGCACTGATCGCCATTCCTATGCGGATGAAGTCCTTCCCGAATTCTTCCTGAGTATACATTTCTACCTCTTTTTGCTTTGCGTAGTTTGTTCCATCCTGTGTAAGATGAGTCGGTTGCGAAGCCCTTGCCTTTGCATCGTTTAATAATGTTTCGACTTGATCTTTTAACTTTTCTAAGAAGATAGTCACATGGTTGGAAAGCAGAGCAAATCCCAATCCTTGCGCTCTGTCTATAATGAATGTGTTGACCCCCAATACTTTTTCTGCGATGTTTATCGCCGGACCACCGCTGTTCCCGGGATTTATTGGGGTTGAGATTTGAAGAAATGATGTATCAGGTCGATTATCGAAAATCCTTTCTGCGGTACTGACAATTCCATGCGTGAAAGTAAAGCCCAAACCATGAGGATGCCCTATGGCGAAAATATCATCTCCGACTCGATGGGACATAGAATTATCAAAATCCATACATGGTATATCACCTGTTTCTGTGTATATCAGAGAAAGATCAAGATCCGGGTCTTCTTGGAGAACATAACCCTCTCCTTCTCTGCCGTCACAATACCCGATTTTAACAACCGTACTTCCATCCGTTACGTGAGCATTACTTACAATTAGGTTACTTCCTACAATAAAGCCACTGCCGTGCCCCGTACTTGTGAGAATGGAAACAACCGATAATTTGCATCTCTCGAATATTTTGCGTCTGATCTCTGCTTCAGAATGTTGTTTGGGGGTTCTTTCGGCGAGTTTCTTTAAGCGCGAGCCAATTTCATTAAATATCTCTTTTGCAGCATTGATTGGAATTTGTAATTCATTAACTTTCCGCTTCAGCATCTCGCTTTCTTCGCTTTGAATAGTGCCATCAGCCCATGCCATTTCGCAATAGGTCCTGAACACTTGGAGACGATCTTGCAGACCTATATCTTTCATTTATATTCCCCCCTATTGCCGGGTGCCACGGATACGCGAAGCTTATCCGTGTTCGTCCTATGTATATACGGAGCGCAACAGCACGGATAAGCTTCGCGTATCCGTGGCACCCAAAATTGAAAGGTAATGCGCATAAATTTATTGCGTCATGTATAAAACATATCAGATAAAGGTCTCGTCTTCGCCGACGGCTTCGGCGAGTTTTTCGATAATGTCGGTGCTTTCCACGCTTTCCGCTTCCGCGCGGAAATTGGTAAGCACGCGATGCTTCAGCACGGGCAACAAGACGGCCCGCACGTCATCGCAGGTAGCCGCGTATCGGCCCTGCAACACCGACCGGGCTTTCGCGCCCAGCGTCAGATACTGCGCCGCTCGAGGCCCTGCGCCCCACGCAACCCATTCCTTGACGAAATCCGGGGCCTTGGGATGCTCCGGTCGAGTGCGTCGAACAAGGTTCACGGCGTAGCGCACTACGTGGTCGGTGGCGGGAACACGCCGTACCAACTCTTGTAATTCGAGTATTTTTTCCGGGCCGAGCACCGGCTTGACATCGGGTTCATAAGCGCTGGTGGTGCTCTGAACTATATCAACCTCTTCCTGGGCCGACGGGTAATCAACATCTATATGAAACATGAATCGGTCGAGCTGCGCCTCCGGCAGCGGGTACGTCCCCTCCTGCTCGATAGGGTTTTGCGTAGCAAACACGAGAAACGGCATATCGAGGTCGTATGTAGTACCGCCGGCGGTGACTTTATATTCCTGCATAGCCTGCAACAGCGCCGCCTGGGTTTTCGGGCTGGTGCGGTTTATCTCGTCGGCCAGAAGCAGGTTGCAGAAAATCGGCCCGCGTACAAAATTGAAAAACCGCTTGCCGGTGCTGCGATCCTCCTGAAGCACATCGGTGCCGGTGATGTCGCTGGGCATGAGGTCGGGCGTGAACTGGATACGTTGGAATTCGAGGTCCAGCGCCCTGGCGAGAGTGCTGACCAGCAGCGTCTTGGCCAGGCCCGGAACCCCGACAAATATACAATGCCCTCGAGAAAAAAGAGCCGTCAACAGCAGCTCGATAACACCTTGTTGCCCGATGATAACCTTGCCCACTTCTTCCTGTATACGCTGCTGGGCCTGAGCTATTTGTTCGACGGTTTCGAGGTCCGCCGGTTTTGCTTGTTCCGTTTCCATTTGTTCTCCGGGTTTCGGTTTTTTTTATTTAACGCGCTTCGCCCCCTTCGGCATAAGTGCGCGTAAGTATTGCCCGTTTTCTTTCCGTTTCCTTTTTTCGCTCTTCCAAGCCAAGGTTTGAGTATACCTTGATCAGCCTATAATGCACCTCCGGGTCGAACGGGTTTATGTCGGTGCTTTTTTCGAAGTATTCTCTCGCTTTTTCCCAATTCTCTTTTGCCAGATATATTGTGCCGAGACGCTTGAACGTCGCAGGAAACGCCTCGGGATACAATTTCTCGGCTTTTTCAAGTAGCGGCCACGCGGCATCGAACTCGCCCTGCATCATCAGCAGGTGAGCGGTCTTGTTGAGTAAAAAAACGCTGTTCGGCGAGGCATCCAACGCCTTCCGGTACTCGATGAGCGCCGCTTTGGGCCGCCCCTGGGCGCGAAGAAGATTGCCCAGGCGGGTGTAGCGCCCGGCGGGATTATCACCCTCAATCTCTTCCGAAGATTCCTCCTCTTCTTCATCTTCATCCTGGTCACGTTTGCGGATTTTTACCCCCAAGAGGTTTACTCCTTCCAACTCGACCAGACCGCTTTCGCGCATGAATTTCTTCCATTTGGCAAGGAATGTGCCATACGGCTCTCCCAGTTCCGCCTTTATCGCCTTTCTCCAGTCGGGGTTTTTATCAAGCCGGTCAAGCAGACGCAGTACCAGCTTGAAACCTCCGCGATGCACCAGGTACCTGACGCACATCGTAACTTCCGCAAAGGCCAACTGGCCCGCGCGCGCGCTGGGCAGCATAGCGAAACTCGGTTCCATCTCCCCGAACGTTATCAAGTTGTCGGCCTTAAGCGCCGCAGCGAGCAGGCTTTGCGACGTAGGCGCCATCCATCCTCCCTCCGGCATACGCCATCGTTTCTCCTCATACTTCGCAATACCTTCGTGCAGCCATATAGGGCAATTGTAGCCGGCGCGCAGGAAGATGAGGTAATGCACAAACTCGTGAGAAACCGTGTCCCGCCACTGGTAGCCGCGCAACAGCGCCCGGGGTGTGGTTATAATCAGCCGCGAAAACTTGCATACCGCCACCGTGCCGGTGGTCTCGACGTTTTCCTCGGATAAACCCGTCGCCAATCCGAAAGACTCGAAATCGGGGAATACTTCCGCCACCACTTTCATCGTCGGCTTCACTTCGAGATCATGAGTGAGCACTTCGTAAGCGCGTTCGAGCGTCTTCAACGCATCGGCTACAAGTATTTCATCCGGTCCGGGAACAATCCTTATGATGAAGTGCTCGCTCTCGAACGATTTGGCGTTCTTCATCACTTCGGCGAGTTTTTTCACCCGCTCTGCGATCCTGTCCGGATCCCCGGTTTTCGTTTTTGATTCGAGCTGGTTGATAATTTCAAGACATCGAGCGTAATCTCCATGGAAAAACGCCAGGCGGGATTTGAACAGTAGCGCGTCGGGAGTATCCCCTCGACCTTTGCGCTCGAGCCGCTCGGCCACCTCATCGGCGCCGGCAAGGTCCCAATGAGCCAGCGCCACAAGTCCCTCCCTAGCAAGCGAATCGCTAACCCTGACGGCGCCGACATCGCTCTTCTCCGGCACCTCAGCAGGTGGAGGCGAGGTCTCCCCCGGCGCCGCTCCTATCGACAAAACGCAAAGCAAAAGCGCCGTAAAAACGGCCACGAGGCGATGTTTTATCAAATATACCGTAATCATCTCGACCTCATTTGACCAGTTTGCGGTAATAATCGCGGTTGAGTTCCCGGTAAGATTCCGGGGACTTATTCCTCATGGCTCTCAAGATTTCCTGCCTGTATTTTTCGGGAACCTTGTATCCCGCTCTTCCCGGAATCGGCACATCTCCCGGCGTAAATATACCGGGATTCTGGTATCCCCTCCTGCCGCGTCCTCCCACACCCGAACCGCCCATTGGCATCGGCACGGGCATGGGCACTCCGCCGGCCATGGAGTCTTGCAACTTCTCCTGCAAATCACGCAATCCGCTCGACGCCTCGTCCAGTTTTTTAAGCGCTTCGGCCTCGTGGGGAAGCGCTCCGTCCGGATCGACGGCATTAAGCTTCTTTTTCGCCTTCCCCATCGCCTTCGACGCCTCCCCCAACTGATTGGGCTGTTCCCGGCTTATCAGGGGCAATCTCTCGCCCAACTCCTCCAGCCGGAGTTTCAACTGATCGGTCTGTTTTTCCAACTGTGCCTGCTCCCCGGTAAGCTCCTTCAACCTGCGCCGATCAGCTTCGGAAAGCATCCTGTCAGGGGTTTTGAGCGACTCATTTAACAGCTTTAATATTTCCTCGACGATTTCTCCCATTCGGTTGGCGCGTTCGAGCAGAACGCGACCGGCGTCATTATCGTATTCCCCCATCGAATCGATCAGAAGCGAATTGTGTCGTATCAATTCGATCTTATCCTTCCAACTCTTTATTTCCTCTCTTAAACCGTAAAGGTCCAGATCTTCGACTAATTTCTCCAGGCGTGCCCCATATCTTTTCAGATAATACAAGCCGTTACTAAGCGGACTCAATGCATTGTAAAACTCCGTCCGGTTCATCATTCCTTCAACCGGCTTGATTTCCCTTGCGTCCGTGTAAGCGACTTTGACGAGTTCGTTAAGCTCCTCTATCAGAAGCTTCAGCTTTTCCAACAGTTTTTCTTTTTCCTTTTCCTGATCTTCCAGAAGCGCCTCCTGGCTTTCGATGCCGATTCTTTGAGATTCTTCATAAATTTGCCGCTCCCGCTCCCGCAGTTTCTCGATGTCTGCGGCGATTTCGTCCAACTGCGCCAACTCTTCTCCCATGGATTTTTGCCCGAACTCCTGCATACCTTGTTCAAGCGCGGCCATCATGCGAGCCATCGAGTCTTGCATTTGACGAGCCATTTCGAGCGCCGCTTCCATGTCGCCGTCCTTGATGGCGTTTTGGAGGGCCTGGAAGGCATCGCCGGCCTCGTTCAGCGGCATTTGCTTTATCGCCTCGGTGTTGAGGAACTCCTCGGGCAAAGTCTTCGCTCCTCGCGACATGGCCTTCATCATCTCCTGCAGTGCTTCCCGCATACGCTCGAGTTCCGACATGAGCCGTTTGAGAGCCTCGGCGTCGCCTCCTTTGGCCTTGGCCAACAGCTCGCTTATCGACCGTTGCGCATCCAACATATCTTCCCCGCCCGACAACACGTCCAAAACTTTTTGGCGCTCGAGGGCATTATCGAGAGCGAGTACGTCCCGCTCGACAATCGGCGTTTCACTCTTTTTCAAAGTTGCCAACACCCTAAGACCGATGTATCGGGCATTGAGCCTCTTTTCCCGGCGGCGGTAAAGCTCTTCTATGTCGTTTCGGATGTTGCTTAACACCCTATGAGTATTGTAATCCGCGTACCTGTCTTTCTTCATCGCCTCCATCATGTCTTCAGTTTCGCCGATGATTATATTCATCCCTTTCGCGATTTGCTTAGCTTCGCCGATATGCTCCGGCCCGGGCCTGACGCCTTCGGGCGGCTCGTGTTCGAGCACGTCACCCAAAAGCGCGACCATATCATGCAAAAGCTCCCACTGATCGTTCACTATCTTGCGGTGTTCCTTTCGCGGGCTGTAAATATCGACCGCCAGAGTACGGCTTGCGCTTTTCTTGGGACCGGAAACCTCGTCGTTATCCAGCACCTCGATACAATACCTGACTCGATCCCCGGGCCTCAAATCCAAGGCTGCGATGTCCCAGTTATACGTGCCGGAAACCTCCCTCGATACATCCTCCGGAACGACCGCCGTCACGCGCCCTTCGGCGCCGTGAAGCCAGTAGACCACATCCACGCGCCGGATGCCGTAATCGTCATCGGCGTAAAATTTCAACGGCAACACTCCGGCCTCCTCGACTTCGACATCCTCTCGAGGCTCGACCAATTCGACTTTGGGATAAACGTCGGGGATCACTTTTATGGAATGCGCCGAAGTTTCGACATAAAGCTCGCCGCCGGCGCCGGTGGCCGCAAGCTTGTAAGAACCGTTTTTCATTACCGGTATCGATACCTCGATATTCCTGGAATCCGCCACTTTGGTGGGGATGGTGCTCTCTTCCAGTCTCAGGCTTGCTTCCGAGATGGGATGCAAGCTGCGGGCGCGAATGCGAGTATGCGCACCTTTAAGCGCTTCGATGGACCCGTCCGATGCGCTTTGCACGACGGGTTCCCTGCCGGTATAGGCCGGGAACTCGTAGCGTATTTCCATGTCGCCCAACACCAGCGGCATCTCGGCGCGCAAATGGGCCGCTTTTTCATCGAATGTAAGACTCGGCGCCAATAGAAACATCGAAGCGTCTCGTAAAGCATCCGGCATAAAAAAACCGATCATTATCACGGCAAGCATCGCGCCGACCGCTCCCAGAATGGTCTCTCGCAGCTTCCGGTACGGTATAACGGGAGAAATATCCAAATTCTCAAGTTCGGCGGCGGCAGACGAAACGTACGCCTGTGCAAGCGCGTCGCTGTATATATTACGCCCGAGGTCTTTGGATTCCAAAAGGTCCAGGCTTACCGTGAGGTTGTTGTTCAAGCCGGCTATCGTCCGCTCGATTGCCAGCGCCGTGGCGCGTCTGCCGGGTCGCTTGAGAGACATCACAAAGATTACCGCCATTGCCGACAACGCCGCTATCGAAAAAACCTTGAGCACGCCGGCCGCCCAGCCGGGGGGACCGCTCGAACCGAAAGCGCCGAAAAGCAATGTCGCCATACCGACGGAAAGAAAAGCCGTAATTACAAAAAAGGCAAGCGCTTGCGTCCTGCGAGCCATCGATAAATGTCGCCTCGCTCCGTCTATTATTCCGATGATTACATTCGCGCCGCTCATTTTCGCCTATACTTACTTTCCATCGTTTTTACCCGGCCACGGGCATATTTCAGCGAGGAAACAGCCACCGCAATGCGGATTCCGTGCATGACACACCTCGCGGCCGTGCCCGATTATATTCATATGTATTGAATAGAAATTTTCCGGCGGGAAAAGGTTCCCGAGGATTTCATGTGCCGCGGCCGCGCTTGTGCCTTTATCGAGCAGCCCCAGCCGGGTGGTAACGCGATGAATGTGCGTATCCACCGGAAAAACGGGCCTGCCGAATGCGAAAAGCAGCACGATAGCAGCCGTTTTCGGGCCTACGCCTTTTAGATTCATCAACATCTCATGCGCCCGATCGGTCGGCATATTTTCGAGTTCCGCAAGGGAGTATTCCCCGAAAGTGGACTTAACCCATCGCAAAATCTCTTTTATTCGCTCGCTTTTTTGCCTGGCCAACCCACCTACCCGAATGGCTGCCTCCAGGCTGCGCCGATTGGATCGAGCCACATCGTCCCAGGTTGGAAACCTGTTCATTAGACGCGCCATGGCCCTGTCGCGGTTCAGATCATTGGTATTCTGAGAAAGTATAGTCAAAACAAGTACTTCAAGCGGATCAACTCGACCGGGGGGGGCCGGTCGTGGCGTATTGTAATGCTCTTCGAGCAATTTTGCGACACGCAATGCTCGCTCCCCAACCCCGATTTTCGATCTGACAGCCATACGATTAAATTACCAAAAAACAACGTCTTTTCGTTATGGTATCTCTGTGTTCGAATGGAGTCAAGTTTACGACCTTAAGCGGATATGATAAAATTCCATAAAGCATGTGCGCTAAAATGAAAAACAAATCTCTAAGCCTTGCCGAAAAATCCTCGTTTCGCGACCTGGCCGGCCTGGTGACATCCGACAAGTCGTTCATATCCAAGGTGAAGACTATTATATCCGTATTGGAAGATGCTGTGAAAATTTCCGGCAAGTTGCTGTACCTTACGAAAAGCAGCGAAAATAAGCTCATCTCCTTTTCGTTCGGTGGAGGCAAAAAGCGCGAGTTGCCACATGGAACAACCGAAGGAATCGCTTCTGTGGTTCGCGATACCCACAAAGTCGCCATACTCGACAATGCACGCGAAAATCCGAAATATTCCATCCGCGTCGATATACCGCTAAGAAAAAGCGATAAAGCGTTGGCGGTCATTCCCCTGACGATGGACAAGAGGTTGGTCGGTATACTTGAACTGGCTGCAAAATCTTTTTCAAACCACGAGATAAACTTAATAACATCAATCACCGACTACCTTGCGATAGCATGCGCACACGCGCTTGATCTCGACCGGATAAAGGAACTTACCATAACGGACGAACTTACCGGACTCTACAACGCAAGTCACCTCAACAGGCTGGTGGAAATGGAAATACGGCGCGCCGAGCGTTACCGGGGAGTTTTCAGTCTGATTTTCATTGATATAGACAATTTCAAAGCCGTAAACGACAAATACGGCCACCTTGTGGGCAGCCGCATATTACAGGAGGTGGGGAAATTACTGGCCGACTCTCTCCGAGATGATATCGACACCGCTCATCGCTACGGCGGAGATGAGTTTGTCATTTTTTTGCCCAGTACCGATCGGAAAGGCGCGACCGTAGTTGCGAAAAGGTTACAATACCTCATAAAATTCAGAACTTTTCGGGACGATAAAGGTGTCACTTTCAATATCACCGGCAGTTTCGGTATAGCTTCCTTTCCGGATGATGCGCAAAGCAGGAAAGAAATCATCAGGATTGCGGACGAATCCATGTACAAAGTCAAGAACACGGGAAGAGACGGTATTGGCGGCGGCATGAAAGGAAATTCAGCCGATTAATATCTCATGAAAGTTCTCTGGCGAATAGCGCGGTATTTCAGACCTTACCTGCCGCAGGTGATCGTTGCCACGATTTTCAGTATAAGTGTGAGTTTCGTGGAAGCGGGCATGGCCGTTTTCGTCAAGCCTATCAGCGACGAGATATTTTTCGGAAGAAACACCGCCTTCCTTAAGTGGATTCCGATAATACTATTCGGACTGGTGGCTCTAAAAGGAATTTTCAGTTATTGCCACACATACATTCTCGGAAAAGTGGGCATAAGAGTTATCGTCAACATCAGGGCTCAGATATTTCGTCACTATTTGCGCTTCGGCCAATCCCAGTTCGACCACACCCCCATCGGCCATCTGATGAGCCGTATCACCGCCGACGTCAACGGCCTCCAGCAAACCATACCGGCACTTATCCAGATGCTCCGGCAATCTTTCACATTGCTGGCGCTATTGGGCGTTGCGCTGTTCTGGGACTGGAAACTGACAATCATCGGTTTAAGCGTCGTGCCCTTTACCGGCATTCCCGTCTGGATTATCGGAGTGAAAATCAAGAAGTTCCGGCGTCAAAGCCTGCAAAGCCTCGGCGCTCTGAACACCATCGCATTCGAGGCGTTCGGCGGCATTCAGGTGATAAAGGCTTTTTGCACCGAGGATGTCGAGATACGAAAGTTCAAGGAAGAAAACCGGAGATTTTTCCGCATAATAATCCGCGCCATGCTGGTGGGCCTGTGGGCGCTGCCGCTTAGTAACATCGTCAGCATAGCGGGAGTCAGCGCAGTGTTTGTTTTCGGCGGTCTACATGTCATAAACGGCGATATTACGCCCGGGGAATTCCTCAGCTTCGTGGCGGCCATAATGCTCATGTACCGGCCCATACGCCGCCTGAGCGATATAGTGAAGGTACTTCAAACCCTGCTCGCATCGGCGGAAAGAGTTTTCGAGGTTCTGGACGAGCCTTCCACCATCGTCGATAAACCGGATGCCGAATCTTTGCAGCCTATAAGCGACAAGATCGAGTTCAGGGATGTATGGTTCCGGTATCCGCTTCCTTCATTGCAATTAGTGCAAAAAGACTCGGAACTCGACAAGACTTCCCGAAAAAGGGAATCGCAAAGAGACTGGGTATTAAAAGAAGTCTCCTTTACTATAAAAAAAGGTGAAACCGTCGCACTGGTGGGAGCCAGCGGAGCGGGAAAATCCAGCGTCGCTTCACTGTTGCCGAGGTTTTACGACGTTGACAGGGGATCAATCTCCATAGACGGGGTAAATATACGCGACGTTACCATGAACTCGCTGCGTACTCAATTGGCGCTGGTGACCCAGGAAACATTCCTTTTCAATGAAAGTATTCTTGATAACATCGCATACGGCGTTCCGAAACCCGTAAGCAATGACGAAGTTATTGAAGCGGCAAAGGCCGCCAACGCGCACGATTTTATTACAGCTACAGCCCAGGGCTATGATACCATAATCGGAGAACGCGGCCTCAGGTTGAGCGGAGGGCAACGGCAAAGACTGGCAATAGCCCGGGCGCTATTGCGAAACGCGCCCATTCTCATTCTCGACGAAGCCACGAGCAACCTCGATAGCGAGTCCGAGCTTGAAGTGCAAAAGGCTCTCGAAGTGCTCATGAAAGACCGGACGACCTTGGTCATCGCTCACCGGTTGAGCACAATACGCGACGCCACGAAAATCGTCGTTCTCGATGATGGAATCAAGGTAGAAGAAGGAACACACACCGAACTGATTAACGAGGGGAAAGTATACAAGCGCCTCTACGAATTGCAGTATTTCGACCAGGAGGGAGAGGCGGCCATTGGCTGAGAAAAAAAAGACCATCAGGAAACGAATGTGGCGCAGTTTCCAGAAGGATGTCGGCCCGGTTTTGGCTCCTTCTCTTGGAGTATGGATAATCAGGGCTTTCGGCTTGACCATGAAAAAAGAGGTTATCGAACTGGGGCCGTTGCTGGACGAACTGAAGCACGGCCGGCGCGTTATAATAGCGTTTTGGCACGGTCGCATGTTGATGTTGCCGGTGTTTTTCGAGCGCTATATTCCCCTGGAGGCGCACGTACTTATCGGGTTTCACACCGATGCCGAGATCATCTCCAGGGTAATAAAAAGCTTCGGCCTTTTTTCAATAAGGGGGTCAAGCAAAAAAGGGGGCAAATCGGCAGGCTTGCATATAGTGCGCATGCTGCGCAAAGGCGACGTAATCCTGGGCTTCACGCCCGACGGCCCAAAGGGACCGGGAGAGGTGGCCAAGCGGGGACTTATCGAGTTGGCTTACATGTCCCGTGCCGTCATTGTCCCTGTGTCTTATGCGGCGAGCAGGCAGATAAAGGTAAATTCGTGGGATAAATTCGTTATACCCCTTCCCTTCTCGAGGACGGTCTTCGTCGCAGGGAAACCACTGGAAGTAACCGGAAAAGAAACGAAGGAAGAAAGAGAAGCGTTGCGACGGGAAATAGAGCGTCGGCTTATAGATGCGGGCGTCACTGCCGAGAAGGCCGCCGGCTCTACTGAAATTGAAATGCGACAAGCGCAATGGGAAAAACTTCTGTGGGGCGGTGGTGGAAATATATATCGCACATTGTCCCGGCCGCTCGCCGCTATATACGGCCTCGCGGGAAGCATAAGGGCAAGGTTGTACGAGAAAGGCCTCCTCCCGTCTTACCGCCCGCAAACATTAACGGTTTCCGTCGGCAATATCACACCCGGCGGCTCGGGTAAAACGCCTCTGGTGATGGCCCTGTCCGACGCTTTCACTAAAAGAGGCCTCAGACCGGTGGTGATTACCAGGGGTTACGGCGGCTCGAACAAGTCGGGAGCCATCGAGGTAAATTCCGGCGCCGACCCGTCCAAGGTAGGCGACGAGCCGGCAATGATGGCTGCGATGATGCCCGATACGCCCCTGATAAAGGCGCCGTGCCGCAAGCTCGGGGCAAAAACGGCGGAATCGACCCTCGGCGCGGACGTGCTCGTGCTCGACGATGCCTTCGGGCACCTGGCTCTGGCGCGGGATTTCGACATCATACTCGTAGACGCGATCAGGGGCTTCGGAAACTGCAAACCCATGCCCGCCGGGCCGCTCAGGGAACCCATTTCGGAATTAAAAAGAGCGGATTGTATAATCATCACTCATACAAACATCGCCCTACCCCGACAAACGACCGATATTAAATCCACCGTTGCAAAATTCGCCCCACAAGCGCTCGTGTTGGAAGCGATATACAGGGTTTGCGGAATAGTCGGCAAAGCGGGAGAAACTCCGCAAACTGCAGACCTGCTCTCAGGCCGTAAAGTCGTGGTCTTCTCGGGCATAGGCAATCCGACCTCTTTCCACCGGATGATGGAAGAACTGGAGGTGCATGTCGTCGCAACCTTGAATTTTAGCGATCATCATCCTTACGCAACCCGCGACCTCGAACAAATAAGCCACGTCGCCAAGGAAAACAACGCCGATTATGCCGTGACGACCGAAAAAGACCTTGCGCGACTCGGCGAGCGCCGGCCCGCCGGTATCGAAGTCGTGGCTTTAAAAATTACTTTGGAAATGAACGATTTAGAATGCCTGATCGACCGAATACTAAAGAAAACGCCGGGAAAAAACCCTTATTAACACGGATAAGGTACCGCCTGGAGTATATTGGCTTCCTCATAGGAGAAGCTCTCCTTAGAAGTTTGTCCAGAGAAAGCGCCCATAATTTTGCGCGTTCTCTGGGCAGAGTAACCTGGCTGCTGAGTAAAAGGCGTCGCAGGATAGCTCTCGCCAATGTGGCGGCGGCATATGCTGGAGAGAAATCCTTTTCTCAAATTCGCAGAATAGCGCGAAAGAACTTTCTACATATCGCGGAAACGGCAGTTGATCTTGTGCGCAGCACGGAAATGAACAATGACAATTTAGACGAGTTCTTCATATTTGAAGGCGCCGACATTATCGAGCGCGAACTGGAAAAAATCAAGGGGAACTCAAAAGGATTTATATTAATATCCGCGCATTTGGGAAGCCAGGAAATGCTCATCGGACATATCCTGAAATATGGAAGAGGCAAGGAAACCGTAATCACCAAGTGCGTTCGAAACCCATATCTGGATAATTACCTTCAAGCTCAGCGGGAAAAGCTGGGCGTCAAGGTGCTCCCGCATAGGGGGTCGGGCAAGGAAATAATAAAGCGACTTACATCCGGCGAGGTCCTTTTTTTCCTCCTGGACCAAAGGGCAAGCTTTTATGAGGGGGTCAAATGCGATTTCTTCGGCCGGCCGGTAGTGGCCCATAAAGCTGCCGCACAGCTTGCACTTACTTTCAATCTGCCGGTAATACCGGTTTTCGTTCCCAGGAACGACGATGGGCGATACAGGCTTATTTACCAGGAACCGCTCGATCTGGCCAGAACCGACGATATGGAAAAAGACATCCGGGAAAATACTCAACTTATCCAGAACACTATAGAGCAAATGGTAAGGCTTTACCCCAAACAATGGTGGTGGCCGCATGACAGATGGAAACACGGTGAGGCGGCGCCGAATGAATAACCGGGCCGTATTTCTCGACAGGGACGGTACTATCATCCGGGAAGTGGGGTATCTTTCGCACCCGGATCAGGTCGAGGTGCTTCCGGGAATACCCGAAGCGCTAAAAAGATTAAAAAACAGCGGCTTTCGGCTGGTGGTGGTAACTAACCAATCGGGCGTGGCGAGGGGAAAGTTCGGGATCGAGGAAGTGGAAACCGCAAACGCGAGAATGAGGGAATTGCTTGTGGCGCAAGGCGTCGAACTGGACGCAGTATATTATTGCCCGCATCTTGACGGATGCTCGTGCCGAAAACCCGCCGGAGGCATGGTCGAGCGCGCGGTCGAGGATTTGGGCGTCGAGCCGACGCGTTCTTACGTGGTAGGCGACCGGTTAAGCGACGTGGGGTTGGCGCGTACGGTAGGAGCTTGCGCTATAATGGTGCTCACCGGCTATGGGACGGAAGCATTAAAGGAGCTTGAAGAAAGCGACCTTACGACCGATCACATAGCGGCGGACCTCGCCGAAGCGGCGGAATGGATACTTATAACGGAGGAATCCGAATGACGCGCATACCGGCATATGCATTGACGCTCGCGACACTCGCGGTCTTCTTGCTTACCTTCTCCGCTTGCCCGCGCAGCAAGGAACGTGCAACACGCGCAGCCGCTGAGGAGCGAGATGCAACGCTGGGACTCCGCCATTGCCCCGATGGAATGGCTTACGTCAAAAAAGCACGGATTTGTATGGACATCTACGAATATCCGAACGCCTTCGGCGAGGTTCCACTCGGAGGAGTCAAATGGGAAGACGCTGAAAGGCTATGCCGGGAGCAGGGAAAAAGGCTGCCCACCGCAAAGGAATGGGAAGCGGCTTGCAAAGGTAAAGAAGAGCACATATACCCTTACGGAAAAGAATATAAGGTCGGTGTATGCATAGTGGACTTAATGCCAGGCGACGGAGCCGCGCCTTCGGGCGCCGTGCCCGATTGCCGCACTGCCGAGGGTATATACGACCTCAGCGGTAACATGTGGGAATGGACTTCAACTCCGGGATTCGAAAAAGGAACTTACTACGTCAAAGGAGGCTCCTGGTCGAGTTACCCTTCCGTAGCAACCTGCGAATTTAAAGCATGGGAACCGCCCGAAGCCGGTGGCCCGGATTACGGCTTCAGATGCGTGACAACTCCTAGCCATTTCTGATAAAACGGACAGTCCAAAGTTTTAAGAAGGCTGAAGGCTACAGGCCCTCGGCCGCGTGGGAGCGTAATATCCCGCACAATAAGTTCGGCAAACTGCATCGAATGGCCGAGTTTTCGACAGTCCGACGAGACCGGAACGCCTTACTTTCTTTTGGAAAAAAGAAAGTAAGCAAAGAAAACCTGGTTACCGCTCACTTCGTTCGCG
>Ga0180432_10003403_pt1 | contig 22692 bp, 18 predicted proteins | sample SS_ome_10_FD_132414 | JGI IMG/M metagenome (GOLD analysis project Ga0180432, IMG submission 132414) | Hypersaline lake sediment archaeal communities from the Salton Sea, California, USA - SS_1_MS_2 metaG | ecosystem: Environmental > Aquatic > Non-marine Saline and Alkaline > Hypersaline >...
AGCCCTCCCGCCGCCGGCGCCCCTCCATGATGAACTTGCGGGCGAAGTCGGTGTAGTGGAACCACTCGGTGATCCCGGTGACCTTGGGATAGATCCCCTTGGAGATCAGCATCTCGGAGATCTCGTTGACCGAGAAGTTGTCCCGCCGCACATAGATCTCCCCGACTATCAGTACCTTCTTCAGGTCCTCCAGCCTCCCCTTCCTCGGGATGTCACCCAGGCGGGCCGCAGCCCGCCGAAGCTCCTGGTCCAGCTCCCGGGGCCCCGCCCGAAGCGCTCCCATGACGCCTTTCCACACCGACTTGAATGTCTCCAGCGCAAAGGCGGGGTCTTTGGCCAGAAGCCGCAGGGAGTTTCTGACGTCGGCGAAGTAGTCGCCGAGAACCAGGCCGCGCCAGACGTCGCGGCTGAAGGTGGGGCCCAGCTCCCGGTAGGAGTTCTCCGAGTTGGCCACCAGCAGGCAGACGTTCTCCCAGCCCATCTCGTCGAAGAGCCGGTCGAAGAAGACATGGTACTGGCCGGTCCGGCAGGGGCCCAGGGTCGAGGGCACGAAGACCACGTAGATGTCCTCGCCGGAGCAGGGGTTCTTGTCCTTGAAGAACTTGAGGATCGAGCCCAGCACCAGCAGCGCGGGAATGCACTCCTTGCCCGAGGCCACGTTGCGGGCCAGCTGGGTGCTGTATACGTTGGGCAGGGGCAGGTGGGTGGATTTGATCCCCTGGCGCAGGGAGGCCACGCTCAAGGACTCGGTGGACAGGTCGCCCATCGGGGGCCAGATCATGTGGACCTTGGGATCGCGGATGTCCAAGCGCCGGCCGGTCTTGTGGTCGAGGACGTCGCAGTACTCCTCCTTCATGACCACCTGGTAGCGGCGGCGGAAGGGCTTCTCCGGGGCGGGCTCGACGTGGCGGCGGTAGCTCTCCACGATGTCCAAAAAGGCCTCCACCCGGGTGTCCAGCCCGGCGTCGGCGGTGTGCGAGTCGATCTCCAGCACCAGGTAGGGCTTCTGGCCCATGAGCCAGCGCACGTAATGGAGCATGAATGAGTCCGGGGCGCAGGAGAAGTTGGATATCCACGCCAGGTACAGGTTGTCGATCCCCCGAACCTGCTTGACCGCCTTCATGTTCTGCTGGCCGTAGTACCAGTAGTTGTTCGGGGGGATCTCGGCGTCGGCGTCGTAGATCATGTCGAAGGGGATCACCGTGACGCCCTGCGAGGTGAACTTGCGGGGGATGCCCATGTTGGCGTCGCGGGTGAAGGCGTTGTATGGCCGTCCCAGGAGCGCGATGTATACCCGTTCGGGGTTCTCGTCCACCTCGCGGAGCACCCGCTTGCCCAGGTCCCGGTAGGCGGCCCAAAAGCGCTTGTACTGCTCGATGCCCACATCGTAGGCGCGGCTGCCCTCGGCGCGGGTGAACCCCAATTGTACCGCCACGTCCTCGAAGGCCGGGCGCGAGGTTTCGAAGCCCGCGGTGAAGGAGACCAGCGGACGCAGCATCTGCTCCTCGCTCAGGCCGAAGGCGTGCCGGGAGTAGAACGGCAGGCCCTGGGCCAGGGGGCACAGGCAGGCGTGCACGTCCTCCATGGTGGGCATGTCGCGGAAGTGCGGCAGGAAAACGTAGTCGACGCCCCGGTCCAGCGTGTCCTGGACCGCGCCGTGGGCGATCTCGACCGGGAAGCAGTAGTTGCTCTCCTGCTTGGCGATCCCCTCCGGGGCGATCTTTGTAGATGGCTGGATCTTGACTCCCAGGGTGTGGAAGAACCAGGAGTACAGCGGCCACAGGGAGTGCACCGACAGGGCCATGGGGATCCCCACGACCTTGGGGCTTCTGGCGGGCGTGTCCGGGGGCGGGGCGAAGTCTTCGAAAAGCATCCGGGTGCGTTCCTGGGTGTAGTCGACAACCTCGTCCGAGCGGATCTTGCGCTTCTTGCGCTGGTTGGTGTACAGCGAGCAGCGGCCGCCGAAGGGGTAGCGCCGCCCGCCCACCTGCAGGCGCCGGATGGTGCAGTGGTTCTCGCAGGCCTTGCAGACGAATTCCTTGCCGTAGGAAATCTCCTTTTCGATCATTTCATCCAGGTCGAAGTCTCCCGGCTCGACCAGGCCCTCTTCCTGCTTTTGCATCACCAGGCGGGCCACGCCGAAGCAGCCCATCAGCTCGGGGTCCGGGGGCACGGTGATCTGCTTGCCGGTCATCTGGGCGAAGGCCAGCGGGACCGCCGGGTTCTTGGCCACGCCGCCCTGCAAGGCGATGTGGTCGCCGACCGCGCGGTTGCCCACCACCCGGTTGAGGTAGTTGGCCACGATGGAGAACACCAGGCCGGCTACTATGTCCTCGCGCTCGGCACCCTGCTGGATGGCCTTGCGGATATCCGAGTTGATGAAGGCCGAGCAGTGCTCGCCGAACTTCAAGGGGGCCTTGGCCTCCATTGCGATCGGGCCGATCTCCGGTGCGGTGTCGATGTTCAGGTCGCCGGCGGCCGACTCCTCTAAAAACGACCCGGTTCCGGCCGAGCAGGCCTCGTTCATGGCGTAGTCGATGGGCACGCCGTTGTTGATGAGTACGTACTTGGCGTCCTGCCCGCCGATCTCGAACAGGGTGTCGACGTCCTTCTGGAAGTAGGTCGTTCCGTAGGTGTGCGCGATGATCTCGTTGTAGACGCCCGGCGTCTCCAGAAACACGCCCAGAAGCTCCCGGGATGACCCGGTGGTGGCCACCAGGTTGATCTTGGGTTTCTGCCCGCCGAGCTGCTTTTTGACCTCCTGCATGCAGAGCTTGCAGGCGGCGACCGGATCCCCATGGGTGCGGCCGTAGTGCTCCGCGACTATTTCCAGCGTTTTCTGGTTGATCAGCGCCACCTTGGTGGTGGTGGAGCCGCCGTCGACGCCCAGGATGTATTCGGCCCCGGGATCGAAGGCCGCCCGCCGGGAGGGGGCGTTCTCAACCAGGTCCCGGGACCCCGAGAGCGGCTTGAAGGTCTTGAAGATCAGCCCCGATCCCGGCCGGACCAGTTCGCCCTCGGGGAGCTCGGCGCCCTGGGTTCGGGCCAGGTGCGCGGCCCCGAAGGCCTCGAAGTAGGGCGCCGCCTCCGGTACGATGACGTCCACACCCGGGTTGCCCTCGCGCACGAACTCGACCAGCGAGCGGTTGCGGGTGACCCCGCCGATCAGCACCACCTGGCCGCTGTTTATCCGGGCCTTGATCAGAAAGTCCGCGACCTTGTCCGCCATCACCTTGGAAAGCGAAACCGCGATGTCCCCCCGGGTGGCCTCGCCCTTGTTCAGCCGGTGGGTGCAGTCCGACTTCATGAAGACCGAGCAGCGCGCCGAGATCGAAAGAACCTTGGCGCCGTCGCAGACGTCGTTCACGTCATCGAGCGTCAGGTTCATGCGTCCGAGCTGCTGGCGCAGAAACTCCCCGGTTCCCGAGGCGCACTTGTTGCCCGAGTAGGTGTTGACGATCCGGCCCTGCCGGTTGAGTACGTAGACCACCAGGTCCTCGCCGCCCATCGAAACCACCGCGCGGGGCTTTATATCCAGAGCATTCAGCCCGGCCTCGATGGCCACCGCGGCGATCACCTCGGGAAGCTGGATGCGCCGCCGCCCCTCGGTCCCGGTGACAATGCCCGAAATCGGACGGGCGGCTTTCTCTCCCAGCCGCTCGAACAACTTCTTAAGCGTCCCGGGCAGGTCGCCGTCGTGGGCGAGGACTTCGCTTTTGAACTTGCCGTCGCTTGAAAGCAGGCAGAGCTTCAAGGTGGTGGAGCCGATATCGATACCCAGTGTCTTTTTCGTCATGATCCCGCCTCGTTTTTATGATGTGGGGAAAAATGCGACTAAACTGACATGTCAGTCTAGTCAGGTCGGGCCAAATGTCAAGTTAGAAAAATGTTGACGTAGTTTCATATTTCGGCGAATATTTAAATGTGACCTACATACCCAGGAAAATAGAAAAGTCGCTCAGGCACCAGCTCAAGCGCAAAAAAAGCGTTTTGTTGCTAGGGCCGCGCCAGACGGGGAAGACCACGCTTCTGCGCCGCATGTCCGCGGACGTCGAGATCCCGCTGGTCGTCCCGGCGACGCGCCAGCGTTATGAGCAGAACCCGGGGCTTCTGCTGAAAGAGCTCGAGGCCGTCAGAAGAAAGAAACGGAAGCGTCTGGCGGTTTTCATCGATGAGATCCAAAAGGTGCCCGGCCTGCTCGACGTGGTACAGCACGCCATCGACGACAAGCTCGCAACTTTTCTGCTGACCGGGTCATCGGCTCGCAAGCTGCGGCGCGGCAAGAATGTCAACTTGCTGCCGGGGCGGGTTGCCAGCCTGAGACTCGATCCACTTCTTTTTTGCGAGTATCCCCGCCGGGACCTCGAACGAATCCTGGTCGACGGCTCGCTGCCCTCCATCGTCGGCGTGGACACCCGCAAGGACATCGAGCTTGACCTGAGATCCTACGTCGAGACCTATCTCGAGGAGGAGGTCCGCGCCGAGGCAATCGTCCGCCAGGTGGGGACCTTTGGACGCTTCCTGGAAATGGCGGCGATCGACTCGGGCAAGATCGCCAATTTCAGCGCCATATCCAAGCAGGTGGGCGTCAGTCACACCACCGTCAAAGGGTACTACCAGATCCTCGAGGATTGCCTGGTGGCGCACCGCATCGATCCCCTCACGAAGGGTTCCCGCCGCAAGAAGCTCACCCGCTCGAGCCGCTACCTGATCTTCGATCTGGGCGTCAGGCGACTGGCCGCCAGGGAGGGACACCGCCCCCATCGCGATCACCTGGGCTTCCTGTTCGAGCAATACGTGGGCCTGGAGCTGGTGCGCCTGTCCCGGCTGGCGGCCGAGCCGACCCGGGTGCACTTCTGGCGGGACCCCGACGGCCCCGAGGTGGACTGGGTGCTGGTTCAGGGCGACCGCTTCGTTCCCGTCGAGGTGAAGTACACCGAGTCCCCGGGCAGCCGCGACACCCGGCACCTCAAGGTGTTTCTGGACGAATACCCCCAGGCCGGGCAGGGCTTCATAGTATGCCGCACACCGCGAACCCTGCAGCTCGAAAATCACATCCAGGCCATTTCCTGGCAGGAGCTCGAAAAGCTCCTGAAGACCGGGGCGTGACCTCGGTTGCCTAGTAGTGGCACCCCTGGGCCGCCTGCATGAAGGCGGCGTCGGTTTCGTCCACCCGGCCGGTGCGGTCCAGGTCGGCGCCGTTGCACCAATCGTTCTTTTCGCGGCAGGAAGAGTCCGCAAACTCGGTTCGGGCTGTCTCGAACAGGGCGGTGTCGGCTTCGTCGACTATCTTGTCGGCGTTGAGATCGGGCCGTTCGCATCCCAGCGCGGCCCAGGTGCAGTCGAGGATATGCGGCGAGGTGTTGCACAGGGGCAGGGCGAAGAGGTGGTGGATGTGGCCCACGATCAGATGATGCGGGCGCTCCACCGGCTGCCAGGGGTGCTCGGCCTCGGGGACGCCCCGGGCCTCGTAGCCCTCGCCGCTTCTGCGCACCGGGGGCGTGTCGCCGTAGTTGTCGGCGTAGCGCTGCTTGACGGTGTCGCTGCTGCCTTCCAGCTGGCCGGCGATCATGTCCTGGATCTGCTGGTCGGTTCGCAGGGCGGCCGGTTGGGTGTCTTCCATGGTGAGCCAGGACTCGATGTAGGCGATCTCTCTTTCGGCGGTCGCGAATTCACCCAGGTCTTCCAGGGCCACTGAGTCCAGACCGCCCCAGCCCTCGAACAAAGCGGCCCGGTAGGTCTGCTCGGCCAGGCGGCCGGGGTTGTCGTGCGAGTAGATCAGATCGGCGAAGACCCGCATCAAATGCGCCAGACCGGAAAGCGCCGTGCGCGCCTGTTCGCCGAGTTCCTTGTCGCCCATCAAATCGGCGTAGTTGATCAGCGCGGTGGCCGCTATGGTGATTTCATAGTAGTCGTCCTGCCAGCCGCCCAGAAGCATCTCGGCGGTGCCGGGGGTCTCGTCCTCCATCTCGCGCACCATTTCCAGCCAGGGCTGGTCGTAAATGGTCATCTCCTCGACGTTGGCCCAGTCAAAGCCGCAGAATGCCTCGCCCACCCGGGTGCAGGTGCGGATCCCGTCGGCCACCTGGCAGTCGATGTTGTCGCCGAAGAGCTGGGTCAAGAGCGCTTCGATCGGCGACGAGGGGGCCGGGGCTTCGGGCGGCGGCAGGTCGAGGCCTTCTGACGAAATGGCTCGGGAGAGGTAGGCCATCTGGCAGTCGGACAATGTCCCCAGATCCTGCCCCTCGACCTCGCCGTCCGGCCGCACAGCACCGCTGTTGATCAGGTGATCGTAGGGGTTGTGCTCGTCGACGGTCATCAACGCGTCGTTTTCGACAATCAGATCGCCGATGCGGTTGGCGGCCTCGACCGCGCCGTTTGCCGCCTGGCGCACCTCGTCCGGTACGGACTTGTCCCGGGCCGCCGCCATGGCGGCCACCAGGCCGATCGAAAGGTCGGGAAAATTGTCGCGCGAGTTGTGGTTGCCCCAGTAGGCGCCTTCCCACGGGTACGGCGCCGGGGTGCGCATTATCGAGCAGCAGCAGTCGGAGGAGCGCAGGTGGCGGGGCAGGGCGGAGAAAGAGTAGATCACCGAGTAGCGCTGCGGCTCCACCGCCGGCATGTAGTTGAAGAGAATGTCCTCGGGATCCTCGCGGTAGGTGATGCGTATGCCGTCGTAGAAAGTCTTCATCATCTCGGCCTCGAGCTCCGGGCTGTAGCCGGTGGGCGCCGTCGCCGGCGCACCGGCGCGGGTTCGGGTTGTCGTGCCGGTCTTGCCGTCGACCACCCGGGTCCATCCCGGGTACACGAACCGCGAGGTCACTCCCGGGTGCCCGCTGACCTCCTCGAAAAAGCGCAGCCCGTTGAACATGCGCACCAGGGTCAGCTCCAAAGTCCGGGTGCGGAAGATCCGGTAGGCGTGCCAGGTGGTCCAGATCGAGATGCCGATGGGGTTGTTGTCGTTGGGGCCGGGCACCACCTCGTAGTCGTCGCCCTGCTTGGCGATGCCGACTTTTCCTATGTTGGTTCCGAAGGTCACGTCGCCCACCAGCAGAAAGCGGTTGTAGGAAACCATCACCCGCTCCACCCGCTCCTTGTAATAGAGCTTGAAAGCCCGCGCCGCCGCCTCGACGTTCTCCACCGGTTGAGGGCGGCTCTTTTCTGATTCGCATCCCGCGATCGCCAGGATCAGGACCAAGGGCAGATATTTCATCGGACATTCTCCCTGCGGATTTTTACGATGATCTGGTCCAGGGAGTCCAGGAAGCGGGAGCGATCCTTTTTGGTCATGGGCGGCGGGCCTCCGGAGACCTGGCCGGTGTCCCGCAGGGTGGACAGCAGCTCGCGGGTGGCCAGGGCGTCTCCGATGGAGTCCTCGGTGAACGGTTTGCCGCGCATGCCCAGGGCGGAGGCTCCCTGCTTGAGGCAGCGCGAGGCCAGGGGGATGTCGGCGGTGATGCAGATGTCACCGGCGCCGATGTTCTCGGCGATCCAGTCGTCGGCGGCATTGTCACCCGGACCCACCGCAATATTGCTGATCCGGGTCCGGCCGGGGGGGACGTGAATAGGGGAGTTGCTGACTACGAAGACGCGCAGGCCGCATCTATCGGCCACCTTGTACACTTCCCGCTTCACCGGACAGGCGTCTGCGTCTATATAGATATCTAGCATGCTACCGGGACCATGCTAGCAGCCTTCAGGGCTCCATTGCCAGCCCGCCGCGACTCCTGTAACCTCCCTCCCCGTCATGGACACCCTGGTCTCCTGCAGCAAGATTGCCAAGAGCCACGGTCATCGGACCCTGTTCGAGGGCCTCAGCCTGCATATAAAACCCAAGGACCGCATCGGCCTGATCGGGGCCAGCGGGTCGGGCAAGACCAGTTTGCTGTCCATACTGGCCGGAGTCGAATCCCCCGACGGGGGCGAGCGCACGGCCAGGCGCGGGCTCAAGGTTGGATGGGTCGAACAGGAGCCGGGCTTCGACCCCGGACAGACCGCCGAGCAGAGCGTCGCGGCCGCCCTGGACGGCGAGACCGATTTGGACCTGCGCCGGGCGCGGGTGGGGGCCATCCTGGGCCGGCTGGGCTTCGCCGGGCCCGATCAGCTTGTGGGCGCCATGTCCGGCGGATGGCAAAAAAGGCTGGCCATTGCCCGGGCGCTGGTGATCGAACCCGATCTGGTGCTGCTCGACGAGCCCACCAACCAGCTGGACCTGGCCGGCATCCTGTGGCTGGAGGATTTCCTGGCGGCGGCGGCGTTTGCCTTTGTGGTGGTGACCCACGACCGGGCCTTCTTGCAGCGGGTAACCCGCCGGATCATCGAGATCGATCCGCGCCACCCGGGCGGGATCCTGCAGATCGAAGGGGACTACGCCGCCTTCCTGGAAAAGCGCGCGGCAGCCCTGCAGGCCCGGGCCAAGCAGGGCGAGACCCTGGCCAACAAGGTGCGCCGGGAGGTCCTGTGGCTCCGGCGGGGCCCCAAGGCGCGCAGTTCTAAATCCCACGCCCGTATCCAGGCCGCCGAGGCCCTGATCGGCGACCTGCAACAGATGAAGACCGAAGACCGGCGCCTGGAGACCGGATTTTCGTTCGACGCCACCGGCCGGAAGACCCGCCGGCTGCTGGCGGCCCGGGGCATCGGCTGCACCCGCGGAGGCCGGAGCCTGTTTTCAGGCCTGGACCTGCTGCTCAGACCCGGCCTGCGCATCGGCCTGGTGGGCGGCAACGGGGCCGGCAAGACCAGCCTGCTCAAGGTGCTCGGCGGTGAGCTCGAGCCGACCGGGGGGTCGATCACCCGCGCCGAGGGACTGCGGGTGATAACCTTCGAGCAGCAGCGCGAGTCCCTGGACCCGGATCAGAGTCTCAAGCAGGCCCTGGCCGAAGACGGCGATCAGGTGATCCACGCCGGCCGGCCGATCCACGTGGCGGGCTGGGCCCGGCGCTTCGGTTTCAGAAGCGAGCAGCTCGAGATGCAGGTGGGGCGCTTGTCGGGCGGCGAGCAGGCCAAGGCGGCCATCGCCCGGCTGGTGGTCCAGCCGGCCGACCTGCTGCTGCTCGACGAGCCGACCAACGACCTGGACATCCAGACCCTCGAGGTGTTGGAGGCCAGCCTGCTCCAGTTTCCCGGGGCGGTGGTGCTGGTTACCCACGACCGGCTGCTGCTCGACCGGGTGACCGATATTCTGCTGGGCCTGCCGGGCGAAGGCCGGGCCGTCCTGCTGGCCGACTCGGCCCAGTGGGAGGCCTGGATCCGCGAGCCCTCCAGGCCGCGGGCCAAGACGAAAAAGGCCGATCCGCGAAAGTCGAAAAAACGAAAACCCGGCCTGGGCTACCTGGACCAGCGCGAGTTCGAGAGCATGGAAGCCGCCATCCTGGCGGCCGAAGAAACCCTGGAGCAGGCCCGGGCGGCCATCTCCGATCCGGCCGTGGCCGCCGACGCCGCAGCCCTGCAGGAGCGCCAGGCGGCCCTGGAAGCGGCCGAAGCCCGGGTCGAGCGGCTCTACGCCCGCTGGGCCGAGCTGGACACCAAGCGCCAGGGCCTCGACGAACCGGAGTGAGCGCCAGCTAGGGGACCAGGCGGATCCTTCCGGAGCTGGGGGCGACTGCGCCGCCGATTTCGTGGTGCGGGATCCGGCGGTTTTCGAGGGCTTCGTGGAGAGCGGCGGCGCTTGATTGCGGCACACAGATCAGCAGGCCGCCGGAGGTCTGGGCGTCGGCGATGAGGTCCACCAGGATGGAGTCGACGCCGTCTTCCACGGTCACCGCCCTTTCGCAGAACTTGCGGTTGGCGAAGCTGCCGGCCGGGATCATGCCCATCGAGGCCATGTCCCGGGCGCCGGGGATTATGGGAACCCGGGAGGATGATATCTCGAGGGTCACGCCGGATGCGCCGGCCAGCTCCAGGGCGTGGCCGAGCAGGCCGAACCCGGTTACGTCGGTGCAGGCGTTGACTCCGGTTGCCTGCATGGCCTCGGCGGCTTCCCGGTTGAGCATGGTCATCCATTTCACCGCCTCGGCCTCGGCCTCCGGCGGGGCCATCCCGCCCTTGATGGCCGTGGCCAGCACGCCGGTTCCCAGCGGCTTGGTCAAGATCAGCCGGTCGCCGGGTTGCGCACCGGCGTTGGTAATCACCCGGTCGGGATGCACGGTGCCGGTCACGCTCAGGCCGTACTTGAGCTCGGCGTCCTCCACGCTGTGGCCGCCGACCAGCAGCGCGCCGGCCTGCTCGACGACTTCCTGGCCGCCTAAAAGCACGTCGCGCAGGACGTCGCGGGGCAGGGTCTTGATCGGGAAGCAGACGATGTTCATGGCGGTGAGGGGCTTGCCGCCCATGGCGTAGACGTCGCTGAGGGCGTTGGCGGCGGCGATGCGGCCGAAGGTGCGCGGATCGTCGACGATGGGGGTGAAGAAGTCCACCGTCTGGATCAGGGCGAGGTCTTCCCGCACGCGGATCACGCCCGCGTCGTCTCCGCTGCTGCGGCCCACCAGCAGGTCGGGATGCTCGGCTACCGGCAGCGCGGCAAGCACGGCCTCCAGGTCCCCTGGAGGTAGCTTGCTGGCTCAGCCCGACGCCGTGACGCCGCTGGTGAGCTTGATCAGGTTCTTGTCGTTCATGGTCTTATTATCCTCCCCGCCTTCGACAGGGTCTCGATGATCGCATACATGTTCGAGACCTTGCCCACGGCGAGCTTGTCCTTGATATTAAAATGGTTCAGACACGTGCCGCAGACCAGCACCTCGACGCCCAGCTCCTCGAGCTGCCGCACCTGATCCAGGACCGGGGAGCCCTTCACCGTCAGCCGGGCGGCGGCGTTGACGAAGAGTGCGTGGGAGAGCTCGCCCTTGAAATGGCTCAGCGTATCCAGAAACGCCGCCATCAATACGGCGCCCAGCTCTTCGTCCCCGCGCCCCATGCCCTCGGAGGACACGTAGACGACCGTGTTTCTGGCCGGCGCCGTCGAGCAGACGATCGGGGGAGGTTCCGCTGCGGGCGCGTGGTGTCCCGCTTCGACGGTCATGTGAAACTCACCTCCCTGCTTTGATATCTCCACCCGGGCCCCCTGGCTCTCGGCGAAGCGGCGCACGTTGGTGCAGGACGCCTCGTTGTCCACGATCACCAGGATGGACGCGGCGCCCCCCTCCAGCGCGTTCTTGGTGTTGATCACCGGCTGCGGGCAGGCCAGCCCTCGGCAGTCTAAGGTTTTTTGTTCGGTCAAGTTTTCCTCCTTGGGCCACCGGCCGCCGCCGATCGCCCGCGGAGGCGCGGGAGATCAGGCGGGAGGATCCACCCGAGGGCCGACGGTCCCGTGGAGCCCAACTGGCTCCAGGCTACGCCCTCAGGTGAGGTAAATTCTGGGATACAGCCAAAACACGTCGTCTTTCTCCACGAGAGTGGTCATCAGGCCCCGCCATTAACTTGAAACCCCGGCTTTTTGTCAAGTATCGTCGCGCAGGAATATTACGTGATGCGTTCCGGCAGACAAAACCAAGGAGATTCGACGGTCGCGCTGATCAGATCGTCGAGATCGGACGCCGCTCGGATCATGGACGCCGAGGTCCGGGAGCTGGTCCGGGAAGCCGTGAAGGTGGCCGGCGGGCTGGCCGGCATCGTCGAGGACGGGCAGGTCGTGGTGATCAAGCCCAACGTGGTCATGACCCGCGCCGTCGGGGGCGGCATCAAGCTCCTGATGACGATCTTCGACGATCCCTTCCGGGAGAGCCAGCAGGTCCCGGAGCTGGTCAACGGGATCACCACCGACCGCCGGGTGACCCGGGCGGTGGTCGAGCTGGTTCGCGAGCTGAACCCGTCCGGCAAGGTCTACGTGATGGAGTGCGCCGGGGACGGTCTGACCAGCGAGAACTTCCGGCGCATGGGATACACCCACGAGAACATTCCCGGCGTCGACGACTTTGTTGCTATCGGCGAAGACGGAGAGCATCGCAATACGGAGGCGGGCGACCTGGTCGCGGTGGAGGTGGAGAACCGGCAGTACAAGAAGCTCCCCCGTTTCCTGAAGGACAAGTACTACTTCGACAAGACCTACTACTCGGCCGATGTCATAATCTCGCTTGGCTGCGTGAAGAACCATATGTGCGCCGCGGTCAGCGGGGGGATCAAGAACGTGGGCATCGGCGCGCGGCCGGCCTGCATCTACGCGCCCAGGGGCCGGACCGGCAGCGCCCTGGTGATCGGCCACGGCTGGAAGCCGCTGAACGCCTTCATCCACGACTACTACTCGGCCCGGCCGGCCGACTTCGTCCTGTCGGACGGGCTCCAGGGACTGTCGTACGGTCCGGCGGCCCACGGGGCGCCCGGCTACGACCAGGCCAGGATGAACCTGCGCATCATACTGGCTTCGAAAGACCCGGTTGCCTGCGACGCCGTCCAGGCCTGCATCGTGGGCGTCGACCCCGAGCGGGTGCCCTGTCTCCGGGATCTGGCCGACGAAGGCTTCGGCACGATCGACACCTCCAGGATCACCGTTTTGGGCAACGCCCGGGTGGACGAGGTCAAGAAGCCGTTCCCCCTGGCGCGCGGGTTGATCGGGCGCCTGCTGAGCCGCGGCCCCCGGAAGGCGGTTTACGGGGATTTCTCCGCGCCCGAGCTGCAGGTCGAAGCGGTCTCCTTCAAAGACGGCGAGCTGTCGGCCAGCCTGAAGGTCGACCCCAAGACGACCAAGATCGAGCTGCAGATCGACGGGCGGCTGGCGGCGACGGTTGTCGAAGGTTTCGAAGATCTGCGCTACCGGCCCCCCGGCGGGATCCCGGGCGGTACTCACGCGGTAACCATCCTGGCCTACGACCGGTTCTTCAACTGCGGACACCGGTCAGTGGAGGTCGTGGTTTGATCCGGGGATCTGTGCGAACATTGTACTCGGGAGGAAAAAGATGGATTCGCAGGATGTCTTGAAGTTGAAACGCCTGCTTCCGCACTGGCTGGGACACAATTCTCACCACGTGCTCGATTACGAGAAATGGGCGACCCGGGCGGAGTCGGCCGGGTTGACCGGCGTGGCCGAAGAGATCCGAAAAGCCGTGGAGCTGTCCAAGGAGGCCAACCGACACATCGGGCTGGCCGGCCGCCTGGTGGAAGATGAAAAGCCCGCAGAACCCGCGCCGAAGCCGGAGAAGGCCGGGGCGGTGGAGGGCCGGCCGGATGACATCCGGGCGGAGTATCCGCTCAAGCCCATCGGGGTCATTCACACGCCGTACAAGGACAGCGCACCCTACCAGCCGGTGGCCGACGACGAGGGGGAGTTTCGCATCAGCGTCGACCCGGAATACGCAAAAGGCCTGCGGGACCTGGACCGGTTCCGCTACATATACGTCCTCTATTTGATCCACCGGGTGACGAGGGAAGTCTCCATGTCGGTTTCACCCTATTGGGCCCCCGGCGTCGAAGTCGGCGTCTTCGCCAGCCGCTCACCGGTGCGCCCGAACCACCTGGGCCTGAGCGTCGTCCGGCTGGAGCGCATAGAGGGAAACCAGGTTTTCACCTCGGGCCTGGACGTCTTCGACAACACCCCGCTTCTGGACATCAAGCCCTACATGAAGGATCTGGACACCAAGACCGACGCCAACCTGGGCTGGGTGGAGGATATCGACGATCGGGAGCACCTGATGCTGCACATCAAAGGCATCCCCCACGATTATTGACCGGACCGCATCCGCCAAAGACCGATGATTAAAAAGCAGAAAATGATTGTCTGAGTCGGGAAATAATCAGCCGCTTCGGCAGGGATAATGCAGCCACAGCCGCCGCCGTCGTCTTCGTTACCGCCGTCATCGCTGCCGCCGGCATCATTGCCGCCGTCTCCAACGCCGCCGGCATCGTCGCCGCCGTCAACAGCGCCGCCGTCACCATCATCATCGGGCGCGGCCGAAATAGCAGCCACATATCCCTTGGTGGACACATTGGTATAGATTGTTCCGTCCGGAGCAATCCCGGAAACGTAGCCGCTCGATACCTCGTCGATAATAGTCCATTTCTGCGATCCATCCGGGTTGACGGCGTAGCTGCCTACATAAATGGTTCCCTCTGAATCAATCGTGGGATGGCCGTGATGCGCGCCAACATCGGGGCATGTCCATTTCAGTGTGCCGTCCGGGTTGAGCGCGGCGAGGGAGTTGTCATCCAGGCCGATATAGATTGTCCCGTCTGAGGCGATCGCCGGAGAGGCGATTATATTCGTGTTGGCGGCTTCATATTTCCATTTCAATGTACCGTCCGGATTGAGTGCGTACAAGCCCCCGCTCTCGTCCCCAGCCATATTTACGCACACCCCCACGTAAATTGTTCCATCCGAGCCAATCGCAGGAGACGAGCCCAGCCCGTGATCGCCTACCTGGTAGCTCCACTTCAATGAGCCATCCGGGTTGAGTGCATATATGTAGTTATTCGGATTGCCGTAACCTCTCCCGGCCGGCATATAGATGGTTCCATCTGAAGCAATCGCAGGAGACGCTGATCCCACTCCTCCCTCAGGCTCGTAATGATATTCCCACTTCAACGTGCCGTCCGGGTTCAGCGCGTAGAATACGCCCTCGCCGTCCGGAAAAATCCCGGCTCCCACGTAAATTGTCCCGTCTGAACCGATTGCCGGGGATGAAAACGCCTCTTGGGTTCCCTCGCTCCTCTCATACTTCCATGCCAATGTGCCGTCTGGATTGAGTGCGTGAAAGTACTTGTCCTCCGTGCCAAAATAAATAATTCCATTTGAATCAATAGCCGGAGAACTGATCACCCCGCCGCCTGCGGCATATTTCCACTTCAATGTGCCGTCCGGATTGAGCGCGTAGAGGAAGGTGTCGGTTGAGCCCACATAAATTGTTCCGTCTGAACCGATCGCGGGATTGGACCCGGTCCAATACCACCCCGTGTCATTTGTCGTGTATTTCCATTTCAGCAGCGGCTTTTCGGGCCCCGCGTTCGGGCTTCTTCCCGTATGCCGGATGTCATGTCCAAACATAGGCCAGGGCGTATCTGCCAGTTGAGCAGCAGCTCTTTTTTCGAAAAGAAACACTCCGACTAAACTCATTAAAAGAATGAGCGACAACAGATTCTTATCTTCTGAAAATATATTTCTGCGTGAGGTTGACATATACACTCCTTGTAAAATAACGATTTTTTCGCCGGCAGTACCACCTCCCCCCGTGGACAATGTAGATCCTAGCACCGCGGCCTTCAAAAGGGTAGGTACAATGCCAGCCCGCCGCTGCTGGACATCGAGCCTTATAGACGCCTCAATCGCAGAACGCCTTGATGTACATGAAGATCGCCGCCGCCAGCGTGGTGAGGGCGAAAATCAGCTTCAGCGCCCCGGACCGGGTCTTTATGGCCAGCTTTCCGCCGATCAGGCCGCCGACCACCGCGACTCCCGCCTGGGGCAGCGCCCACGATAACTCGATGCCGCCCTGGGAGAGATGCCCCAAAAATCCCATTCCCGCCGTGGCGGCTACCATGACCGAAGCCGTACCCACTGCCGTTTTCATCGGCAGGCCGCAGGCCAGCACCATCAGCGGGATCAAGAACGATCCCCCCGAGATCCCCACCATCCCGGCCACCAGGCCGGTGCCCAGCGCCAGGGGAACCGCCAGCCACAGGTTGACGACGACGGTTTCGCCGCCGAGTTTGAACCGCCAGTAGCCTTTTTTCGCCGGGCCGGCGCTTTTTCTCTCCGCCGCCGGAAACAGCATTAAAAAACCGGCCAGAACCAGCATGCTGGCGAACACCAGCTTGAGCGCCATCCCGGTGAAACAGTGGGCCAGGAAGCCGCCGAAAAAGGCCATTACGCTGGTGGTCAGGCCGATGAACACGGCCATGGGCCAGGCTACCGCCTTGTGCTTCTGGAAGACGAACATCGCGGCCAGGGAGGTGCAGCACATGATCAGCTGTCCGGTCGAGGCCGCGGAGTGCATGGAGACCCCCGCTACGACCTGCGCCAGGACGTAGAAGTTTCCGCCCCCGCGTCCGGCCATGGTCATCAGCACCGCGATGGCGAATACTGCGGCAAGCATTACTGGCAGGTTCATGAAAGGGCTCGGCGTCAGATGTCGGTTTTGAACAGTTTCCCCGGCTTCAGCTCCTCGACCAGGGAGGAATACCCCCCGGCGAGGATGCGGGCGTTTTCATGGCCGTGGGAGCGCAGGTAGGCCAGCGCCATGGCCGAGCGGGTGTCCGCCGAGCAGAACAAGCCCACGGGGACGTCCGCCGGTATCTCCTTCAGGCGGTCCGGCAGCTCGTCCAGCGGGACGTTAATGGTCCTGGCGGCTTTCTCGATTCGAATAGGCAGGACCGCCGCCTCCCGGCCGGAGCGCAGATCGACGATCACCCCCCCGCCTTGCTTTAAAAATTCCGGCAAGGAAACCTGGTGGCGCCCCTTTCCGAAGAACTCGAAATCCATGGCCCGGTAAGCAGCGTCGACTCTCTTCATAATAGGGTTCCTTCTCGAGATGCCCAGTGTTTCGACAATATAGCCAAACAGCGATCCGATGGCAATGCGCCACCCGCCATCGACGGATGAAGCTGGCCGGTCAGCAGCTGACCCAGGAAGAATGGAAACAGGTCGGCGCCTACATCAGGAATCTGATCGCCCAGCGGAAGACATAATCAGTGCGGGTGGGGGTCAAGGGACGTTGTGAATTACGAAGACTACTTTTTGTCAGTGATCTATGCTTTGATTGAAGCATGGTTGAGGGATCCAAAACTCGGGAGCTTTTCTTTGACGAGATTGGATACTGGTCCGAAGTCAAGCTGGATATAATCAGGGAATATGCTCAAGAATACTCAATAATTTTATCTAAGCAGCAACTTGCTTACGCCTACATTGATGGATTTGCGGGTTCAGGAGTACATATCAGCAAAGGTACTCGCGAGTTCGTTCCAGGGAGTCCACTGAACGCCTTGAGAATACAGCCCCCATTTCATGAATACTACTTGGTTGATTTGGATGGCAACAGGATTAAGCAATTACGGAACTTTCCAGAAGTGAAAAATAGACCCGAGGTACATGTAATACAGGGTAATTGCAACGAAGTGCTTCTCTCGAGGATTTTTCCTAAAGTTCGTTATGAAGATTACCGGCGGGCATTGTGTCTTCTGGATCCGTATGCACTGCATTTAAACTGGAATGTTGTGGAAAGAGCCGGGAAAATGAGATCGGTAGAGATATTCCTCAACTTTCCAATAATGGATATCAACAGGACTGCGTTGTGGTTGCAGCCTGAGAAGGTGGCAGATTGGGGGATCACTCGTATGAATTCATTTTGGGGTGATGAGTCGTGGCGGAAGGCGGCATATGCAGAGCAGGCAACGCTTTTTGGAGAGCCTGACTATATCAAGAGAGGAAATCAACGCGTGGTGGAAGCATATTGTGAGCGATTGAAAAGCGTCGGGGGATTCGGGTTTGTTCCAGAGCCGATGCCGATGCGAAACTCGAATAACGCCGTGGTTTACTATCTCGTGTTTGCGAGTCAAAAGCCTGTGGCGGAGCGTATCGTTAGACATATTTTTAATAAGCACCGAGACCGAAGGGGTTGATAGTGGCAAAGTCGACAATAGAGTGGACTGAATCTACCTGGAACCCGGTTACTGGTTGCACGAAAGTGAGCCCGGGTTGCAAGAATTGCTATGCGGAGCGCATGGCTAAAAGACTAAAGGCAATGGGTCAGCCAAACTACCGCCGTGGCTTCGAGGTCTCGATGCACGCACATGCCTTGGATATTCCGTTGCGGTGGCGGAAGCCGCAAATGGTCTTCGTGAATTCGATGAGCGACCTTTTCCATAACGAGGTGTCCGTCGAGTTTATCCAGCGAGTGTTTGACGTGATGCGGCGGGCCCGTTGGCACACTTTCCAAGTGCTTACAAAGCGCGCTAGAAGGCTCGAAGAAATCTATAGGGAGATAAGCTGGCCGCCGAATGTTTGGATGGGCGTGAGTGTAGAAACAAGGAATTGTCTGTACAGGATCGATCACTTGCGGCGAACGGGTGCCGCAGTGAAGTTCATCTCTTTCGAGCCTCTTCTTGAGTCGCTGGGGGAGATTGATCTCTCATCCGTCGACTGGGCGATCGTTGGCGGTGAATCGGGTCCAAGAGCCCGGCCCATGGCAAAACAGTGGGTAATACAGGTGCGGGATCAATGTGTGGCGTCGGGCGTTCCTTTCTTTTTCAAGCAGTGGGGCGGGACCAACAAGAAGAAAACAGGCCGTATGCTGGATGGGCGCACGTGGAGTCAGTTGCCAGAACAAAGAGGGAGGGACGACTCCACGTCAATAGGTAAAGTTGTTTCTGCTACGATCTGATAGCGGAGTGTTGTCACCTGCTACCAGCCCAGAAGGTACTCCTCCAGGGCGGTGATGCCGTTCATGTTATCGTCCGCCGCGGAATCGTCGGTGCCTACATTCAGGCCGTAAATCGGGGGACGTAACCCGAGACAGTTGATTAGAGGGCGCTGCCCGGGTTAATCTCGGGCATTAGATTTGATATGGAGGATGTCCAATGATGAGTTACCTGCGAGCTGCGGTGATTTTGATGGGGATGTCGGCGTTGGTCGTCGGCGGTTGCACCGGCGAGAAATGCGAGCCGACGTCCGAGATGTTGTGCCTGGACGGCGAGCTGTACTGGATGAACAGTTGCGGAGAGCCCGATGAGCTGATCAAGCATTGCGAGTGCGGATGCAAGCTCGACCACAGCGATTGCGTGGACTGCGACTGCGTGCCCGATTGCGGTTTGCGGGAATGCGGGCCGGATCCGGTCTGCGGGGCGATCAGCTGCGGAGAGTGCCAGGACGGCATGACCTGCAATGCCGAAGGCCGGTGCGAAGCCGGGTGCGTTCCGGACTGTACGGACAAGGAGTGCGGATCGGACGGCTGCGGCGACAACCAAAACTGCGGGGAATGCGACGTGGGGTGGACGTGCAACCGGGTCGGCAAATGCGTGCAGCCCGGGACATGCAACAACGGGGAGCTCGAGACCTACGAGGAGTGCGAAGGCTTCGAGCTGCGGGGACAGTCCTGCCAGTCCCTGGGATTCGACGGCGGCACCCTGGCTTGCAGCGACGACTGTATCCTGGACACCTCACAGTGCCGGAAGTGCGGCAACGGTGTCGCGGAACCGGGCGAGGCGTGCGACGGCAGCGATTTCGGCGATCAGTCCTGCCAGTCGTTGGGATTCGTCGGCGGCACGTTGTCTTGCCAGATAGACTGCATGATGGTCGATACCTCCGGATGCCATAACTGCGGCAATGGGACCATCGACACCGGCGAGACCTGTGACGGTCCCGACCTGGACGAGCAAACCTGCGAATCGCTCAATTTTACCGGGGGTACGCTGGCCTGCGCGGAAGACTGTCGTTCCCTGGACACGTCCGCATGCACGGGCAATCCCTGCGACGGCAGTGGCAGTTGCCAGGATTGCATGAACTGCGCCTTGAACGAGTTCTGCATGGATCTGGCTAATGAGTGCATGCAACAACCTGAATGCAGTTCCTACATCGGCTGTCTCCATGACTGTGAAGAAACAGAATTTCCCGAGACTTGCTTCTATCAATGTATCCAGACCTACGAGGCGGGAGTATCGTCGGGCAACGCTTTTATGTTCTGTTTATATTGCGACAGTTGCCCCAACGCCTGCGCCGACTCCAGCATCATGGCTATTTGCCCCTGAGACCGCCCCTCCGTCCCCTTATTCTTCCGTCCCCTTATTCTGCTTCCGCAGGTGCTTCCTCTTCCCGCTTGGGCTTCTTCTCCTTGGGCGGCTTCTTGGCCTTGGGCTGGGCGGCTTCCTTGGATGGCTTCTTGGCCTGTTTCCCGGCCGGCTCCCGCTGGAGGGCCTTGATGGAGCGCTTGACCTTCCGGGCCACGGCCAGGAGGTGACGCATCGTCGAGTCTTTCTCGATGAGCTTCGCGTCCAGACCTCTGGCCGCGAGGTCCTTTCTGCGTGCCGCGATCTTGGCCTGCACCTGGTTCAGGCGGTTCTGCCGTGTGTCGATCTTCCTGGCATTCATGGATGACCTCTCCTGCGCAATGTTCGCCGTTTGTGGCATCCTACCCTTACGACGAGGTGCCGGGGTTTGTCAAAGCCATAGAGGACATATCCGTGTCATAATAACCGTTCGCTTCTTTTCCTGGACACAAAAGAAGCGATCGGTTATTATCGACCCGTAGTGTGAAGCGATCGCTTCTTGATGGTGGTTTATGAAGAGACAGACAGGAGAGTACGAGCGCAGCGTCGTGGCAGGAGAGGAGGTGAGAGCATTTGTCCCGTATCCCCTGCCCCCACGGGATCCGCCCCTGAAACTCGATGGCGAGCTGGCACCGCGGCTTGCCCGTGCCGGGGAACAGGTTCGGCGCCTCGACCTGGCGGGGGACATGGTGCCGTCGGTCGAGTGGTTCGTCTACGCCTTCGTCCGCAAGGAGGCGGTTCTCTCGGCCCAGATAGAAGGCACCCAGGCCACATTGATGGACCTGCTCGAGGTCGAGGCTTCAGGCGAGGAGCCTGCCGACGACGATGTGAAGGAGGTCTGCGGTTACGTTGCCGCCCTGAACTATGCCTGGGAGGAGCTCGGACGTGAGAGCGGGCTGCCGGTCTCCATGCGGTTGCTGTCCGAAACCCACCGCAGGCTGCTGAGCGGTGCCCGGGGGGCTCAAATGCAGCCCGGTGAGGTTCGCAGCTCGCAGAACTGGATCGGCGGGACCCGGCCGGGCAACGCGAACTTTGTCCCGCCTCCGCCGCATCTGCTCGGCAAGCTGCTGAGCGAGTTCGAGCACGCGATCCACGACCAGAGCGACCTTCCGCCGCTCGTGCGCATCGGGCTGCTTCACGTCCAGTTCGAGACCCTGCACCCCTACCTGGATGGCAACGGCCGGCTGGGGCGCCTTCTGATCACGCTGCTCTTGCGCCATTGGAGGCTGCTGTCGCGGCCGCTTCTCTACCTGAGCCTTTTCCTCAAGACTCGTCGTCAGGAGTACTACCGCCGGCTCGATGCGGTGCGTAACGGCGGAGACTGGGAGAGCTGGCTCGCGTACTTCCTCGAAGGCGTCGCGGTGGTGGCCGAAGAGGCTGTCGTCACCGCGCGGCGGCTGCACGCCATCGTTGCCCGGGGCCGTGCACGACTCATGGCCCGCAAGGACGCCACGGTGCTGAGCATTCGCCTCTTTGAGCTTCTCCCCGAGCACCCGGTCTTGACGGTCAACCGCGCCGTTGCGCTGCTCGACTGCTCGCGTCCGGCCGCCGCCAAGGCGCTGCGCGTTCTCGAAGCCGCGGAGGTCCTGCACGCGCTCGATGACCGCAAGAAGAACCGCGCCGTCGTGTTCAAGGAGTACCTGGACCACTTGCGCAACAACACCGAAATGGCGCCGTGACCGGAAACACTCGTCGACGCTCGTAAGGCCTTGGAAGCCTCCGTTCCCCTTTTTCGTCTTTGCCACTGAAACCGGCGCCGGCCGGTTCAGATGGGCAACAGCCATTGAACCCCGAACATGACGGCCTTCTGCTTAACCGGATCCGGCAGGCCGAGCACCATCAAGTGGACGCGCGCCTCGATCCTCCAGATCCGGTAGCCGGCGCCCAGCGCCAGGACGGCGCCGTGATCGGCCGACGAGGTGTCCGGCTCGTGGGAGTACTTCGCGCCGCTTTGGTGCAGCACGTAGCCGAACTCCGCCGAGAACAAAAACCCGCGGTATCCCGGGAAGGCGTATTCGACCCCGAGGATGACCGGCAGCTCCCAGCTCGAATAGTCGATCGACTCGCCTTCGGAGCCTCCGGAGGTGCTGGTCTTTTCGAAGTGGCCGATGTAACCCACCCGCGCGGTGGCCAGCAGGTTTTGCCACACCGGCAGGGTGAAACCCGCCCAGGGCGCCAGGCCGAAGCCGGCGTCGTTCCAGGGAGGCAGCGGCTGCACCGCCATAAGCCCCAGGGTGAACCCGCGGGCGTGGGCCTCTTCGGGGGGGGCGGGATCGGCCCGGGCGGCCAGCGGCAGCAGGAGGACCGCGGCGAGTGCGGCTGTTTTATTCGGAGCTCGCATGGCACCTCACGCACTCGGGGCGATCCGGATGAGAGGTTGCCGGAGCGCCGGCCGTCCCCGCTTCGTGGCACGAAAGGCAGTCGGACATTGAAAGGCTGTGGGGCACCAGCCGCAAGTCGCCCACCTGGTGGCAGGAGACGCAGTGCCTCCGGTCGGGATGGTCGATGGATCTGGCCCCGTACTCGCCGTCTTGGTGGCACTGCAGGCAGGAGTCGTCGCTGAGGGCTCCCACATCGTGCGGCGTCTCCGCTATCCCGCAGCCGCAGAACATACCGGCAACCGCCGCCGCAATGATCGCCAGCGCTACCCTAAGTCGCCCGGAGCCCGTCTTAGTCCTGAACAAGTTTGCCCGCAGCATGCCCATATTCCGATAGAATATAGACGCTCATCCGCCGCGCGATCAACACCCAGAGCAGGAGATGCTACCGGGCGCGGTGTGGTCCTAGTAAAGACTGCAGATGGCCTCGATCAGGTTTTTAGGGATCCGCTTGAGCCGGTCTCCTTCTGTGGCTTTCTCCAGCAGTTTCGCCTCGAACTCGCACTTGCCCGGGCTGGTCTTCGTGCCGGGGGCTTTCTTGCAGGTTGCTGACGCCTTGCCGCACAGCGCGCAAACCCCCCGGATGTAGTCCCGGCATTCCTGCAGGCTGCCGGCCAGTCGCAGGTATGGCTGG
>Ga0180432_10003405_pt1 | contig 22691 bp, 17 predicted proteins | sample SS_ome_10_FD_132414 | JGI IMG/M metagenome (GOLD analysis project Ga0180432, IMG submission 132414) | Hypersaline lake sediment archaeal communities from the Salton Sea, California, USA - SS_1_MS_2 metaG | ecosystem: Environmental > Aquatic > Non-marine Saline and Alkaline > Hypersaline >...
CAGAAAGCACACCTCGACGTGTCGGGTGAATCCGGCACAGTCAAAGTGCAGGCAACAAGCCCTGACCAACAGCCTATTTGGGCTACTGTCCGGCTCTACCGTGTTGTCTCCGGAAGGCAATACGAGGTGGCCTACAGCGAGAACGGGACCCTGGATGTCAAAGTAGCGCCGGGTACTTTCGTAGCGGCCAGTTTTCTGGGAGGCGTGAAGCTGGCTGAAGAGCAGTTCGATGTGGCCAATGGCGAGACCAAGAGCATCACCCTGGCCGGGGCGACTGTCTACTTCGAGGGTTTTGATATCGTACCCAACTATCACAAGGACAGCGGTGAACTCGCTTTCGTACAGATAGTCTATACCGTTAGAAACCTGTACCAGCGAGTGGAAGAGGGTGAGGTCATCCTCCAGGTAAGCTACAACGGCTCTTCGCCGACGGAAACGCTCCTGGCTACTCTCAGTCCGCTGGAAACGGGACGTGTTGGACTGAACTACAGCTATATCCCTGACGCTGGGTGGGCTGATGGGAGCTATGACTTCCAGCTTCAGTTGAATCTGGACGGCAAGCCCTACGCCAGCAGCCTGGTGAAGAACTTGACGGTGAGCGACGGGGGGAATGGGGGCAACGGTGCGGGGGGTATGAGTGCCCACGTTATCGGCGGCATAGCGGCCGCAGCGGTAGTGGTGGCTGGCATCGTTCTGTTGTTTGCACTCATGCGCCGGAGCAGTTAGATGGCAAGAGCGATTCGGACTGTTTGCAGCATCGTGCTCTGTACCATTGTTGTGCTTGCGCTACCCATGCCGGTTGTTGCCGAAGAAAGCGTCGACGTAACCGCTGGCTTCTCTGTTCCCTTGGCGATCTCAGAGGTCTCTGTTTCAGGTATCGGCGACTCCTATGCCACCATCTCCTGGAAGACAAACGGGAATGCTACCTCCCAGGTGTTCTACGATACCCGACCCCATTCGGACGTAGCTGACTACGCCTACTACAGTCACTACATCCCTTACCTCACTACCGAGCACAGCAATCTGGTGAGCGGACTTACCCCGTCCACCACCTATCACTACAGGACGAAGTCCGTTCTTGGAGCAGGGACTGCCATTTCGCAGGACTACACCTTCCGTACACTTGAATTGGGAGGCGCACCCGAGCCTGTCGCTGATAATGAGAGATTCGTAGCTCAGATTGACACACAACGGCACCCAACAGCGCTCGATATGCAGGGCAATCTTCTGATGCTTACCGGCAACCTGATAACCTTGACACAGCAGGAGACTGGCCTCACCATCGGTATCCCGGTTTCCCTCACGGTTGGCAAGAGACTGGGCTCATTTGCAGATGCAGCGGGGCTTGTCTTCGAAGACAATAGACTGGTTCTTCCGGCGACCTCGGCAACTGCGGGTGGAAGGTACTCGCTTCGGATAGTTGATGAAACGGGAGACCTGGGCACAATCGTAATCCTGGAAACGGGAGACGCTACCGGCACAGGCAGGGAAGCTGTGGCTGACGTTAGATCAGTAAGGTCCGTTACCGGATTTGCCGTCAGGGATTTCACCTCTCAGAGGCCGTCTCTGGGTGAGGTAGCCAGTACCATTACTATTGACCTCGCCACTATGCCCAATGAGGCTGAAGTGAAGATGACCACCTTGCTGGTACCCGACCCCAAAGCAGCCCGTGCTTTCCAGCTTGCTGCAGCAAAGGCCGGTATAGGAGATATCTCCATTGCCTACGTCATCAACCTGGAAATGACAAACCTGGTGAATAACACTGATATCTTGAGAGCAACCGTCACCATGACAGTCCCAAGGGGCTGGGTAACGGAAAGCGGAGGTACCGGTGCAATCCGGATATTCCGCTACGACCCGGAAACAGGGTTCCGCCAAATACTGGATACCCATTTCCTTGACCATGACGAAAACGGACGCGCCGTCTTTGAAGGCATCTCGCCGGATGGTCTCTCGGTCTTCGCACTTGTCGGATTGTCAGAGGCTGGTGGCCACACGATCTGGATGATCGTCCTGGTGGGGATGGCGGTTCTGTTGGCGACGGCGTTCTTCTTCATCATTGTCATAAAGAGGAGAAGCACGGACAAGCGCATACACTTCTGGCCTAGATGAGCGGCCGAAAAGTGCACAGAGACCGACCAAGCGTCATCAAGGTTGTGGGTGACCCCCTGTCATAGGCAAAGGCTGATCGAGCCTGGAAAGGCTCTCCCACAGAAAGCCCACTGTGGGAGAGCCTTTCCAGGCTCGATGGGGGGAGCGTGGCGGGAGTGACATGACCCCTGGCGAAAAGCATTTGGTTGCAGTCCGAGTGGCTCCTGGGACTCTTCGAACAGGCTTCTAGATGAGGCCCGGCATACCGAGGTGGCCTGTACCTCCTCTGACCACTCAGAGAGCGCTGGAAGCGCAGGCGCAGCAGTTCCTCCTGGACTAGGCTGACCCCTGTCATAGGAGCGGCGCGCTGGGCTGACCGGACCCCAGACAACCCACAGGCTACCTTATACAATAGATCCTCCCGCTCAGGTCCTCTTGCTCAGACAGGGTCACTGCTCGTCCTGATTCCGCCCCTCGATAGGGTCCAAGGCAACTCCCTCATCAGTGCTGGGAACGGCTACCCCGGCCGGTGCTTTTCGAAAACGCTCTGTAAGGCTATAGAGCACAGGTATGACAAGGAGCGTCAGCAGCGTGGACGAGAAGAGACCTCCTATGACCACAACGCCCAGTTCGGCGGCGATCAGGACACCCTCGCCCACACCCACCGCCAGGGGGACCAGGGCAATCATGGTCGTCAACGCCGTCATCAGTATGGGCCGTAGACGGATACGTCCGGCATCCACCAGTGCATCATATGCCCCGTAGCCCTCTTTGCGGCGGTCGTCCACAAAGGTCAGGAAGACTATGGCATTGGTGAGCACAATGCCCACCAGCATCAGTATGCCCATCATGGCAGACATGCCCACCGGCTTGCCCGTGGCCAGCAGTGCCAGCACCGCTCCGATGGAAGCCAGGGGAAGGCTGACCATGATCAGAACCGGCGTCAGCCAGGACCGGAAGCTGATCGCCATCACCACGAACGCTATGACAATGGCCACGACTATGGCAATGAACATGTCGGAGAATCCCTCTGTCATCTGCTCCGCCACACCACCGATCTCTATCTTGTCAATCCCAGGTATCTCACCCATACCGTCGATCATCTTCTGGACTTCCCTGTTGACCGCGCCAACGTCCTCGGCTACTATCCTGGCCTCAATTGTCCCTGCGAAGCCGCCATCAGCCCGGTTGTACGCCGCCGACTTGAACTCCACGTCGGCCAGGTAGCTCAGCTTCACAGGCTTGTCACGACCTATCCTCAGGTCCTCGATGACGCCAAGCTGACTTTCAGGAAGCGACCTCACCTCTCCAGAGATTGTGATACCGGTTGGAGTTCCATTGATGAGTACCCGGGGGCTTTGCTCGCCCATCTGTGATATGGGCCAGCCGTAGCGCATATTGATCCACTCGCCGTCAAGTTGGGCCACAAGCATCTCCATGTCAGTCTGGCCGATCAGTTCAGCGTACTGGGCCACTGCTGCCGGTTTCCATGTCCGAGAGGCGTCATGCTTCTCGGTGGCCAGCTCGCTCTCCAGGTTCTCTATCCTGCCTTCGTCTTCCAGCTCCCTTATCTTCCCGGTCAGAGTCCTGGTAGTCTCTTCCACAACGGCAAGGTCAGCATCCTCCTCGCCTACCACCCACACCTCCAGCCCCCCACTCCCCATCATCTGCTCTGTGTAGCTACCTCCCGTGACCCTGATTGTGGTATTGTCGCCAGCCAGTGGCCTGCACATCTCGCGGAAGGTGTCTGCCTGCTCTTCCGAGTCAGAAGCATCGGACAGGACAACGACGATCGTGGCCTCACCCCCGCCAGACATCTCTCCCATCATACTGCCCAGGAAAGCAAAATAGTCCTCCACCTGGCCGTCCTGCGCATTCAACTCCACCACCTTGTCCTCCACTTCCTTCAGCTTGTCGGTGAGCACCAGGTCGTTGGCATAGGGCATCTCGATCTCTACCCACAGCATCTTCTCACCGCTGGACGGCAGGAAGGAGGTACCCAGCATGGGCAGAATAGCTATGCTGACAAGGAAAAGTGCGATGGCAATGACGAGGGTGACAGCACGATGCCCCAGGGACCACTTCAGCGCCCTGGTATAGGCCCTTGTGTACCAGTTGTCGGCCCCCTCGAACTTGACTCTACCCCGGCCCATGTAGCTTGCCAATGGGGGCACCAGCATCAAGGCAACGACAAGGGACGCAATGAGGGCAAAAGTAACCGTGAGCGAGAAGGGCCGGAACATCTCCCCCACTACCCCGCCAACCAGCATGAGGGGAATGAATATGGCTACGGTGGCAACTGTTGCCGAAGTTATCGGCATAGCCACTTCTTTGATGCCACCGATGCAGGCCTCTCTGAAAGGCGAACCGCGCTGCATGTGACGATAGATGTTCTCCAGTGAGACTATGCTGTTGTCCACTATCCTTCCCACAGCTACAGCAAGGCCGCCCAGGGTGAATATGTTGATCGTAATACCGAAGGCCTCCATGAGCAGCATGGCCACCAGAATGCTGACCGGTATGGACACCGTGATTATCAACGAGGCCCCAAGGGCCCAAAGGAAGAGCAGGACTACCAGCGCGGCAAGAGCTACGCCAATCCCCGCCGACACCAGCAGGTCGTTGATACTGCTCTCTATGTAGTCGGACTGGTCCAGCACCACGTCAATGAGGACAGCCTCATGACTCTCGTCGAAGTCCCTGACGATCGATATGACAGCGTTGGCCACATCCACCGTGTTGGCCTCCGGATCCTTCATCCACATCACTTCGACACTGACATTGCCATTGGTGTAAGAGGAGGGAAGAGGTTCGACCACATCGGCAACCTGTGCCACCGTGTGCCCATCAGGCAACACGGTCTCGCGCACCGCTTGAAGGGACTCGAAGTCGGCATGCCCCTGCAGAGCGGCAACCAGCCAGGAAACGGGTACGCCCACGGCGTTCATGTCGTCAACCCTGGGAATGACCAGCGCGTCCTCGTTGCCACCTTCTATTTCGACCGGCTTCATGAAGGGCGTTTCCTCCTTCAGGAGACCGTCAACGACGGAAACCTCGTCCACCAGCTCCTCAGCCACCTGCCTCACCTGGGCGCTGGTCATACCATTGTTGGCGCCGGAGACGGTGATCACGACCAGAGGTATGACGTCCAGGCTCATGCGAGCGACAACCAGGTCCTCTGAATCCATGAGGGACTCCAGAAGGGGATCAGTCCGAAGTCGCCGGTCGATCTCCTCTTCGACTCCACCCATGTTCATCCCGTAGTCGAACTCCGCGTAGACAAAACACCCGCCCTCAGCCGACGTAGACTGCACGTGCCTCAGTCCGGACATGGTCTCGATCTCTTCTTCGACTGGGATGCTGATGCTGTTCATCACCTGGTCCGGCGAATGCCCCGGGTACTCGCAGAACACCACAACGTACGGGAACTCGATGTCAGGCAGGAGTTCCATCTTCAACTGGAGCGTGGCAATGATAGAACCGGCCATTATGGCCCCTGCTATCAGGAAGGTCACCCATTTCCTGGATATCGATATCCTGGTGAACCAATGCATACCTTAACCTCCGCAGTGCTCGTGTGCCATCATGTTCCCGCTACTCAACCTTTCCCCGCTCTTCCTCCCATCGCTTCAACATAGAGGGTATGTGCACCTCCAGGAAGGCGCTCAGGTCTCTCATGCGCTCCAACTGCTGTCGCATCTCAGGGTTCCGGTCCTCGATCAGTGCCAGCGCCCGTTCGGTCAATTGGCGCTGGACGCCAAGCTGCGATACCGTTCGTCTCAGCAACTCATCTCTGTTGAACTTCATCCGAAAGACATCCCGCCGCATTCCGGGTAGCCTTGTCCGTTCAACCAGGTTGAGCTGCATGAGTAGTCGAATCATGGTGCTCATGGAGCCCTTGCTGGCCTGCAGCCTGTCCGACAGGTCACCGATCGACTGATACGGGGGATCCGATATGAGAAGCCAGCCGACGATGCGTCCTGCCATTCGCGGCAAATGGTACTCCTCAAAGAAGAACCCCATATCCTCGACAAACTGCCTCTCTTCTGACTCACGTGCCTCGTGATTCATGCTGCCCCCTGAAGAAGAACAGTCACAGGAACTCAAATCTTTATTGTACCTGATGTACAATATGTTCAGCAAGTACTGAACTAATTGAACATAAGGTGAACCCTCTGCTCGTCCCGCCGAGACAGGCCCCCTTTCAGCACAAGTTGCGGTGGACTTGCCTGCCGGGCCGTCCAAGATTGACCCTACTCAAGGCCAATGCTAGCATGATGCAGACCGCTGGCAAGGAGGACGGAATGACCTACAACACCCTGGAGTTCGAAGTCACCGACAACGTGGGATGGCTGACGCTCAACCGGCCCGAAAAACTGAATGCCCTTTCGATCGAGATGTGCCTGGAACTGCGGCGCTTCTTCGCAACCCTGGATGAGCACATGGATGCTCGCGTCATCATAATGCGTGGTGCAGGCAGGGCCTTCTGCGCCGGCTTCGACGTCGGGGGCCTGTCCGACGGCATGGCGTTGATCGACTCGACCTCAAACTGGCCTCAAGGTCCCGTGACCTACGGACACACCACGCAGCGCGTCCTGAGCGATGTTGTAGGCAGAATGCGACAGGCACCCCAGCCTCTCATCGCCGCCATCCGCGGCCCGGCCGTCGGCGGCGGCTTCACCCTCACCATGGCCTGCGACATCCGCCTGGCGGCGGAGTCGGCACGGATGAACGCGGCAAACATCCGTATCGGATACACCGGAGCCGATCTGGGGTCCTCCTACTTCCTGCCCCGCCTCATCGGCCTATCACGGGCCGCCGAGTACATGTACACCGGCCGGGTTCTCGACGCCGCCACCGCCGAGCGCATAGGCTTCGTCTCTCGCATGGTACCCGACGACCAACTGGAGGACGCTGCCAGGGAACTGGCGCAGGAGATGCTGACCGCTACCCCACTGGCCCTGAGGCTGACCAAGGAGCTGCTCAACGCCAACGTCGACGCACCAAGCCTGACATCAGCGACACAGTTGGAGGGAGGCTATCAGTTGCTCTGCGGCATGAGTGAAGATGCCGGGGAGGCCCTCAAGGCAGCCTACGTGGAGAAGCGGCCGCCAGCCTACCGGGACCGCTGAGCACGAGAGAGCGGCATCATCTCAGACAAGGCAGGTCTCGACAGAACGACATGCCTGTCTACTGGCCGGGCGAACACAGGCGGAACTTGTTGAGGCCTTCGTCCTCTATCGCTGACACCCGGCCACGGCTCTCCAGCAACTCGACGTGGGCGAGCGTCTCTCGGACGGCCAGCACACGGTTGGTTGCATCCATGTCATCCCAGGACCCTACGTCCCAGGTCACCCTCGGTGCCAGCTCCCAGGGACTCATGGGACGATCGGTCAGGGCCGTGATCATCTCCTCCAACCTGACTCGATGGTGGTCAAGAATCTCGTCCACCCTCCTGGCCAGATAGTTGAACGGCCTCTGATGCGCCGGCAGGACCATGTCCACCTCCAGGTCCCGCACCTTGCGAAGCGCGTCCAGATACTGGCCCAGTTGGTTGTAGCTGGTGAGATGGCTGGGCGAGATGTGGGGCGTTATGCCCACCAGGACGTGGTCACCGGAGAACAGTAGCTTCCTCTCTTCGTCGTAGAGACACACATGACCCGGGCTGTGTCCCGGTGTCAGGATAGCCCTGAGCCCACCACCGACATCCCCCACCGGGTTCTCCTCACCCTCCAGTACCACATCCGGCTCCAGACCGCTGGGAAACAGCGTCCGACCAAAGCTCGCCGTGTCGTAGAACTGCCCAAGTTCATTCGCGGGCACTCCCAGTGTCTTGGCCCACTCGACCAATCCGTCAAGCGTCCATACCTCACCCGCTCCCACGGCATACTGCATAATGCTCCAGTCGTCCATATGCATAATCACCCTGGCACCCGAGGCGCTCCTGATACGGCCGGCCAGCCCGCTATGGTCAGGGTGATAGTGAGTAACGAACACCCAGCGGATGTCCTCGATGGGGACTCCCAACGTGTCAAGGTGCCGGCGGAAGGCGCTATACGGGTGGTCGTGATTGTAGCCCGTGTCCACCAGCAGCCATCCGTCCTGCTGCTTGATCAGGTAGCAGAGGGTGCCTGTCATGTCGTCTTGCCCCAAACCGGGCAAAAAGGGCACTTCGAACATGTAGACACCGGGGACGACTTCGACGGGTACTTTGTCCATAGTTGAGACACTCCAGACTTGTGGCTGATGCCATTCCAGTATAGCACCCAAGCCGAGGGCACAGCCACCGGCGCCGTTGTCCCAGAATAACAGACGAATGGCACTCCCCATCATGCCAGCACTCCCCCAAGTCACCATGAACGTACGGAGAAGGCAAACCCCGGACGTTTGACTTGCCTCTTCTCCCGCCAGTAACATTGGCACGCGCAGACCAAATCCCGCAATGGTCACCGCAGAAGGCCACATCCCCCCAGCGTGGACAGGCGCGCAGTAAGTACCCGCACGAGGAGGCAGCGAAGATGGCAGTCAGGACAAGGCAGGGCTACATCGACAGCCTGAGGCAGCAGAAGCCCAAGGTATACATGCACGGGGAAAGGATCGAGAACGTTGTTGACCATCCGGCCTTTCAGGTTGGGATCAACTCGGCAGCGGTTACGTACGACCTTGCCAACGACCCTGCGTACGCCCACCTGTCAAGGGTACAGTCACCCATAATCGACGAAGAGATCAGCCGCTGGGTGCACATACCAACGGACCAACAGGATGACCTGGTCAAGATCCAGCTCATGCAGGCACTGGGTGAGTACCTGGCTCCATGTCACTACCGGTGCATCACCAGTGATGCCCTTCTCGCTGCCTGGGTTGCCAGCTATGAGATAGACTCCAGTCACAAGACGAGCTACCACCAGAATGTGCTGGAAATGGTCCGGCAGGTCCAGAAGAACGACTGGATAATCGGCGGTGGTCTGGTCAGTCCCAAGGGCGACAGGAGCAAGGGCTCCGGCCAGCAATCTGATCCTGACATGTATCTCCACGTGGTGGAAAAGAAGCCGGACGGCATCGTAGTGAGGGGTGCCAAGGCCCACAGCACAGCAGCCCCCTACACCAACATGCTGTGCATTATGGAATTCGAGCTCGCCCAGGAGTACTTCGTGGGCTTCTTCACCCCCCTGGATGCAGAAGGCATCACCTTCATCTGCCGGCCCGCACATGGCCCCGCTGAGCCGAAGATGATGGAGAACCCGCTGAGCTCCAGGTTCGGTGGCCACGTGGAGTCGATGATCGTCTTCGAAGATGTCTTCGTTCCCTGGGAGAACGTCTTCATGTGTGGAGAGTTCGAGAGCGGCATCATCGGCGGAATAGCCCTCAATGCTTCTCACCTGTGGCACAAGTGCATGTGCCGCTCAGCGAACATCGACCTGTCGCTGGGTGCCGCCGCCCTGATAGCCGACTACAACGGAGTGGGAAACGCTCCCGCCATCTTCGACAACCTGTGTGAGATGGCCATGGGTGCCGAGATACTGCGTTCCTGCGCCACAGCCGCTGCCGTGGAAGGATGGCAACACGCGTCCGGTGCCTATATTCCCAAGACGTCGCCCGTATGCTCCGGCAAGGTATACGCAGCCAGGAGACTGGGGGAGGACAGGTACTACATGCAGGATGCGGCAGGCGGTCTGGTGGCCACGATGGCCTCCGAGAAGGACTACCTCAGCCCCGCCTTGGGCGGGATGCTGGAGAAGTACTACAAGGGGAGAGACGATGTACCCACCGAACACAGGGTACGTGCCTTCAAGCTAGTAGAGGACCTCACCGCCAGCGAGTTTGCCGGGTGGTACCATGCCATGTGCATCAGCGGTGGAGGAGCGTCAACCGGATTGAAGGGAGTACTGGCCATGGAATACGATTTCGAGAGGGCCAAGAAGAAGGCGAAGCGCGCCGCAGGCATAGAAAAGCCCTGACTTCCATTGTCTCGGAGGCTGTGTCCGGCCGGCGCCCGTTTCTTCATGGTAGGCCCGGCGGGGCCGCTCTCCTGACATGAAAGACCGCAGACGCAGTATTGCAGCACAGGAGGCCGCCAGGTAATGACGCTGTTCAATGACACGATGACACCGGCAGAGCGGGTCGGTGCACTGCTGAGGGGAGACCCCGTTGACCGGATAGCGGTGTTCCCATTCGCGCTGGGTTTCTGCGCCAGAAACGTAGGATACTCTCTTGCCTCCATGTACGAAGACCCGGACGCCAGCTTCCAGGCACAGTTGTGGACACAGGAGATGTACGGTTGGGACCATCCGCCGTTCTACGGCTATGCCTCTTACGGAAGCTGGGAGTTCGGCGGGCCCGTGGAGTTCCCCAGCAGCGAACTGCAGCAGGCACCCACAATCCCTTATTACCCGGTTCAATCGGAGAATGACGTGGATAGTCTCCGACTACCCGACGTCACCAAGGCCGGCATGCTACCCCATGCCATGAAGTTCTGCAGCTTGCAGAGGCAACACAGTTTTCCCGCGATACTGGTGGTCGGTGGGGCATTCACCATCGCAGGCAATATCTGCGGGGCGGACAAGCTGTGCCGTTGGATGCTCAAGAGTCCCAACGTTGCTCATCGCATCATAAGAATAGCCGCTGACCACATTCTCGATGTTGTGGACCACTGGGTAGCTGTTTTCGGTCCTGAGGCGGTCCTGGTCCACATCTGGGAACCCCTGGCCGCAAACCAGATCATCTCGCCCTCCCAATTCGAGAAGTTCGTCTTGCCATACCAGATCGATGTGCACCGGTCCATACTGTCCAGGGGCATCAAACACATATTGTGTCATATATGTGGGGAGCAGAACTTGAACCTCCCTCACTGGAAGCAGATCCCTATGGGTAGTCCGGGCATAGTCAGTGTGGGCCACGAAGTGGGCATCGAGGAGGCCATACGGACATTCGGTGAGCAGTGCATTGTGGCAGGCGACATCGAACCCCGCCTAATTCAAGAGGGGACGCCGGACCAGGTGTACCAATCAACCAGGCTGTGCATTGAAACCGGCAGGCATTCTCCCCGAGGCTACGTCCTCATGCCCGCCTGTGAACTCCCTCCAATGGCGCCCCCCTACAACGTTTTCGCCATGATGAAAGCGGTGGAGGACTTTGGCTACTACGCGAGGCGGTGACTTATGACAAGTCTAGTGGTCGACCCTGGCCCCTGCGGCTTCACTTCCAAGATTCAGGTGGTCAGAGTATCAGCACGCAGGGCACAGGTAACAGTGGAATCCGACTGCGAACAGGTCAATCGCATGGGCAGCGAATTGGCAGACCTCGACATACGCTCGGTGATGAGACCGCCAGGGGAGTCCATAGTCTACCAGATCGCCGCCCGCCACGCTTGCCACCTGACCTGTCCCCTACCGCTGGCGATACTCAAAGGCATCGAAGCCGAATTCCAGTTGGCCTTGCCCAGGCCGGTAACGATCCGCTTCGAACTCGATGATCCCGGCTGAAGCCGGTGCCGAGGACTGCCCCGGCCAGCATGTCCTCTGGCTCCAGGCACGCGACCTGCACCAGTCGATGGATCATGGCCGGTACCGTAACGTTGACCGGCCCCGCTCTACATGCGACAATCGGTTCCAACCTCGACCGTGAGACATCCATAGCACTCAGAGAAAGGATGGTGCCTGCAATGGCTTTAGATGATAGGACCAACGAATTGCTTCGAGGACTACACGAAGCGGTAGTGGCCTTCGATGAGGACCGCACCGTCGAGCTGTGTAATACGGTACTTGCGGAGGGCGTAGACCCTTACAGGGCAGTGATGGAGGGGCTGTCCTCCGGCATGGCTGAGGCCGGGGAGCGCTACGAGCGGATGGAGTACTTTGTGCCCGAGCTTCTGCTGTGCTCGGACGCTCTATACGCCGGGCTGGACATCCTCCAGCCGGCCATCATGGAGTCCGGCCAGTCCACCAGTACTAAGGGCTCAATCGCCATAGGCGTGGTGGAAGGTGACATCCATGACATCGGCAAGAACCTGGTCAGAATGATGTTCGAAGCGGCCGGGTGGACAGTCCACGATTTGGGACGGGACGTCAAGCTGGAACGGTTCGTCGAGGAACAGGCCAGCACCGGTTGTGACATCGTCGCCATATCTGCCTTGATGACCACAAGCATGCTGGCAATGCCCAAGGTGATAGGCATGCTGAAGGCAAAGAACCCGGATGTCATCGTGATGGTCGGCGGGGCTCCCCTGAACGCCGACATAGCCAGGAAATACGGGGCCGATGGATATGCCCCCAGCGCGGGCACTGCGGTGGATGAGGCATCTCGGATGATAGCAGCCCGCGGAGAGGGATAGGAGGGGGGCATATACCTCGCTGACCATATCGGCAGACATCACCAGCGGGGGTCTCGCCCGCCGCGCATTCCTTGACCTGAGGCCCCACCAGATTCATAATCTTGGGGTAGATGCTCGTTGGCCTGCTGGCAGACACTCACATCCCCGAAGTGGCATTGGCTCTTCCCTCCCAAGTAGGCGAAGCATTTCGAGACGTTGATCTCATCCTTCACGCCGGGGACATGTACGACCTTTCTGTGCTGGACAACCTGGAGAGAATTGCGCCCGTTCTGGCCGCCAAGGGAGACGATGACCCCGATGAGGTATTGAGAGACCCCCGTGTCAAGTGGAAGCACGTGCTCCGCCTGGAGACCCACACGCTCTGGCTGATTCACGAGATGTTCTACGAGAGAATCATAAGACCCTGGAAACAGAACGACCCGGCGGTGCACCCCGAAGACATACCTGACGTTGTAGTATTCGGTCACGACCACTGCACCATAGTCCAGCGCCGCAACCATGTGCTGTATGTCAACCCGGGCAGCCCCACTTTCCTCAACTACCGTGCCGGGTTGGGCACTGTGGGCCTACTGGAACTGGAGCCGGGCCGATCGGATGTCCACATCGTTGACCTCTCCGAGCTGTGACAGCCGCCTCTTGAGGCAGTCAGCCAACAAGCGTATACTCTACTCACGGTCTACGGTCCGTTATCCAAGGCCACGACCCCGGTCACCATGCGCATCGGACTGATATCGGACACACACATCCCTGGAGCTGCCCAGGCTTTGCCACCGGAAGTAGCCAATGCCTTCCAGGGGGTCGACCTGATCCTCCACGCCGGGGATATCTACGACCTTTCCGTGCTGGACGAACTGGAGCAGATCGCGCCGGTCACAGCGGCAAGTGGCGACGACGACTACGGGGCCACGCTTAAAGACCCTCGAGTCAAATGGAAACAAGAGATCGAGGTCGGCGGCCTGTCCCTGGTGCTTGTCCATGAGAGCCCCTACTACTACGTGCTGACACCGCCCGAGCAGAGGAGTCCACAACTGAGCAACACAATGAACGCAGACATAGTAGTGTACGGGCACACGCACTTCCCCAAGATACTGCGGCACAATGGCATACTCCTCATCAACCCTGGCAGTCCCACCTATCTCAGCTATCGGCGCGGCTTGGGGACGGTGGCCATACTCACCATCGACTCAGGGGAGCCGAGGGCGGAGATACTGCAGCTTTGAGTCGGCCCAGCGCGCCGTAGGCGGGGTCAGGGACGCCCCCGCCTACGACAAGTCGAATTCTCCGCGCTGAGATCAACGTACCGCGCTACGCCTGCAGTCCCACTTCGCCAAGGAAGCTGAGGTCCTGGAGGCTGTTCATGCTGACCTTCTCCTCGGAGACAGTGTAGAGGACATCATCGATGAACAGCGACCTGGTGATGGAATAGGCGGACCCGAACAGGTAGTCCTCGCCTCCCGTCAAAGCTTCTGAGTCGTAGTGGGTGATCTTGCCTTGCAACGTCAGCCCATCCTCAACCGATACGTGGAAGACGCAGGCACCCTGCCACACAGGCTCCCCATACTGCTGGGGGGAGATGCTGCCAGGATACCCGGACCCGTTCACCTCAGCTATCAGCACGGGCATGACCAGCAGATTCCTCGATGCATCAAACAGCAACGCCTTGTGATCTCTGAGCACCGGCGTACCCGATCCCCTGTCACCAAGCACGTGCTTCGCCACCTCAACAGGATTGGCCACGTCGCTCACATCGAACAGGGATACCTTCACCCCCTGGTGCCAGGCTCCATCGAACTCCTCATCGGCTACGGCCTCTTTCCCTATCCCAATGACATGGTCGGGACCGTAAGGATGGAGGTAATCCGAGTAGCCGGTTATCTTCAGCTCACCCAGTACCCTCGGCGCGTACGGATTCCCGAGGTCTATCACGAAGAAGGGGTCGATCTGCTTGAAAGTGACCAGGTAGCACCTCTGCCCCATGAACCTGGCCGAGTGGATGGACTCACCCGGGGCCAGGTCCTCGAGCCGCCCCACTACGTCCAGACCCATGTCCAAAACATACACGTGATTGCCGGAGACATTGGGCGACCCGAGGAACGCCTCAGCCTCGAGCATTGTGGAAGTGGTAGTTGCCACCCTGAAGAACCCGTCATACTCGTCCATGGAGAACTGGTTCAGTGGACAGCCTGGCACCTCTCCGCTGGCCTTGCAGTCGATCCTGCCATCCTTGACCTCGAATCGCGTGACAATCGTCTTCTCACCACCCCTTACACGCCCCCACCAAGCCGTCGAGGTCACGTAGATGTTCTCAATGGATACGTAGATGTTGCTGCTGGCCCCAATGAGAAAGGTCTCTCGAGTGACCTTCGACCCGTCATCCTGCACATTCAGTGCCACCATGTTCGTGAAGGAATAGCCGCAATCCTCAACATCCCAGTAGTACACATCCGATGCACGGACCTCCGCAGCCTCACCGTCCACGCTGACCTTGGGAAGTACCACATCCCCATTTGAGTCCACCGCCCAGGAGTTGGAGACCACATACACGTAGTCATCAATCATCCTCGACGTGCAGTACTGGCCGTCAACGACAACGCTCCTTTTCAGCACGGGAGTCTCCCTGTTCGACACGTCATAGACCATCACAGTGGTCTGGGGGCGTTGTTCTTCCCACTCTACCTTCGACTGGCCTCGATCCTCCCGATACACAGTCACCTCGTCCCAGGTTTGAGTCAGGACCACCAGCTTGTCCGCAGCTATGAAAAGGCCAACGGGCTCCTCCTCGCACTGCAGCCTGGAGAGCACACGAGCCAACTCGGGCGGATACGCCAGCAGGATAATGACCTGGCTATCTGAGACCAGGTAGATGTACTCTCCGTCGGTCTTGGCGATATCGGCTTCGTCCACACCCTCAACCTGGATGTTGGTTTCGGAGAAATCGACTGACCGACCGCCTTGAGAGGAACCCGCGCTCTCGTTGGCTGCCAGCGTACCATCGAGAGAAAGCTCCGCCTCCCCACCCTTGCCCAGGCCATATGAGTCAATGCTCCTTCCGACGAAGTCTGACAGCTCATCATAGGTGTTGAACCGGAGCAAATTCCCCGTGCCCGTCGCCGCGGGGCTGCTGGAGCATCCCGAAGATGCAAAGACGCCCGCAACGATAGCCAGGAGTATGAGCAATACACAACCCTTGCATTTCATCCTGAGTCCCTCCCTTGCGTGTCCGCGCAATTGCCATTCGTCTATTATGACGAAACACAGCCTGAGGAAGTTCCCGCCATCGCTGCCAGATAGCTATAAGTCCGGCTGATAAGTTGGGAGAGCCTTTTCAGGCTCGATAGCGGGGAGCATGGGGGGGGGTGACATGACTCCTGGCGGAACGCACTTGGCTGCAGTCCGAGTAGCTCGTGGGGCTTTTTCGGCCAAGTCTCTACGGGGCAGGTCATAGGAGCGCCGGTTCCAGGAGCAGCCAAAAAGAGGGACAACAGCCGCGGCGAGCACGACGGCCCCTCACCGGCCACATCTATGCCACGCGAGGACCGCGAAGTGTACGGAGCTGCTACGTGTGCCTACCACGGGGTATAGAGGCCGGCAGCAGTGACCCAAACACCAATGGTAGTGGGGATTGGCAAACAGGGTGTCAACGGCCGTGGGAGAACCCACAGCAGGGGGCAAAGCGTTTCACCAAGACAGGCCGTGGCTTCAGACTAACCGTGTACGGGGACTTCCACGGTCACGTTGGTGCCCTTCCCCGGCTCCGACGTCACAGCGAATCTCCCGTTAAGCAACTGCGCCCTCTCCTGCATGCCGACCAGCCCGAGCCTGCCGCTGCCGGCCAGGTCGCCCAGTCTCTCCGGGAGTCTGAACCCCTGACCGTCATCGACAATGTTCACTCTGGCAGCCGCATTGTCGAACTCCACGGTCACCAACGCCGTCGACGCCGTGGCGTGTTTCTCCACATTCCGCAGGGCCTCCTGCACGATGCGGAACAGGCCCAACTCCACTTCAGGTGCCAACCGCCGCTCCTCGCCGACAACATCCAATTCCGCCACCACCCCGTCCATCCTCCCAAGGTCGTGCACAATCAGTTTGAGCGCCGCTACCAGTCCCAGTTGGTCCAGGACACTCGGCCTCAGCGCATGGCTGAGCCGGCTGAGCTCTTCGCCAATGTGGTTGACTCTATCCTGTATCCGCTCCAAGCCTTTGACCGTAGCAGTTGACCTGCGCTCCGCCGCCCTTTTCACACTCTCGATCTCCAGCGACAGAACAGCCAGTTCCTGTATCGTCTCATCGTGGAGTTCCCTGGAGATGCGCTTGCGCTCCTCTTCCTGGGCCTTGGTAACCTGTCTGACGTACTGCTCAAGGTTCTGCTGCAAACGCTTGTGTTCGGTGACATCGCGTATTATGCCTTCATAACCGTACACGCTTCCATCAGAACGGCGTCTCAGCGAGAAGGTCAGTACACAATCGATCTCCACCCCATCCTTCCGGGGCAGCTTCATCTCGTAGTCGCGAACGAAGCCCTTCCGCTCAATTTCCCTGCGGAAGTCCATTGCATGCTGGCTGAAAGATGCCACTCGATCGCTGACATCCAACCCCAACAGCTCCTGCATCTCATAACCGAACAGCTCCAGGGCAGCCTGATTGCAGTCGACGATGACGCCCTCCCTGGTTATGATACAGATGGCATCACGGGAGTCCTCGAAGAGCGTGCGGTACCTCTCTTCGCTCTCCCGAAGGGCATTCTCCATTTGCTTCTGCTCCGTGATGTCTTCTCCCGACCCGATGAGACCCAACACCTCTCCCCTCTCGTCGCCAAGAATGGTCGTGTTGTACCAGGCCATAATCCTCTGTTCCCCGCTCTTGGTGAGCACGGGGCTTTCCAGGCACCGGCTCGGCCACATCCTTCCATCGATCAGCTTCTGAAACACCGCCTTGGCCATGCCGACATTTCTCTCGGGGATGAATACGTCGAACCAGTTCTTGCCCAGTACCTCTTCCTCCTCATACCCAAAGATGTCACGGCACTTCTTGTTGAAGACAACCAGGTTCTGATTGGCGTCGATCACTTGAATAGCCACACCCGCCACATCCAGGTACCTTTGAGCTATGTCCCTCTCCTTGAGGAGTGCCTGCTGAACCCTCGTCTGCTCCGTGATGTTCTTGGCCAAAGCCAGTACGCCTATCCCGTTGCCCCTGTCTGTCAGGAGACGCGTAGCCAGTTCCACCACTACCCCAGTCCCATCCCTCCTGGCCAGACTGATCTCATAGCGTTGACTGACGGCCTCGCCCTGAATCTGGTGCCGCTGGCTCTGCATTACTGCTTCGAGATCGTCGGGGGCAAGAAACCGGGCGATGCTTGCTCCACACAGCTCGTCGACGCTGTATCCCGTGATCGCCGCCATAGCATCGTTAGCGGCAACGACTGTGCCGTCCAACTGCCATACTGCCACGCCATCACTCAGTATCTCAAACAGGTCCTGGAAGCGCCGTGTGAAGAAACGGAGAGTTTCCATGATAGCACCATGCCCGTATGGCCCAGATTTCCAGGCCAGAGTCACACAACCGGGATTCAGGGCAAATCGTCAAGCGTGATCCACCCCTCTCGCAAGGCTCGCAACGCGGCCTCCGTTCGAGAACTCACGCCCAGCTTCCGTAGTATGTTGCGAAAATGCGTCTGAACCGTGCGCTCGCTGATCACCAGCTTGCCCGCAATCTGCTTGTTGCTGAGGCCCTTGGCCCCAAGCCTCAACACCTCCAGTTCACGCTGATGAAGCGGTTGACGTCCCCGTCCGTACCCGGCCCTGCCGGTGGCGCTGGCCAATCGAGTCAGCACCTTGTTCGATGCCGCGGGGTCCAGGACTGTTTGCCCAGCGTGTACTGCCCGCACAGCACCGGCAATCTCGCGAACTCCCACCGTTTTCAGAAGATAGGCCGCAGCACCAGCCTCAATCGCCGGCAGTACGTATGACTCGTACCCATAGGCGCTCAGCACCACGGCAGCAGTATCCGGGCTAACCGTCCTTATCTGCTTGATAGCCTCGATGCCGTTGAGATTAGGCATGGCAACATCGACTATGACAACGTCCGGCTGCAACTCCTCCGCCATCCCAACCGCCTCCACTCCATCAACAACCATGCCCACCACCTCCAGGTCGGCTTCCTCACTCAGAAGTCGGCCCAGTCCTTCGCAGAACGCCCGATGGTCATCGGCAATAAGGACCCGTATCTTTTCCGTCTTCGTGCCCGTAGATGCAGCGCTGCCCATGGGAACTACTCCTCCATCCGACATCGTGTCCAGCCCCATCATAGGTATCGCTTGCGCCTGTTGTCAAATCCGTGCACGGGCAACTCCTTCAAGGCGTAGGCGCCTGGAGATATCGGCGTAGCACATCGTGTCCTCGCGCCCTCTCGTCCTAAGCCAACACAGAGCCCAAGAGCAGGCACCAAGGCGGTCCGCGCCGAGGTCATAGCTGAGACAGCATTGTCCATGGTGGCTTGGAGTGGGCATGATGGAAGAACCCATTCTGCTGATCAGCATGGCGGCTGCCCTTCCGGCCAGCGGCGCTCTCTTTGCCCCAGCCGGCCAGGGGTTGCCAACGGATGGCCGGAAATACGTACTGGCGCGGTTGCCAAGGCTTAGCCGCTCTACCGACTGCTCGTACCGCCACAGCGCAAGTTGGCACCATGTAATACGACCGGAGCGCCAACCGCTAGGCAAGCTTGAAGGCAAGATTGCGCAGTTCAAGGGATTGCACTTCGGTCCCGCCTCGGATATCGTTTTCTGTTGCGACAGTCGCTACCCGGTGGGCTGCTGGTGCTAGAGAATCCGAGAAGGGTTATCTAGCATTTTTGTGTGCGCGAAACGATTGTTGACAGAATGCCCCAGAAATGCGTCCGAGTAACACTTGAGCCAAAGCTGTCCGAGACGAAGAAACGACCCAGCTCAGGTATGACACCGGGGCCGTTCAGACAGGCTCCTGGTGGGACCTTGTCCGCTTCGTCGTCATCAAGAGTCTTTGAAGATGGTCAGCACGGGGTCACCGCCAAGAGACCTGTGGTTGAGATGTGCAAGGTGAGCCATAGTCTTGAAGATGGTCACAGGCACGTTACCCCGTGTACGATTTCCCTCGAACCCAGGCTTTGCTCCCCGGACGCCTGGAAAGGAGCAAGAGGGGGGTTGCCTATTCCGCATCGCGCCGTTACAATAATGCTGAGTCCCCACAGCCGTTTCGAAGACGAGCGGGCACGTACGTCTTGCGTGCCTATAGGTGCTCCCCTGACACCTAGAGAGTCGAATGACTGGTCAGAAAGGAGGACTGCAGCTTCGAGGCCCCCAAGCACACACAGTCCTCACCCACTATTCTTGACAAGGAGCTTCGAAGCAGTTCAACTGGGCCCCGTTCCTACGGAAGCACTTCACAGACGTCAAGTAAGAAGCCGTGTGGACGGACGGTTTCAGAGATTGCCGGCACTGTGTTGGCCCAGAACGTCTCGTTGGCATCCGCACACAATCGTCCAGAGGGAGGTGCACATTGGGAATATGCTATCAGGGTAAGACACTCAAACAGGTGGTGGAGGACAGGGAAGACCTGTTCAGAGGCAGTGGCTACGCCTACGGACTGGAGAAGCTGGATCTGGTGGAAGACGACCCGGCGAGGTTCATGCGCTTCCAGATGAGGCTGGTGGCAGCCTGCATCAATGCTCGTGAGATGGCCAAGCTGATCTCGGCCAACCCCATGTCCCTGGTGCAGGGCGAGCTGCTGTTCTTGCTGGCGACCCCGGAAGGAGACGTCGTTTCTGCTTCCTATGGCTTGGCCGGCCACATACAGGCGTTTCCCTTCATAATCCGTTCCGTGGCCAATCTGGGATTCGAGGATGACCCAGGAATCGAGGTCGGCGACGTGTTCTTCAACAACGACGCCCTCTACGGGGCCCCTCATAACGCCGACTGCTACAACTTCGTGCCCATCTTTTACCAGGGTGAGTTGATCGGCTGGACCATCGGCCTTAACCACATAACAGACGTAGGGGGTCTGCAACCTGGCGGTCTCGGCGTGATTTCGCCCAGTGTATTCACCGACGGGTTCACCGCCCCACCCACGAAGATAGGGGCCAATTTCAAGACTCACAAGTGGTGGGAGTTGCACTGGAAGAGGCGGACCCGCACCGAGGCCTTCAACATCCTCGACGACAAGATGAGGACGGCCGGATGCGTGACCTTGCACGACCGCATTCTGGAGATCATCGATGAGTTCGGCATCGACTACTTCAGAAGAGGAGTCAAGGAGATCATCGAGCGGGAGCGCCGGCTGCTGGTGGAGAGAATCAAGACTCAGGCAGTGCCAGGCATCTACCACTTCCTTCACCTGAACATGGTGAAGTACAAGGGAGTAGTGGGCAAGCTGTTTGCAGGGTCAAACAGGGATTGGTTGCTACACGAGCCAGCAGAGATGCACATCCTGCCTGACGGGACTATTTACACCGACGTCGAAGGGCTGACCAGCGAAAACGATTTCCACTGCAACGGCTATGAGCCTGCTATCAGAATGCTGACGTCTCTGGGCCACTGGCCGCTGTTCGCCTACACGCAGACCCTGAACACCGCCCTGTACTACATGACTAGCTGGAACCTGCCGCCAGGCTGCATGTTCAACCCCCAGAACCCCTTCGCCGCCACAGTGATGTCCCTGGCGGAAATCGGGAAGTACATCACGGTTTTCCATAACTGCATCACCATGTCCTTCTTTGCCAGGGGCTACCTGGAGGAGTGTTTCCCCAACGATCCCGCAGGCGTCGGCTACGGCCTTGCCGGCGTCATGGCTGACGGCTTCCGCTGGGCCGGTGGCGATATGACCCTGATCACATGTTGGGCTTCAGGGGCAACCCCATTCAGGGATGGCCAGTACGCCATGGTATGCTCGCCCAATCCAGCCCCCGACCTGGGTGAGACGGAGCTCGCCGAGTTCCTCCAGCCCACCAACCTCAATCTGGGCAAGGTGGTGCTGCCGGACTACTGTGGCCACGGCAAATTCCGCGGGGGCCTGGGGGTGGCCATGATGCAGTTGATCACCGACCCCGGGCAGTCTCTCATAGTGGCCGTGTTCAGTTCCACCAATGGCATGGGACGCCTGGCTATGGGCATGTGCGGTGGCCATCCTGGGATCAACGACGTCATTGTGTTCGCCCACGACACGAATATGAGAGAACTCCTCAAGGAAGGCGAGCCCTACCCCAGGGACTTCGTCGAAATGAGGCAGTGGCTTCAAGACGGGCGACTGAAGGCCAAGGAGGTAGAGGTCTTCACAGGGGCCACTCCTAACATCTTGTGCAAAGATGGCGATCTCTTCGCCAGCGCCTCCGGCTGCAGGGGTGGCTGGGGAGACGTTCTCGAAAGAGACTACGCTCTTGTCCAGGATGACGTCAAGTTCAACTGGACCACACCACACACCGCAAGAACCGTCTACGGTGCGGTGGTCGACGATACCGGCAAACTAGACACTGCCGCCAGCGATAGCCTCCGGCAACAGATGCGCAACACCCGCAAGGAGAAGTCCGTGGACGTCAAGGAGTGGTGGAAGCAGGAGAGGGAGAAGGTGCTGCGCAAGGAATTCTCAGAGGATGTTGCCGGGATGTTTGCCGATGGCCTAAAATGGGGCAAGTTCCAAACGCACTTTCTGGGGATGTGGCAATTGCCCGAGGACTACGGGCTTTAGAGAGAAAGGGGTACCATGGAAGAGCAGAGAGACAATCGGTTTCCCAAGGAGAGTCTCAGGCTTCTCGTCGAGGGCAAGCTGGACTGGGAGGAAGTGAAGAAAGCCATCCGGCTGACTCCCAAGGACAAGGACCGTTTCTGGAAGTACCTGGAGGTATTGCAGGAGAGGGTCCCCTGGAAGGACAAGATACTTCTTCGCATCTCGGACCATCTATACATCGTGGCCAAAGAAGGCGGTGGCAGGGTGGTGAAGTGTGATTGCGGTCAGGAGTTCGGCGACTATCGGGTCAACTGGAAGCTCTCCTGCCGCATCAGGGTGAGGAAGACGGCGGAGGAGATGGCGGAGGTCGTCACGGTGGAGGAGGCGGTTCCCAATCCTGACCTGGTGCAGATCAGGGAGTACTACTGCCCCGGCTGTTTCGCCCAGTTGGCCACGGAGGTGGTGCCGGTGGGGTATCCTCCGATCTTCGAGATGTTCCCGGACCTGGACACCTTCTACCGGGAGTGGCTGGGCCGGCCCCTGCCGGATGAGAGCCCCGACTGGTTCCAGGACAAGAC
>Ga0180432_10003408_pt1 | contig 22673 bp, 16 predicted proteins | sample SS_ome_10_FD_132414 | JGI IMG/M metagenome (GOLD analysis project Ga0180432, IMG submission 132414) | Hypersaline lake sediment archaeal communities from the Salton Sea, California, USA - SS_1_MS_2 metaG | ecosystem: Environmental > Aquatic > Non-marine Saline and Alkaline > Hypersaline >...
ATCGCCTACGACTGCCAGGGCCAGCTCTACTGCTACTCGCCGGGCAACGGGGAGCGGTTCCGGATGGTCTACTGGGGATACGAGAAGGAGCGGGACTCACAGAAGTGGCGCTGTCCGGCGGCCCGGCGGAGTCGCCGTGGCCGGGCGCGTGCCGTGGCCTCGAGGCGCTCACCCCCACGCAGGACGGCTCCCCCGGGCTCCTGGCCGCCGCGGCGTGGCCCCACCTGCTCACCTGGAACGGCGACGGATGGGCCGTCGCGCCCCTTCCCGGCGACAGGACGGGGCGCGCGCCCGCCGGCTCGCCTCCGCCGTGCGTCGCGGCCGATTGGGACGGAGACGGCTACGTGGACGTCCTGCAACTGCGGGACGCGGAGGGGCTGCTCTGGAGGGGACAGAAAGGGGGATTCGCCGAGCCGGTGGCCTGCCCCGCCGGCAGCGGCGGGTCACCCGCCCGATGGTGCGTGGGGGACTTCGACACGGACGGCAAGCCGGACCTGTTCGTGAGCGGCAGCGAATCCTGCCAACTCTGGGAGAACGAGGGGCGCGACAGCTTCCGGCCCGTCATCCATTACGCCGGGAGCCTGGATTACAGGACGGAACCGGGCGCCGCCGACTGCCTGGCGACGGACCTGAACCACGACGGCCGCCCCGACGTGGCGCTCCTCTACGGGAAGGGCCACTTCCTCTACCACTTCAACCGCGGCTACCGCTGCATGGCCGAAGAAGGGCAATTGACCCTCGACCTGGACCCCTCGGGGGGCGACCCATCCAAGGCCGGCGGCCCCGCGTGCGCGACGGCGGGCGATGTCAACGCCGACGGCTCCCTGGACCTGGCGGTGGCCTTCGACAGCGGGGAGGTCCGCTGCTTCCTCAACGACCGGCGCGACCAGCCCGGCCTGTGGATTCGCCTGCCGCGGGGCCGGACCGGGCCGGTGACGGTCAGCGTGTGGCAGGGGCAGCCACGGGCGTTCTGCGTGGGCACGCACCTCGTCGCCGGGCACGCGCCGCCAACCTGCGTGCCACTGCGCAGGCCCGGCCCTTGCGTGCTCAGGTGGCGCTGGCCCGGGGGGCAGCCGCTGGAACTGACGGCGAACCCCGGCGACGAACTGATCCTGCCCTGGCACGGCGCTCACGACTGAAACGTGGCGCAGGCGCGGCATTCGTCCTCGTCCTCCTCGTCCTCGACATTGCGCCCATACCAGGGAGGACGAGCGCGAGGAGGAGGACGACGCGCACGAGTGGCACATGGGCCCGCAATCTCGATGTTGAGGGCGCCCCGCAGCTTGACACGGGCAAGTGAGCTACTTACCATCTTGCCCTCTCCCGCGTTCCGGGCCGGTAGGAGGCCCGGGCCGCAGATCTCAGCCAAGGAGTGATCGCCGATGGAGGTATTGGTCGAGCAAGAGAGCGGATTCCGGTTTGCAGCGACGTGCAGGGGGCACACGGTCACGACCGGCCAGGGTGAAGACGGGGACGAAGACCGGGACGGCATGTGGCCGGCCCAGCTCTTTGAGGCCGCACTGGGGATGTGCATCGGCGGTTACGTGGCCCAGCTCTGCCAGGAACGCGGCATCGCTTACGAGGGCATGACCATTGAGCTGAGCCGCCGCATTGAGGCCGGCCCCCCCGACCCCAAGACCGGGGCCCGCCCCTCGCTCACCAAGAGGATCGACGCGAGTATCCGCCTCGGGGCAGAACTGTCACCGCAACAGGAGGCAGAAATCCTGGCGGCGGCGGACAGTTGCCACATAACCAGGAGCATAGAGAACGGCCTGGAGATAGCCTGCTCCCTGGAGCGTGCCGCGGACCGCTAGTGGCCTGTTCAACCGAGGACTTCGTGTTCCCGAACCCCCGGCGAGACGCCGGGGGCTACCCAATAGGGTAGGTGCCGTGCGACGCGCCCCCTCGCCCTGACCCTCTCCCGGCGGGAGAGGGGACTTCCCCTCCCTCCGGGAGGGGCCGGGGGAGGGAGAAACCGTAGAGGACTTATGCCGCTCCTCTTAGGCGGTGAGAGCTGCCGGCGATACAGGCATCCGGCCGGAGACGCACCGCGCCGGCTGCGCGGCCTTGCCGCCCTGCCCACCACGGGAGAGATGGAGAACACGCCGGGAAACTGGGGACGCGCCAGCCCGGAGGCCGCTTGACAAACCAAACCGCATGGGGTAACAGGGCGCCGGAATGGCCAGGCATCGCCGTGCTGCAAAGCCTTGAATGCGAATGGAATCGCGACGGCGATTTCTGAAGCCTGCGTTTCGGAGGGCCCAAGGCGGCTCTCTCAAAACGAGGGAGAACAGGGATGAGCAAGCTCATTGCCATCGCGGTCGTCATCGTGGGTCTGCTCGTGCTGCTTCACGTGATGAAGCGGCAACGGCTCATGAAGAAGTACGGTGATAAGCGCATCGTGGACCTGATAATGAGACATACCGTGTGGCAAGGACAGACTGCCGAGCAAGTGATAGATTCCATGGGGCGCTCCGAGGCAGTGGATCGCAAGGTGCTCAAGACGAAAACGAAGGAAGTGTGGAAGTGCCAGGCAACGGGCAAGAACCGTTATGCGGTCAAAGTGATCCTGGAAGACGATGTCGTCATCGGATGGGAGAAAAAGGGCGCATAATGCAGTTCTGACGCGGGCAGTGAATCTTCCGGTAGCGGGGCAGTACCGGGGTCCTCTCATCCTGCTCGCAGGTTTGCCCCGCTCAAAGCGCGTCGCTCGGCAAAGAGTGACGCGACCGGCTGCATCCGGCGGGCCGTGAGGGCAGCCAGCGGAGCCCGGGCGCGCTCAAAGGCTCACGCCCATACCGTCGAGCTTCTCCCGGATGAGCCCGGGGTCCAGGTCGCGCGGCAGCGTGTCGAGCTGCGCGCACAGCGCGGCGGCCACGCCTGCCCCCTGGCCGATGGAGATCATGTTCCCCATGCTCTTGCCGCCGTAGTGCCCCAGCATCGTCGCCGAACTGCACCGCCCGGCCACCAGCAGTCCGTCCACCTCCCGCGGCAGCAGCGAGCGGTAAGGGAACAGCGCCCCCTGCTTGATGGCCGTGTACGGGCGCCGCTGGCCGACGGGATCGCTGCCGCCGTACTTGCTGGCGACCGCGTCCTCGAACTCGGTCCCCTCCATCACGTCCTTGTTGTCGAACCGATACTCCCCGACGAGCCGGCGCGTGTCGCGCGCCATCGCGTAGCCGCCCGTGCGCATCAGGTAGACGTCCTCCAGGCCGGGGAGCTTCTTGTCCCGGGCGAAGCGCACAAACTCGACGGCCTGGTCAACGGCCATCTTCTCCATGAGGGTCAGCGTCGCGCTCTTTGAGCAGTCGAGCCGCAGGTCCAGCGAGGTCCCGCTGTTGACCGAGATCACGCCGGGGATCGTCGTCCTGTTGAGCCCCATCCAGCCGGGCAGGTTCCAGCCCTCCTCCCGGTAGTGCTTGATGAGCTCGTTGAACGCCTTGTACTGGTGGCGGTCGAGCTCGACGCCCTTGTCGAGCCACTTGAACAGCCGCTCGCAGTCCACGTTGCAGACGGCCCAGGCCACGGTGACCGGCGGGCGCCATCCCGTCTCCGGGTCACCCTCCGTTTCCATCTCGCAGCCCGCCAGGTACGCCACGTCGCCGTCGCCGGTGGCGTCAATGACGGTCCGGCCGCGGTACGTCACCCGGCCTTCCTTGGCCGCGACCACGACGCCCGTCACCCTGTTGCCCTCCTTGACGACGTCCACCACGGGGCCGTAAAGTTGGTAGTCGATGTCGTGCTGCTCGAACAGGTCGAAGAGGACCTTCTTGAGGTATTCAGGGTGCACGTTCAGATTGCCGCCGCTGCCGGGCGCGTTCGGGTTGCGTTTGGCCGGCCTGGACGCGTCGGGTCCGTGGCTGCGTATGGCGTCGATGAGTATCGTGTGCACGCCGCCGCGGTCGGTCTCTGCGTTGTCCTTGAAGATGAAGTTGATCTCCATCCACATGGCCGCCGTGGCGGTCCCGCCGAACTGGCTGCGGGCCTCGAGGATGAGGGTTCGGGCGCCGTTGACGGCTGCGCCCAGCGCCGCGCCGATGGCCGCCGGGCCTCCGCCGGCCACGATGACGTCGTACACCTGGTCCTGTTTGGGCACGCGCTCGTAAAGCCCGTCCGTCGCAACGCTCATGCGACTTCCCTCCCTGGAAGCTCCTTTCGCCCGGCTCCCGGCGGTCGGGTTACCTGATCTCGGCCGCCTCGACGATACCCGGGACGATGTCGTCCCAGCCCAGGGGCATCAGGTGCGCTCCCTGGCACATGTCCTTCATCGCCCGCACCAGGTCGGCGGCGATCTGTGCCGACACCTTCTTGCGGTCCTGCTTCTTGGTCTCCTTCATGCGCTCCACGAGGGCTGCGGGCACGTTGACCCCGGCAACGTTCTCCGTCATGTACCTCGCCATGCCGGCCGACTTCAACGGCACAATGCCGACCATTACCGGCGCGCCGAGCTTCTGCGCCTCGTCCATGAACCGCGCGAACACGTCGGGTTCATAGACGGCCTGCGTCTGGAAGAACTCCGCGCCGGCGTCGATCTTCTTCTGCATCTTGATGAGCTGCGTCTCCACTTCGTCGGAGCCGGGGTTGACGACGGCGCCAAGGCACAGGTCCGTGGCTTCCTCCAGTTCATGGCCGGCCAGGTCCCGCCCTTCGTTCAATCCCTTTGCGCCGGCCAGCAACTGCACGGAGTCCAGGTCGAAGACCTTCTTCGCCTCGGCGTGGTCGCCAAGGACCATGTGGTCGCCCGTGATGCAGAGGACGTTCTCGATCCCGAGCACCGCAGCCGAGAGCAGGTCGGACTGCAACGCGATGCGGTTCCGGTCCCGGCACGTCAACTGGAAGACGGGCTCGACGCCTCTCTGCTTGAGCACGTGCGAGACCGCCAGGGAACCCAGCCGCATAACGGCGCTCTGGTTGTCCGTCACGTTGACGGCATCCACGCAGGGCGCCATCAGTTCCGCCCCTTCGAGCACCTCGGACGCGCCCGCCCCCTTCGGCGGGCCGACCTCCCCTGTCACGACGAAACGCCCCTGGGCAAAAAGCGTTGAGAGCTTCATTCCGGGCCTCCCTTCCGCATGTCCTCGGGCGGCTCTTCCGTGCCGGACCAGGCGGACACCGTCTCGTTCGCGAAGGAGAAGTCCGCGCGCTTGCCCTCCATGTAGAGGCTGCGCGGCGAGGCCGACCTGAGCCAGTTCTTCGGGGGCTGGTACCTGAGCATCAGGTCCGTCCTGCCGAGCTCCTTGAGCCTCTCATATATCAGGTGCCATCCGCAGTCGCGGTCGGGGGAGACCTCGCACTTGCCGTCCTGCGCGCCGCCGCACGGCCCGTTCAGCAGCGACTTCGCGCACAGGCTCAGGGGACAGAGCCCGCCGGTGTTCTCCAGGACGCACTGCCCGCACAGCGCGCAGTACTCCGTGATGAAGTTGTCGCTTATCGTCTCGCCGCCGAAGATCGTGTCGCACCCCGGGTGGACTTTGCCCGCGTCCGTGGCGTCAATGACGGTGTGAATGCCCTGCCCACAGGCGAGGATCAGGAAGGAATCCGCCGCCTCCGCCGCCTCCCTGTGGTCCTCGTTGAGGAGCTTCTGCGTGGCCGAGAGTTTGCAGAGCGAACCGCCGTCCGGCGGCACCGCCCACCCGGTCACCGTCACGCCCCTTGCCCGCAGGCGCTCCATCATGGCCCTGGTCTCCGGCTCGCCGCCGGAGTGCGCCTTGGCCGCGCAGTTGCCGCAGCCAACCACCATCACTTTCTCTCCCTCTTCGAGGCAATCCAGTATCTCCTCGAGAGGCTTCTGAACCGTCGCGTGCATCGCCCCTCCTCCGCGTCGAGTTGCCGGCCGGAACGCATCGGCTCTCGCCGGGCTGCAAGACCGGCCGCCCGTGCGCCCCGGTTCCGTCATTCGTGACAACAAGAACCGTTCAGTAGAAGGCAACCGGGGCGCATTGTCAAGGTTGCGCTGACGCGAGCTGTTCGCCCCGCCCCCCATGCCGCCGCGGCGCATTGACCCGGCCCCGGGGACCCGTTACCATCTCGCGAACGTCACGGAGCGGCCGTGTCACGACAACGGGATGCCGCCCTTCAGCAGAGGCGAGTCCCGTCCGACCGCAGGGCACTCGGAGTTGCAGTGGAGGAACGGATGACCGGGAACCAGGACTCGCACGGGTCGGTCGTCACCGACGAACAGAGGCAGGAAATCGAGCGCGCCGTCGCGGCGCTGGAAGAGGGGGCGCCAACGCGGCGGCGCAGACTGCTGGTCGTCACCCTGAACGTGCGCGACGGCAGGGCCACCAGGGGCCATCGTTCGATCGGGTGCGCCAACCTGGCCATCGAGCTCATGGGGCGGAGGTCAGGCGCCTACGAGGCCGTCTTCAGCAACGAGTTCTCCATGTTCGAGCCGGAGGCGCTCGCGCAATTCGACGCGGTCTGTTTCAACAACACGGCGGGCGTGCTGTTCGACGACCCGCGCCTGCGCAGGTCGCTGCTGGACTTCGTCGCTGGGGGCAAGGGGTTCGTCGGCCTTCACGCTGCGGCGGCAACGTTCGTCCAGTATCCGGTGTACGACCAGTTCCCGGAGTTCGGCGAGATGCTCGGCGCCTACGAGAACGGGGGGCACCCCTGGCGGCCGAACGAGACGATCACGCTGAAGGTGGACGACCCGGCCAGCCCGATCAACGCGGCCTTCGGCGGACAGGGCTTCGAGGTGCAGGACGAGGTATTCCAGTTCCAGGCGCCCTACTCGCGCGACAGGCTGCACGTGCTGCTCAGCATTGACACCGAGAATACGGACATGGACCCGTCGCGCGGATTCCTGCCGGAACGGTGGGCGGACAAGGACTTCGCGATGAGCTGGATCCGGATGCACGGCGAGGGGCGCGTCTTCTACTCGTCGCTCGGGCACAACGCTGCGCTGTTCTGGGACCCCCGCATCCTGGAGCATTTCCTGGGGGGGATCCGGTTCGCCCTCGGGGACCTGGAGGCCGACGCCACGCCCGGCGGCCAGGCGCCTTAGCCCGGCCCGGCCCGCCTCTGGCTGCCCACGCGGCCCGAAGCGCCGGTAATAGTGGTTCAGATTGGGCACGTACCGCAGCCGGTGGACATGCACGCTCCTTCTGTGGTAAACTCCGTCCCGGTGGCCCGCTGCCGTGCCCGTTCGACAGGTCGGGCACCCTCCCCGTTGAACAGCGCATGACGCCCAATGCCCCTTAGCCCTGGAGCGCGCAGATGGCCGGCAGAGCCTATGACCTGACGCCGAAGGACGTGCCGCCGGTGGATACGCCGAACCGACGCATCCAGACCAGGATACCCGTGCCCGAGTCGCTCGCCGTTCTGGAGCGGCTCCGGCAGTATGAACCCGTCTCGATGACGGGCCAGCCGCCCGTGGTCTGGGACCGCGCCGAGGGCTGCCAGGTTTACGACCGGTGGGGCAACATGTGGCTGGACTGGAGTTCGGGCGTGCTGGTCACCAACGCCGGCCACGGCCGCAAGGAGATACGCGACGCCATCGTCAAGCAGGCCGAGCACACGCTGCTGCACAACTACTGCTTCCCCAGCGGCGTGCGGGCCGACCTGGTGACCAGGCTCGTCGGGGTCGCGCCCGACGGGCTCGACAAGGTGTTCCTGCTCACCACTGGCTCCGAGGCCACCGAGTGTGCCGTCAAGCTGAGCCGCACGCACGGCCGCGCGGTGGGCGGCGACAAGAAGATCGGCATTGTCAGCTACCTGGGCGCCTTCCACGGCCGCACCCTCGGCGCGCAGATGATCGGCGGAATGCCGGCCCTGAAGGAGTGGATCGTCAACCTCGATCCCTCCATGTGGCAGGTGCCCTTCCCGGACGGATACTGGAACGACGACACGTCCTTCGACACGTTCCTGCGCAGCCTCGACGAGCAGGGCGTTACGCCCGACATGGTCGCCGGCGTCATCATGGAGACCTACCAGGGCATGGGCGCCAGTTTCACCCCGGTCGAGTACGCGCAGGCCCTGGCCGGCTGGTGCAAGGAGCACGACGTCGTCCTGACAATGGACGAGGTGCAGGCCGGGTTCGGACGCTCGGGCAGGATGTTCGCCTTCGAGCATTACGGGATCGTGCCGGACCTCATCTGCTGCGGCAAGGGCATCACCAGCGGTCTGCCGCTGAGCGCCGTCATCGGGCGCTCCAAGCTGATGGACCAGTACCCGCCCGGCTCGATGACCAGCACCCACAGCGGCAACCCCGTCTGCTGCGCCGCTGCGCAGGCCAGCCTGGACCTGATCCAGAGGGAAGACCTGGTCGGCAATGCCGAACGCGTCGGCGCCGTCCTCCACGCCGAGCTGGCCGGGCTGAAGGAGAAGTATCCCCGGGCAATCGGCGACGTGCAGGGCAAGGGCCTCGTTGCGGGCGTACACATGATCAAGGACGGGCGGAAGGAGCCCGACCCCGACCTGGCCTTCGAAATCGTCTGCAAGTGCATGGAAAAGGGCCTGCTGATGTTCAGCCCGGTCGGCAAATCGACGGTGAAGATCGCGCCGCCGCTCTGCAGTACGGAGGAGCAGGTGCGTGAGGGCGTGACCGTGCTCGACGAGGCGATAGGGGAGGCCCTGAGCGCCCGCGGTTGAGCCGTTGCGGCGAAGCGGCATCAGGCATGACACCCATGGAGGCAGCAACAATGTCCGAACGTAAAGTGGACGTGCTCGTGATCGGCGGCGGGATGATCTGCGAGGAGGCCGTCCTGCCCGCCGTCTTCCAGCAGAGGCGCCTGGGCAACGTCGGGGAGGTTGCCGTCGTCTCGCTCAACTCGGCCATCATCAGCCGGCTGCGCGAGGTGTTCCCGGACGAGGAGTTCGTCGGGCTGCCCGACCCCGCCACCTCCCCGCCCGACCGGAACGAGCCCGCCGCCTACAAGGACTGCCTGGCCCGGATGGGCGAGAACGGCCTCTGCTACGTCACCACGCCCGACCACCTGCACACGCAGATGGTCCTGGACTCGATCGAGGCCGGCGTTGACGTCGTCTGCATGAAGCCGCTCTGCCTGAAGGTCGGCGAGGCGTGGCAGATCATCCAGGCGGCCGAGGCGAAGAACGTGTACGTGTTCACCGAGTACCACAAGCGGCGCGACCGCGCCGTGCGCGCGCTGCGCTATCGCTTCCGCAAGGGCGACCTGGGCGAGCCGCTCTACGGGCACGCCTGGATCGAGGAACCCAAGTACATGCCGCTGGACAAGTTCAAGCTCTGGGCCGAGAAGTCCAGCCCGTTCGAGTACATCGGCACCCACTACGCCGACGTCTACCACTACGTGACCGGCCTCATGCCCAGGCGCGTCGTCGCGTTCGGCCAGAAGAAGTTCCTCCCGACCCAGGGCAGCCGGGCCTACGACGCCGTGCAGGCCGTCGTCGAGTGGGAGGACGGCTCGGCGTTCTGGATCCAGACCTCCTGGGTCATTCCCAACGACAACGCGAAGATGACCCAGCAGGGCATGATGTTTCAGGGCACCAGGGGCGAATACAAAGCCGACCACGCCGACCGGAACTGCTACTTCGCCACGGACGAGGGCGGCTTCGAGCACTACAACCCCAACTTCATGAAGCCCTTCGACGACTGGGACGAGCCCGGCACGACCGACTGGCAGGGCTACGGCTACGAGTCGAACTCGATGGGCATCCTGGACAAGGTGAAGATCCTGGCGGCCACCGCGGGCAAGTCCGACGAGGAGAAAGCGGCGGCGCGCAAGGCGCTGCTGGAGCAGTGGAACGCGACCGGCTGCCGCGCCATGCCGCGCGAGGCGCTCGTCGGCGTCGCCATCAACGAGGCAGTGCGCCTCAGCGTGGACGCGGGCGGCCAGTTCTACACCTTCGACGAGGACCTATACCCCCGGCCCGCCGACTGACGCCGCGCGGGGGAACGACCCCGACGCTGTAGAATACCCATTTGCAGGCTCGGGGGCCAGTCCCGACAGTGCCGCCGCTTTCCCCCGCCCTCGTTGCAGCCGCGCACCGCCCGGGCGGCCATCCAGCCTTCGTAGCCGAAGGCCAGTGTCGGCGGGGCGGGCTCCGCCACTCCCCCCTCGACAAGTTCGGGACAGGTCCCTCGAGCTCACCATGAACGTCTACACCGACCCGACGCTGCTGGACGTGGCCGGTGCTCTGGAGGCGCTGCCGGAGCTGTCGGTGGCCGATGAGGCAGAAGCCAACCCGTCAGGCAGACTCCCGCAAGACTGAAGGCAAGTGAGTGGCTGCCCTGCTTGACAGATACCGAGTGAGGACGGTATGATGCAGCGTTATATCATCCACGAGGAGGCGCGGGACATGGGGAGCGACCACAGGGTCACCATCAAGGACATCGCCCAAGAGGCCGGATGCTCTTTCTCGGCCGTCGCCAAAGTATTGAACGGCGTGCGCGGCAATGTGCGTGTCGGCCCTGAACTGAGAGCGCGGGTCGAGGCCATTGCGACGAAACGAGGGTACGCGCCGAACTACGGCGCCCAAGTCCTGAGCCGGGGACGCGCCGACACCATAGGGCTGTTGCTGTGGAATGTGCGCACGGCCTTCTGGGGGCAACTCCTGGAAGGCGCATACCTCCGCCTGCGGGAATCAGGGCAGTAGGTTCTCGCGCTCTGGCCGGAGCCGTCAGAAGATCCGTTCATGGAAGCTGTGGAGCTCTTGCGGCAGGGACGTGTCGAATCCCTGATTCTGGTCGGGGAGCTCTCCCCGGCCGACCTGGAGGCGGCGCAAGGTTCGGTCATCCGTGACCGGCTCGTCGCGGCCTGGTCGCCTGGGGGCAGCGGTTTGACGGAGGTGGTCGTCGACCACGCGCCCGGGGTGCGCGAAGCCGTCGCCCATCTGGCCGAACTCGGCCACCGTTCGCTCGTATACTCAATGGAATCGGGTGCCCAGCGCCATGCCTGGGCTGCCGAACGCTGGGAAACTGTCCAGGAAGCGGCGGCAACCTACCGTGTGGACTGTCGCTGCGTCAATGTCGACCGTTTGCCGTCCCAGCTCGCCGGGGCGACCGCTGTGATGGCACTGGACGACCCCACCGCTTTCAAGATCATGGGGCGTCTACGCGAGGGTGGTCTGAAGATCCCGGGGGACGTGTCCCTGATCGGCTACGATGATGTCCACGCGCACCTGGCCGCGCCGCCGCTGACGACGATCCATTACGGCCTGGACGAGATAGGCCGGGCGGCGGCGGAGTTGGCAGTGCAACTCGGCGAAGACGGGGCCCCTGGCAAGACCGCAAAAGTGGCGTCACGACTGGTGGTGCGCTCGAGCACGGCTACGCCGCACGAGCGACGTAGAGGAGCCTAAAGAAGACCAGTTCCCGATTGGTTGGAGGAACAACACGATGCGGATGGAGATGATCGTGGCTGCTCTGTTGGCCTGCGTCATGGCTCTGCTCGCGGTCGCGAACTCTGCGAGCCAAGGTGATGTCCCGGTCCGCGATTCACGCGAACCGCTTGTGCTTAACAGACGTGCCTTTGCCATGGAGGCCCTGAAGAAGGAGGGATACGATTCCGTACCCGAGGGGCGTAACATCCTGCTGGACAAGGAATCCTGGCCCCGCACGCCGGGCCGGATCGCCGCGGGGCCATCGGTGGAACCGGGAGAGGGCGGCGTCTGGATCTCCTTCGCGCTCGACTCCCCGGACGACGTCTGGCTCTACGCCGCCGAGCCGGAAAACGGCGAAGCCATGCATACCATCGCCTGCGGCGTGCTTGGCCCCAACGCTCCCGAACCGCTGGCGAAGAACATCCTCAAGCAGCGTGTCTTCTGGGACGGTGAAGACCTGGACGGACGGCAGATCGCAGACAAGGCCGAGATCCGGCTCAGCGTCGGGTGCGGGCCGACCCTTGAGCGCTTCATCGGCTACGACCCGGCGCAGATGATGGGGTACCCCCTGAATGTCGAGGTCGACGCCAAAGGGCGCGTTTACGTGGCGATCGGCGCGAACATCCGCGCCGAGGCCGCGATCCTGCGTTACGACCGCGAGGGCAGATACCTGGACATGGTCCATCCCGCCAACCCAAAGAACGCCGACTACGAAACCATGAAGAAGTGGTATCCCTACACCGAACTGATCGACGGCGAACCGATTCCTCTGACGGTAAAGGCTTACGGCAATCCTCACTTTTTCCGCTGGGCCGGATATGTTCCGCTGCCCTTCCGCATCGGGCCTGGGGGTGAGGGCTGGATCATGCACGGCAACCTGGCCGGCTGGCAGTTCAGCATCATGCATCAACGCCCCGTCGAGCGCGACTATCTGATGAAGATCGGGGATCTCGACCGCTTCTTCGCCATGCCCTTTATGCCCTTTATCATCGGGCACATGGGCGGCTGGGCCCTGGACGGCAAAGGGCACGCCTACTTCGGCATGAAGGCGACCGAGAACCCGCACAAGAGCAACTGGAAACTCTATGCCGACCCCAAGGCGGTGGGCACGGTTTACAAGGTGGACCTGGGGACCGGCGAACTGGCCGGCAGCTTTACCCATTGCGGAACTCGCAAACTCGAGGAACCCTCTCCTTATCTGGGGGAGTCGCAGTGGGTCCGCGGCAGGCGGCACTGGGACTATTCCCGGACCGATCCGGATCCAGAACTGGACAGCGACCGGCGCTTTGTCGACATCTGCGGCCTCGACGTGGACGCCGCGGACAATATCTACGTGGCCGACGGTTATCCCCGCCGCATCAAAATGTATCGGCAGGACGGGAGTTGGATCGGCGAGCTGGCCGGCGCCGAGATAGAGGGTAGGGCGATACCGTTCTTCGACATCATCAGCATCCGCACCGGTAAAGATGCGCTTTACGTCCTCGCCATTCTCCGGGACAAGGAGCTTGGCGCGGCAGGGCCGGCGTTCAACCGCGACGCCCTATACCAAGTGAGAAATGCAGCCACCCACCTGACCAAGTTCGCTGGCCGGGCCGGCCGGCTCAAGCAGAGCTGGGCCGTCAAGCTGGCGCCTGAAGCCCGTTGTGTTGCGGTGGACCGTTGGGCGCCCGAGCCCATCGTCTGGGTCGGCGCCGGGAATGGGCCGGCGACCCTGACCAAAGTGGTTGACCACGGCCAACGGTGCAGCCCGCCAGAGCACTTCGGCGGCATCGCCCCGGAGGGAACGTTCGTGGCCCCCGAACTGGTCGCAACGGACGGCAAGGGCAATCTGTTCATCTACGACTACGGGCGCGACTCGTTGATCCGCACCGACGATGACACGACCCAGTGGACCGAAATCGACATGCCCGACCCGTATGCGGACTATTTCTTCTGGCGCAAGGGCGTCATGACAGACAACTTGCGACATGCGATGCAGCCGTCGTCGCTGCGGGTGGACCGCAAGCACGGACGGGTTCTGGTGGCCGCGGAGCGCGATGTCTTCATCCGCGAAGGGGGCATCGAAGGCGGCTTCGCGATGTACGATGAGGACCTCACGCCCATCGAGTCCCCGTTGCCCAAACCCCGCGAGAAGAACTGGGATGGCAAGATACTGCGTTCGCAATGGCATAACAAAGGCCAAATCCACATCACGGTTGATCGCCACGGCAACACCTATGCCTGCGACACCAATCCGGATGTGGTCACCGACGAGGACCGCAATTTCCGTCCGAACTCCTGGAAAATAAGTGCGGGGAACTTGTACGGCATGGTCACGGTGTATTCGCCGGAAGGCCAGGTGATTGACCGCAAGCGCTGTCAGACCTTCTTCCCGGCGGGGCCGATGGCCGTTGATTCCAAGGGGGACATCTACGTCATGGACCTGGTGCGGGCGGAATACGAAGACATCGGCATCTGGTTTCCGGATGAAAGAGACTATATCGGCGGGCTTCGACAGCAGTACGACAAGGTGACCCAGGGCGGTTCCTGGGAATTGCCTCCCCGCGAGGACTGGCTGCGCTGGAAACGAGGGGGCAAGCCCGTCTATTCCCAGAGCGACATCTGCTACGTGGTCAAGTTCCCGAAAGAAGGCGGCGTCCGCAATACCGAGGGAGAATTGTGGGCCCACCGGGGCATCGGCCCGCACTACGGCAGTCAGTGCTACTGCTCCGGACCGGGCGATACGGTCGTTGTGGACGGCGCAGATCGCATCTTCGCCTGCGACGGGCCGCGCCGCTGGCTGAAAGTCTTCGACACGGCCGGCAACCTGATCGCCCGCTTCGGCCGCTGGGGCAACGCCGAAACCATTCCCGGCAAGAATGGGTTTGAGGAGCTCGGCTTCTTCCAGGTCCATTCCATGGACGCCGCCGGCGACGAACTGTACGTCGTTGACCGCTGCCTGCGCCGGATTGCCAAGTTCAAGATGAGATACAGGCAGACCGTTGCAACTGAGCGGGAATGATGTTCCGCTATGATCCTTGAACGGGAGGAAACAGCGATACGACGATCATCCCGTGTGCCCTTGCGCTTGCAGCAGGAGTCGAAAAACTCGGGCGTCTGGAAGTAGATATCCTGGTAATTGTCGTGGAGGCAGGTGAAATACGGATAATCCTGCCGGCACAGGGCCCGGAACTCCTCCTTAGTCCCGAGCCGCGGCTCAGGCGGCCAGATGTCCGGATGCCTTTCGTCGTAGCCGCCCCGTCCCCATCCGCCGAACTTGAACATCCCCTTCTTCATGCCGGCCTGTATTGCCTCGTCCACGATGGTCCGGGCCTGCTTGAAGGTCATCATCGCGTTGAACCGGCCCTCGGGAGGCAGGTCCGGCGGTACAGGCAGCCAGCTATCCTCGTAGCGCTCCGGCTTCTCCGTCTTCGCCAGGGTGAGGCCGATGCTGCGTCCGCCGATGAAGCACCTGGTGTCAGGGTTCGCGTCGATCTTCGCGTCGAGCCCGTGCCAGATGCCATTCTGCTTTGCCCAGCCGCGAAACAGCTTGGCGAGCCCCACGTAGCCGTCATCGGTGAAGCCGTAGCGCAGCCGCCGCGGGCTCCGCCACTGGTCCAGAGGGCGGAACCAGCCCGGCGCGGCGAAGCGGCCGACGTGCGTCATCCCCGCGTCGGTGTCGCCGTCGGCCACCAGCACCACCCATCCGTGCCTGTCACCTCCCTGCAGCCCGCCGAACCATCTCATGTTGATCCGCTGGCCCGCGTAGCGCAAGAAGCAGTGATTGAACCTGTGGCGCGGCTCGCGGACGATCATGCCCGCCTTGATCGGCAGCACGAGCGCCTCGGACTCGATGGGCGTCGGATAGACGAGGCTCGGGATTTCGTCGCTTACGTGACTGACGTCCACGGCGATCCAGGGCCCGTCCAGGGCATATGCACATCGGAAACTCCCAACCGGTTCGCCGAACCGGTCCAGCAACGTGCCACGCACGCCGCCGGGCTCCGAAGTGAGCCGGAACCGGCCCGGATAGGTTTCCTGGATTCCCAGGTCTCCCCGAAACCACGCCAGCCCGTCCTCCAGGGGACCTTCGTGCTGTATGGCGACGGGGCCGTGACGCCACTCGACTCCGCCCGCCTTCACGGTAATTCGGCCCGATGCGTCCGCATACAGCTCGAACCGCAGATGGTCGTTCTCCGCCTCGAACACGGTCTCCGGTCTTGCCACTATCCGTTTCCTCCTCTCTTCCGACGTGCTTCGCAAGTCTTCATTGCTCGAACTCAACCACGTAGTACACTGTCTTGCTTTCGGCGCCGTCCACGGTGAAGCGCAAGCCGTCCCGCGTTCTTTCCACCGGCACCTGCACTGCCCCGGGTTGCTTGCGGCCGTCGTGGTCCAGGGCGTAGACCCGGAACGACTCGTCCCGGCGGAGGGTTAGGGTGGCACGCACCGGCTCGAACAACAGGACGGGATTCTCGATCCAGTGCCGGATGGCACCATCTCGTCCCCCGCCGGGGTACGGCCGTTCTTCGGTCTGCAGCGGCTCCATAGCCGTCTCCTCCAGCACGTCGCCCCGGTCGGCCGTTCGGCCCAGCACCATGATCAGCAGGCTGCGAGCCTCGGCAAGTGTTTTCCCCGGCCGGCGCGGCACGACATACACGTTGGCAAACGGCACGTCGTAGCTCAGCTCCACGTCGCCCAGGGAGTGCTTCCGCCCGCCGCCGAAGCCGATCACGGCCTGGCCGCCGGGCGTGTCCACGGTGAAAAATCCCCGGCCGCCGTAATCCCACACGATCTGATCGTTGCTGGCATGGATAACACGGTTCTGCCGATCCCAGTACTGATCGAGATTGGCAATCTGGAGCTTGTCGGCAACCGGCTCGTCCACGAACTCGATCTCCACGCGGCCCATCGCCAGGGCCTCGCGGGGCACGTCACTCTCCAGCTCCTGCCAGTTCGTGCCACCCATCAACTCGAAGTCGTCCTCGGACCTGTCATCCAGGGGGTAAAGGTCCCGCATGCTCACGCGTCGCCGGGCGATCACTTCTCCTTCTCGCAGGGCGCCGCCGGCGAGGATGCGCCGGATGAAGGGCCACTGGCCGATGTGATAGAATGCCTCGGTCGTGCTGTGGATGCCCGTGCGCACGTGCGGCGCGATACCCCACCACATGCTGCCGTACTGCATGGCGTTGTCCCATCCCTGCACGCCCAGTCCGATGAAGCCCGCGATCGGCGATATCTCTGCCGCGTAAACGTGCTGGCCGGCCCATTCGCTGAGCGTGAAGGGCCGGTCGCTCACCACGTTCCTGCCCGCCTCCAGCAGGCCCGATCCAGGGTGTCCGAGCATGATGCCCCGGTGGTAGCGGTGCCGGTCAATGATGCCCACGCGCCGGTCGCTGGCCAGGTTGTAGAGATGCGCCAGCCAGTCGGCACCCATCCAGTCGGAACCGACCAGCGGGCCGCGATATCCCGTCTCCCGGACGGCCCGCACGAAACGCTGATGGTAGTCGTTCTGGTACTCGAACAGGAACCGGTAGCTGTCCAATAGGCGCCGGGAGTTCGGCGTCTGGTTGATCCGCCCCCAGCCGGGGAAGGGGAAGATAGTGCCCCCCTCCAGGCTCTCCCCCTCGTGCAGGCCGATCACCGTCCAGGCGTCGCGCAGGGCCTGCTCGGAGGAGTATCGCTGCCGCAGCCATTCGCAGAACCGTTCGCTGATGATCCGTTTGTAGACCGGTGATTCCGCGGCCATGTTATCCACGGCCCAGAAGAAGGTGCTCGCCTCGTTGCGGAACTCGACGTAGGCGATCGCGGGGTCTTCGGCGTAGCGCCGTCCGGTGCGCGTGTTGACCCGGTTGAGGAGCTTCGTGATCAGCTCGATGTAGAGGTCCTGCACGTCCGGGGCAAAGGTCGAGAACGGATACATCGTCTTCCCCCCGTGCACCCAGAAGGGGTGCGCCTCTCGTATGGCCTTGAGCGCGTCGTAGTCTATGAGCCTGTCGCGGTAGCCCTCTTCCAGGGCGAGGAAGGCGATGGGGCACCAGCCCACGTAGACGCCGCGTTTCTTCAGTTCGGCGTGCATGTGATCGAACCGCCGCATGGTGGGTTCATGGAACTCCATCGGATCGTCGGGGTCCATAATGCCGTCCCACGTCGCGCTGGCGTCGAACAGGAACCCGTCGTGTCCCGTGTGCTTGTGGACGAACTTGACCATGCGCACAATGTTCGCGCCGTGCTTGGCCAGCTTGTCGGCGTATCGCGTCACCTCGTCCTCGGGACGCGCCATGTCTGCCCAGCTAATGTTGGTGCCCCAGAACTTTACCGGCGTGCCGTCCTCGAACACGAGCCTGTTGCCGTCTATCTGCGCGTAACCGTGTCTCCCGGCGGGCCGGTCGAGCCAGTCCTCCATGCCGATGGCGCTGCCGGGGCGGAAGTCCTGCTTTCCCCGGTAGAGGAACCAGTCCGAGGTATCCACTATCTGGTTCGCGGGCGTGAACCGGATAGTGTGCGGGAACGTGACGGTCATCTGGTGCTCCACCTTCTCCCCGCCGGGAACCTGCCCGCTGAGCGGCCAGAGGTGCAACCCCCCGCCCGCGCAATAAACGGAAGCCGGCTCGCTGAGGTCAATGCTGACCTCCTCACCCTCCGGTGTCCGTATCGTGACTCTCTCGACCCGGTCCGCCCTACCGCCGCCGGGCAGCGTCGCGACGTCCCTGCTCGTGCCATCACCGATGACGGCGGCAACCCGGGCGCCCTGCAGGTAGTCGGACGCCGGCACGGTTACCTCGACGCCCTTCAGACGAACCGCGTCCTCCGCGCTGCACTGCACGCGCACCGTGAGGGCGCTCGGACCACTCTCGAACGCCTCGTAGCGGAAGGAGAGCGGCCCGGCGACGACGGTCCTGTCCCATAGCGACCGGGTGAACGTGACCTCATCCTCGTAAACGCGCCTCTCACCCTCTGCGGCCGGCATCGCCTCCATGCCGGCGTACGATCCCTCCGGCCCGACCAGCCTGGTATCTATGCTGAAGAGGTGGTCGTCCCCCTGCCACACCTGCAGTCCCAGCCGGCCCACCGGCACGACGCGCCAGGTCCGGGGGGCCGGTGCGCCCTTCACGGAACCGGCAAACGAAGTCAACGTCAGGGCCGCCATCGCCACTAAAAAAACCTCGCTTCTCATCTCCTGTCACCCATCAGAGTATGTCCATTTGGCATGTGTAGACGAAGTGTCACCCTCCGCATGCACCCGCTCGAACCGTGTAGAGGAAATGGCAGCGGACGGATGCTGAGTCACGGTAATTCCTCGTAGACCGCGAAGTCGAAAACGCAGTAGGTCTGCCACTGGACCGCGTGCTTCGTGCAGTACAGCCGGACGAAGCGGGCCCTGACCGGAGCGAAACGGTGGATGTCCATCGGGCCCTGCCCGTCTTCGACCCGCACAACTCCGCGCCAGTTCTCGCCGTCGCCGGAGACCTGCAGTGTGTAGTGGGTGGCCCTGGCGCGCCACCAAAGCACGCTCGCCGCACCGATGCGGCGCTCCTCACCCAGGTCCACCTGCAGCCACTGTGGGCCGACCACAACGGATTCGCCGCGGCGAGTTTTGGGAACGCCCGCCCACCAGCCGGTGTTGAGGTCGTTGCTGACGGCCCATTCCGCCACGTTCGGCGCCTGATGGATGCTGGCCGTCGCCTCTTTGCCGCGTGCCAGGTTCGTGACGTCGGCAGAGAAACGAACCACGTTTGATGCCGCATCCGCGCCATCGACATCGCGCGCGAAGGCGGCGATGTTGTGGAACCCCGCCGGCGGGTTCTCCCATGTAAAGCTCCAGCGGCCGTCCGGTTGCAGCTCCGCCTGACCCAACTTGGTATCGGGGCCGAATGCGTCGCGCATCGGCTGGTGCGCGTCAACGTATTCGAGCCCGCCGGGCAGGTCCCACCAGACCCGCCAGGGCTCGGAAAGCGCATGCACGCTCACACTCTCCAGATTGCCGTTGCGGTCGGTCGCGACGCCGTGGATGTACAGCCGGCTTCCGTGCGCCTCGACGCCCTCGGCGGGGTAGGTGATGCGGACGTTCGGCAGCACGTTGCCCCGGGTGAAGGCGGGGAGTTCGTCCAACGTGATGTAGTGGTCGTGGTTGTAGGTGAACCGGTCCCAGTCCACGGTGTTGGCACCCCAGGTCAGGCACCACAGCCAGGGAGGCCCGTTCCGTTGAGCTATGGTGGGGTTTACGAGTCCGTAGGACTCTCCAACCGCGAGCATGCCGTTCTTGCCCGGGCCCATGGCGATACGCTTCAGGAGTTCGTAGGCGGACGGCCGGGTGTCCTCCCACGCGCTGCCCCAACCCCACTCCGGATAGAAGTCTCGGTTTCCATAGGTGGATGTGCTGGCGACATCCACGTAGTCATCGCCGGGGTAGAAGCGACTGCGGTATTCCACCTCTTCCTCCAGGGTCGGCGCCCTGCCGTGTCTCTCTCGTATTATGGCGCGGGAGTGGTGAGAGACATGGGCCGCCTGGTAAACCCAGATGAGATTGTGGATGCCGCGTTCGTTGACCAGGTAGTCGAACATCTGGCGCCAGAGGGCGGCGGTGTTCTCGGGCTTCTCGGCATCCGTCCACCAGAACCAACCCCCGTCTATCTCATGCAGCGCCGTCCAGAGCACGGGCACGCCGGCCTCGGCCAGTTCCTCCAGGTAATCGGCGACCACGCCCAGCTTGCTGCGGAACGCCTCGTACTCCTCCGTGCCGGGCGTCACCATCTTCCCGACGTCAACGTCCGCGTGGAAACTCTCATCGCGCTCCAGCGGATCGCCCCAGTGCAGATGGGCCTGCACGATGCCGCCCCTCTGCTGCCACCAGTGCAGAGCGGCATCACGGGTCACCGGTGCCAGTCCGGGGACGAGGAAAAAGTTGCCTGCAATGTGCCGGATGGCGGGCTCGCGGCCTGTCACATGCAGGATCCGGCGAGGTCCGCCCTGCACACGCGAGGGCCCGGCGGCCAGAATGGCATCACCACGTACCCCCCGCATGTATTCCAGCACCTGTCGCCCTGCCGGGATCAGGTCCGGGTCCGCCGGTTCAATTGCCCCGACCACAGCCGGGACAATGAACACGTGCACAAGGACCACTATGGAGACTGCGCACCAACCGTTCCGTCTCCTCACCTTCTTCATGCCGTCCATCACCTGCATCTCCTCTCGAGGTTCCTGCCGGTCAACCGACCCCTGCCCAGGCGGGCCGGGGCATCCGCCACCCTCCGGCGGAATCCGATCTTCCCGGGGACTATGAACCCTCCTCGGCCCCTTCCGGCAGCTCCTCGTAGACCGCGAAGTCGAAAACGCAGTAAGTCTGCCAGCGGACGGCGTGCTGGGTGCAGTGCAAACGCACGTAGCGGGCCTCGACCGGTTGGAAGCGGTGGATGTCCTGGTGCAGTTCATACCCATCGCGGTCGACCGGATATCCGCTTCCGTCACTGTTGAGGGGGATGCCTTCCACGGCGGCGACCGTACGCCACTCTTCGCCATCCCCGGAGACCTGCACGGTGTAGTGCGTGGCCCGGGCCCGCCACCACAGCACGCTCGCCGCGCCGATGCGGCGCTCCTCGCCCAGGTCCACCTGCAGCCACTGCGGGCCTGCCACAACGGGCTCGCCGCGGTGATTCTTGGGAACGCCCGCCCACCAGCCGGTCATCAGCTCGCCATCGACGGCCCCCTCCGGCGCGTGCGGCGCCTGATGGATGGTGGCCGTCGCCTCTTTACCGCGCGCAAGGTCTTCCAGGCCGGCCGTGATGCGTATTACGTTCGAGGCACCAACGGCGCCCTCCTCATCCCGCGCAAAGGCGACGATGTTATGGAATCCCGCCGGCGGGTTCTCCCAGGTGAAACTCCAGCGTCCGGAGGGCTCCACCTCGGCCCTGCCCAGGTAGGTGTCCTCGCCGAAGGCATCGCGCATCGGCTGGTATCCGTCGGCGTATTCGACCGGATGCGCTCTGGGTATGTCCCACCAGTTCACCCACGAGCCCTGGAGCGCATGGACGCTCACGTTCTCCAAATTGCCGTTGCGGTCGTTGGCGACTCCGAGGATGTGGAGCCTTCGGCCCCGCGCCTCGATGCCCTCCGCCGGGTGGGTGATGCGCACGTTCGGCGTCACGTTGCCCTCCCGGAGCACCGGCAGCTCGTCCAGGGTGATGAAGTGATCGTGGTTGAAGGTCCAACGGTCCCACTCCAGGTCCGTCATGCCCCACGTCAGGCAGTACACCCAGGCCGTCTCGTCCCGCCGGGCGATGACGGGATTGATCAGCCCGTAGGACTCGGATACCGCCAGCATCCCGTTCCGGCCGGGGCCGGGAGCGATGAGCTGCAGGAGCTTGTAAGCGGATGGACGCGTGTCTTCCCAGGCGGAGCCCCAGCCCCAATCGTAGAAGCCGCGGGTCCCATAGGTGGAGATGCCCGCGATGTCCACGTACTCGTCGCCGGGGTAGAAACGGCTGCGGTACTCCGCTTCCTCCTCGATGGTCGGGTTCCTGCCGTGCTCCCGCCGTATTCGTCCCCGCGAGGCATGCGCCACGTGGGCGGGCTGGAAGATCCAGATCAGGTTGTGGACTCCACGTTCCTTGACCAGATAATCGAACATCTGCCGCCACAGGACGGCGGTGTTCTCCGGTGTCTCGGCGTCCGTCCACCAGAACCAGCCGCCGTCAATCTCGTGGAACGGCGCCCAGATCACGGCGACCCCCGCATCGGCCAGCTTTCCCAGGTAGTCGGCGTATACGCTCAAGTCGTCGCGGAACTGCTTGTACTCTTCCGTTCCCGGCGTCAGCATTGTCTGCAGGGCCAGGGGCGGGTCAAAATGGCCCTTCATGAAGGATCGGCCACCGTCGGGTTTCGGCCAACCCCAGTGGACCATGATGTGCACGATGCCGCCCTGCTGACGGCCCCAGCAGAGAGCTGCATTGAGCGTCGGCTCCGCCAATCCCGGGGTAAGGAAAAACTGCCCTGTCAGAAGCCGGATGGCGGGCTTGCGACCCGTGGGATGCAAGGCGCGTCGCGGCCCTCCCTCCACGTTTGCAGGGCCGCCGGCCAGGATGCCCTTGCCCCTGATCTCGTGCATGTACTCCAGAAGACGCCGCCCCTCCGGGATCAGGTCCGGATCGGCCGGCTCGATCGCCCGGACCATGCCAGCAGCGAGGACCACCTGCACGAGAAGCGCCACGCAGACCACTCGGAACGACGACCAACTCACCGGCTTCGCTTCACTGACGAACATGACTCACCTCCTATCAGCCCGTTGAAAAATGTAGCTCAGCCGCCCCCGGCTGAGAACGCCACAGGCGAGGGCGCCTGTGCTACACCGACACGGCCCCTCGCGCAGGCACTCTCCGGGGAATCCTCCTTCTTCA
>Ga0180432_10003410_pt1 | contig 22661 bp, 18 predicted proteins | sample SS_ome_10_FD_132414 | JGI IMG/M metagenome (GOLD analysis project Ga0180432, IMG submission 132414) | Hypersaline lake sediment archaeal communities from the Salton Sea, California, USA - SS_1_MS_2 metaG | ecosystem: Environmental > Aquatic > Non-marine Saline and Alkaline > Hypersaline >...
CACAGGTTTGCCTCCTTGGATTGTTGTTTCTTGCAACTACAATCTTACCAGGATTTGGCAAACCTGTAAGTTCACAGGTCAACTGACACGTTTGGGAGCAATTTTGGATCTACTGAGACTGGCGGCGCAGCGGGCCAACGACGATCCGGCGATCCTCTACGAACTGGCAGAGTTGTACGAGGAAGAGTATGGCGCGACCCCCGAGGTTTTCAACCTGCTGGAGCGAGCCGTTCGCCTGGATCGGGAACACGCGCCGGCTCACTTTCTCCTAGGCGAGCTGTACCTCGAACAGGGACGGGGGCAAAAGGCCATCGAACATTACGAACAGGCGCGCGCGTTCACCCCGTCCGCTTCCATGCTGGGCCGCAAGGCGCGGCGCAAATTGGCCTACCTGCGCCCCCCCATGCCCAGGCAGGCTCAGGGGTGGGGAGAGACCTGGCGCTCGATGACCGGGCTGATGCTCTCACCAGTGCTGGCTGCGCTGATCAACGCCAGATTCATACCGTGGGACATCAGCCTGCCGGCATGGGGCGCGCTGGCGATGGCGGCCGCGGGCGCTTACCTGTGGACCTGCGCGGCCGACGCGCCCCACAACCCGGCGATGCGCGCCCTCTTTGGCAAGAGGGGCGCCGAGGGATGGCGGCGCAAGACACTGCTGGGCCTGCCGGGCGTGCTGCTGTGGGCCATTGCCTTTGGCCTGATCTTGGGCAAGGCGTAGAGAGGTGGACGATGTGGCTGACGGTTCTGTTTCTGATGCTGAGTTTCTTGACCTCGTTCGTCTTCCTGCTCCCCATCAAAGACGAGCGGGGGCGCTATAAAAGTTTCCCCTTTATGACCCTGGGACTCGTCCTGCTCAACACCGCCATCCACGCCTTTTTCTATCACCTATTGCCCAAATTGATCGAGGATGAGGAAACTTGGCTCACCCTGAGGTGGTATTTGATGACTCTGCCGGCCGCCGTCGTCGCGGGCGAAGGGTTGGGGGCACTGAGCATGATCACCGGCGCGTTCCTGCACAGTAACTGGGCGCACCTGATAGGCAACATGATCTTTCTCTGGTTCTTTGGCCGCAAGATCGAGAATGTGTTAGGCCCGTCCAAGTTCGGGCTTTTTTACCTGGTGTGCATACTCGTATCCGAGATGTTTGGCGTATTGAGCCGAGTGGCGCTCCCCCTCACCCAGGGGAATATACCCGGCCTGGGAGCCAGCGGCGCGATCATGGGCGTCGTGGGCGCCTATCTCTTTTTATACCACGACCAGCGCATCCGCACGTTGGTGATGTTGACGATCCTCCCCATACCCTTCACGCTGCAAATGCCGGCCTGGGTGTTCATCATCTACACCGTGATCGGCGACATCGCGCGGGACTGGCTGGAAAGAGAGGCCCAGGCTATGGGGTTCATCTACAGCCTCGTAGGCTCGTCCGCCCACCTGGGCGGAGTGATCGCCGGCCTGACGTGCCTCTATTTCTTCCTGCCCTCCGAAATACTCTACTACCGCTACCGGCCAGACAAGACAACTTGACTACGCCCGCCCGCGTGTTACAATCCCTCCCGTCCCGCGCCTACAAAATACGAGAATGGGAGACCAACACTAAATGCCATCAGCAGATCTGATCCTGCTCCACGCCCCGACCGTCTACGACTTTCGCCGGCGAGCGACGTTGTGGGGGCCCACCAGCGACCTCGTTCCCTCCGAGCCGGTTTTCGACATGTACCCGGTCGGCTTCTCCACCATGGCCGCCTACCTGGAACAGGCCGGCTTTCGCACGCGCATCGCCAATCTGGCGGCCCGTATGGTGCGCTCCCAACGCTTCGACCCGGAGCGCCTCGTCGCCCGGCTGTCGGGGCGCGCCTTTGGCATAGACCTGCACTGGCTGCCCCACGCCCACGGCGCGCTGGAGGTCGCCGCGCTGGTCAAACGACACCACCCCGAAACCCCCGTCATCTTGGGCGGCTTTTCCTCCTCCTACTTTCACGAGGAATTGGTACGCTATCCCCAGGTGGACTATGTCCTACGCGGCGATTCGACAGAGGAGCCGCTGCGCCAGTTGATGGAGCACATCTCCGCCGCCGACCCGGACGGCCTGGCCCACATTCCCAACCTAACCTGGAAGGACCGCTCCGGTCAAATTCACGTCAACCCGCAGACCTACATCCCCTCCGACCTGGATCACCTGGAGATGAACTACCGCCAGATGGTGCGCTCTGTGGTGCGCGACCTGGATTTCTCGAACTATGTGCCCTTTAGCCACTGGATCGACTACCCGACGATGGCCGTGCTCACCGTGCGCGGCTGCAAGCACAACTGCTCCTACTGCGGTGGCTCCGCCTCCGCCTCCCGCCTCATCAGCGGGCGCACCGCTCCCGCCTTCCGCTCCCCCGAAAAGTTGGCGGACGACATGCGCCGCATGTACGACATCAGCCGCGGCCCAGCCTTTCTCCTGGGCGACATTCGCCAGGCCGGGATGGACTATGCCCATCGCTTCCTGAGCGCCATCCAGGGCTACCCCGGTCAGGGCATGCTCGAGATCTTTACCCCGCTTGATCGCCCCTTTGCCGAGGAACTGGCCGGCGCGCTCCCCAACTTTGTCATCGAGTTCTCCCCCGAATCCCACGACCCGGCCGTGCGGCGCGCGCTCAACATGAACTTTACCAACGCCCAGATCGAAGAGACCATCGCCGCCTGCCTGGACGTCGGCTGCCGCCGCTTCGACCTGTTCTTCATGGTCGGCTTGCCCCAGCAGACTACCCAGTCAGTGCTGGAGGGGATAGAGTATTTTGAGCAGCTGCTGACCCGCTTCGACGACGGGCGACTGATGCCCTTCGTCGGCCCGCTGGCCCCGTTCGTGGACCCTGGCAGCCTGTTCTACGAGCAGTCCGAAAAATACGGCTACCGCATCCTCTGCCGCACACTGGAGGAACATCGCCAGGCACTATTGGCCCCCACCTGGAAACACATCCTGAACTATGAGACGCGCTGGATGAGCCGCGACGAGATCGCGGCCGTGACCTACGAGGCCGGCCGGCGGCTCAACGCGCTCAAGGTTCGCTTTGGACTGATCACCCCGCAGGTGGCCGCCGAGACCGAATCCCGCATCACGCGCGCCGTCTCCCTGATGGCCCAGATTGACCGCCTGATCGAGCGCTGCACGGCGGAGGAACTGGAACGCGAACTGCTGGCCCTCAAGCCGCAGATTGACAGCGCCAACACCTCCACCGTGTGCGAAAAGAGCGAACTGGATCTACCCTTCGGCATCACCGCCTTCAACCTGCCACAACTGGTCAAGATGGGCGTGGCCGACGTCTTCAGTAGAGTGACGGGTCGGTAAGTCGGTGTTGCACTCGTCTGCTAAATTCGCGCTTTTGCGCCGTACAAATCTACCGGGTGTGTTTCATCTCAGTAAAGACCCTAGACCTCCGAGGTCTTGCCCATTTGAAACACACCCAAATCTACCAATGCTATACCGCTCAGCCCAAGCTCCCCCATCCCGGGGACGCCCCACGATGGGAGACCGAGAAACGGCCTACGCTATACAGGCTGAGGGCGGCTCTTGTACGGCGGATCGGATGAAACCCACTGATTGGAGCAGCTAGATGAACACTTTTGACGTCCAGATATCCCCCCACCCCTCCCGACTGGCCCACACCTTCTCCATCGTCGCCCGCGACCCCGCAAGCGGCGAGATGGGAGTAGCGGTGCAGTCCCACTGGTTCTCGGTCGGGGCGCTCGTGACCTGGGCCCAGGCTGGCGTGGGAGCCGTGGCGACCCAGGCCCTCGTCGAGGTCAGCTATGGCCCGCTGGGGCTGGCCCTGATGCAAGCCGGCAAACCCGCAGCGGAGGCGCTGGCCGCGCTATTAGCGGCCGACGAGGGGCGCGACATACGCCAGGTGGCGATGGTGGACGCTCGAGGTCAGGCGGCTGCCCACACCGGCGCGCGCTGCATCGCCGACGCCGGGCACGAGACTGACGCAGGCTTTTCCGTCCAGGCGAACATGATGCTATGCCCCGACGTCTGGCCGGCGATGGCCCGCGCTTACCGCGAAGCAGAGGGTGACCTGGCAGCCCGTATGCTGGCGGCGCTCAAAGCGGGCCAGGCCGCCGGCGGTGACGTTCGCGGCAAGCAGAGCGCGGCCATCCTCATCGTAAAGCCGGTCTCCACCGGCCGTCCCTGGGAAGACACGGCGATGGAACTGCGCGTAGAAGATCACCCCGAACCGATCCACGAACTGGAGCGATTGGTGCACCTGCACCGCACCTACCGGCGTATGAATCGGGGCGACGAACTGCTGGGGGCCGGGCAGACGGAAAAAGCGCTGCGCGAATACCGAGCCGCCGCCCAGATGGCACCCCAAATCGAGGAACTACCCTTCTGGCACGCCGTCACCCTGGCCGACCTGGGCCGCGTGGACGAGGCGCTCCCCATTCTCCGCGACGTGTTCGCCAGGAACCCGGATTGGGCCACGTTGCTGACCCGTCTCCCTCCGGCGGGCCTGCTGCGCGACGACGCCGAGATGATGGACCTCATACTGGCACAAGTGCCCTGAAGCCACCCCGCAGGGCGCGTTTCCATACGCGCCGCTCGCCGGCGGGTAAGAAACTCGTCCTACAGGCACGGAAACCCGCTCTAGGTTCCCTCCTCCCAGGAGGAGAGATACTTTTGCTGCTCCGGCGTCAGCACGTCAATCTCGACGCCCATGGCCTGCAACTTGATGTGGGCGATCCGCTGGTCAATCTCCTCCGGCACCGGGTAGACGATGCGCTCCAGTTCCTCGGCGTGACGCAGCATGTACTCGGCGCAGAGAGCCTGGTTGGCAAAGGACATGTCCATCACCGCGCTGGGGTGGCCCTCGGCGGCGGCCAGGTTGACCAGCCGACCCTCGGCCAGCAAAAAGATGCGGCGCGTCGCATGACGCGCCCCGCCAGGCAGCGTGTACTCGTCCACCGAAGGCCGAACGCGGCGCGGCGGCCCCTCCGCCATCTCTACCAGGGCGGGGATGTTTAGCTCCACGTTAAAGTGGCCGGAATTGGCGACAATGGCCCCATCCTTCATCACCTCAAAGTGGCGCCGGTCAATCACGTTGATGTCGCCGGTGGAGGTGATAAAGATGTCGCCCAGCGGCGCAGCCTCGATCATTGGCATCACGCGGTAGCCGTCCATCACCGCCTCCAGCGCCCGCAGCGGGTCCACCTCGGTGACGATGACGTTACCGCCCAAGCCTTCGGCCCGCATAGCGATACCCCGGCTGCACCAGCCGTAGCCCGCGACGACGACTGTCTTGCCGGCAATGAGCACGTTGGTGGCGCGGATCACGCCGTCCATCGTGGATTGCCCCGTGCCGTACCGGTTGTCGAAAAAGTGCTTGGTGAGGGCGTCGTTGACGGCGACGATGGGGTAACGCAACACGCCGTCGTTCGCCATCGCCCGCAGCCGGATGACGCCGGTGGTCGTCTCCTCGGTGCCGCCGATGACGTCGCCCAGCGCCTCGGTGCGCTCCTTGTGGAGCGTGCTCACCAGGTCGGCCCCGTCGTCCATCGTGATCTGCGGCTGGTGGTCAATTGCGGCGTGGAGGTGCTCGTAATAGGTCTCGTTATCCTCTCCCTTGATGGCAAAGACGGGGATCTCGTAGTAAGAGACCAGCGCCGCTGCCACGTCGTCCTGGGTGGAGAGGGGATTGGAAGCGGTGAGCGCCACCTCCGCCCCACCCGCCTGGAGAGTGCGAGCCAGGTTGGCCGTCTCGGTGGTGACGTGCAGACAGGCGGAGAGGCGCACGCCTTGTAAGGGCTTTTCCTTCTCGAACCGCTCGCGGATGAGCCGCAAGACCGGCATCTCTCGCTCCGCCCACTCGATGCGCAAGCGGCCGCCGGGGGCCAGGTTCAGGTCTTTGACGTCGTAATCTGTTGACATTATTCACTCCTTGTGTGGATTTAGTTGGCTAGTTGATCTAGAGCGCCCTCGTCGTCGAAGTGTTCTCGAAAGCGGGCAGTGAACTCGACCAGGGTGTAACGATGGCTCTGAGGGCCGGGTTGCTCCAATGTACAAGTGGCGGCCAGCGCGCCCAGCCGGCCGGCCAACTCCCAGGAAAGGTTCAATGCCAGCCCTTTGATCAGCCCCGCCCGGAAAGCGTCTCCCACGCCGGTGGGGTCGCTGGTCTGCCGGGGCGGGACCGGGGGGATGGCGTGGAGGGTTCCCTGCGCCCAGATATGCGCCCCCTCAACCCCCAGAGTGACGACGCAAGCGCGACTCGGGGCGGAGCGAATTTCCTCGGCATCCAACCCCGTCTTTTCGCGCAGCATTTCAAATTCGTACTCGTTGACGACCAGTATATCACAGCCCTCCAACCCGGCCCGCAAATCCTCTCCGGAGAGACGGATGATCTGCTGGCTGGGGTCATACAGATAAGGAATACCCAACTCCCGACATTCAGCCGGGTACTTTACCATCGCCTCCGGGTCGTTGGGCGAGATGGTGACCAGATCAACCTGCTCGGCGTCCAGGTCATGCAGCGAGAGGTCGCGCGCCCGGGCCATCGCGCCGGTGTAAAAGCTGGCGATCTGGTTATTGTCCTGATCGGTATTGACGAAGAAGGAAGCGGTGAACAGGTCGGGTTCGTCGCGGGTGAGGGAGGTATCCACTCCGTGCTGCTCCAGCCAGATGCGATACTCGCCAAAATCCTGGCCCACGGCGCCCATCAGGCGGGGACGTTCCCCCAGCAACGCCAAACTGTAAGCGATGTTGGCCGCGCACCCGCCCCGCTGCCGCCGCATCTCGTCCACCAAAAAGCTCAGGGAAATGCGGTGCAACTGGTCGGGCAAAATATGCTCGACGAAACGGCCTGGAAAGGTCATCAGATAGTCGTAAGCGATGGAACCGGTGACGACGACGTTCATCTCTCATTACCCCCACAAACGTGTTCTCAGATAGATCCAAAGTACGCGGAAGCCGGTGCGAAAAGCCTTCAGGCCCACGATCCCCTTGCCCTGCTCGGCGGTGCGAGGATGGTAGGCCACGGCCACCTCTTTGATCTCGTAGCCGCGCTTGAGCAATGTGCAAGGCAGTTCAAAGTCCAGGTCAAAGTCGTGGTCACTCAGCTTTAGCGAGCGCGCTACGTCCAACCGGACCAGTTTGGTGCCCGTGGCGATGTCGGTCAGATGGCCACCGTAGAGCAGGTTGGCGAGCAGTGTGAGAAAACGCACACCCCAATAGTTCTTGGCGTACTGGTAAATCCTGCGTCCGCCCAAGGTGCGGGAGCCAAAGATGGCGACGGTCTCGTCGGGAACAACTGCCGCGAGCAGGCGCGGCAGATCGTCTGCCTCATACTCCAGGTCGGAATCAAAAATGACGAAGTAGTCGCCGCCAGCCTCGGCGATGCCTGTCAATATTGAGGCGCTCTTGCCCAGGTTACGCGGATGAAAGATGACACGCACGTCCGCCAAGTCAACCGACTGGAGCATCTCGCGCGTGCCGTCGGTGGAAAAGTTGTCCACAACGACGATCTCTTTTTCCCAGCCGGGACCCAGGTCAACGGCGTGAGCCTGATGGATGGCTTCCAGAATCGTCCGGCGTTCGTTGTAGGCACAGATAACGATTGACAGTTTCATAGCGAATCAGCGAGTCAGCGGGTTTACGAATGAGCGGAAGAAATCGGCAAAAGTCTCCAGCATATAGGCGATGCGGGCGTCGTCCAGGCCCGGGTAGACGCCGACAAAAAAAGTGGCGCGCAAGACGAGGTCCGAGTTCGGCAAAGCACCCACGGCCCGGTGAGCGATGTGCCAATAGCCAGGCTGGCGGGCAATGTTGCCGGCAAAAAGGTAGCGCGTCTCGATTTGACGCTCCTCCAGGAAATTGACCAGATCACGTCGGGAAAAAGGAGCGCCCGGCCGGACGGTGATGGGAAATGCGAACCAGGAAGGCTCGGCCCGCTCGCTCCAAGCCGGCAGGACAATAAATTCCTCGTAGGGCTTTAGCCCTTCGTAGAGACGGGCAAAGTTGCGTTTGCGGGCCGCGACAAAGTCAGGCAATTTCTCCAGTTGCGTCAGACCGATAGCGGCTTGCACGTCGGTCATCTTCAAGTTGTAGCCGATCTCTGTAAACAGGTAGCGATGGTCGTAAGGCTCATCCAGGCCGGGGATCCGCCACTCGAAGCGGCGACCGCACGCACCGCTAGGGGGGCTATCGTGGCGGCAACGGCAGTCGCGGCCCCAGTCCCGCACGCTTTGAGCAATGCGGGCCAGTTGGGGATCATCGGTGACCACCGCCCCACCCTCGCCAGTGGTGATGTGGTGGGCGGGGTAAAAGCTCAAAGTCGCCAGATCACCAAAGGTGCCGGCCATCTTTCCATCGTAGGCGGTACCCAGCGCGTCACAGGTATCCTCTATGACGTAGAGGCCGTGGGCGCGGGCGAAATCCATCACCGGCCACATCTCCACCGGGTTGCCCAGCGTGTGAGCCAGAAGGAGCGCGCGGCTCCGCTCTGAAAGAGCCGTCTCCAGTTGTTCCGGGTCCAGATTGTACGTGCCCAGCTCACAATCCACGAACACCGGCACCAGCCCGTTCTGGACGATGGGGGCGACGGTAGTGGGAAAACCCATCGCCGGGGTGATGACCTCGTCGCCCGGCTCCAGTGGCCGCTCCAGGCGACGGGAGCAAAGGGCAGTCACGGCGACCAGGTTGGCCGAGGAGCCAGAGTTGACCGCCAAAGCGTGGCGCAGACCCAGGAAGCGGGCCAGCTCCCCTTCGAAATCCGCCGCACGCGGCCCGGCGGTGAGCCAGAAATCGAGCACCGCCTCCACTGCGGCGATCAGTTCCCGCTCATCGTAGACGCGGCCGGCGTAATTTACCCGGCTCTCTCCGGGCACAAAAGCGACCGGGGTATGGGCCTGCCGATAATAGGCGGTGACAAGTGCGCGGATCTGCTCAAGCAGTGGGTCGTTTTTGTCCATCGGCAGCGAGTAAATCAACCATTTCAATCGTGCGGCGCAATCCTTCCTCCAACCCGACCCGCGCCCGCCAGCCGGTCAGCCGGGCCGTGCGGTCGGCGTCAGCGACCAGGCGCATCACCGCGCCAGGGCGGTAGGGCAGGTCTCCGGCCAGAATTCTCCCCCGCGCTTCCGTCATCGTCCAGATGCGCTCCACCACCTGCCGGGCTGAATGAGCCCCCCCAGTCCCCAGGTCAAGGCTGTGCCCTTCAATGCCGGGCGCTTCTGCGGCAGCCAGCATCCCATCCACCACGTCATCCACGTAGACAAAGTCACGCTCCTGCTCGCCCGGCGTCATCGGGAAATCATCCCCGGTCAGAGCCGCGCGGATGGCGGCTGGTATCAGCGTATGAGCCGGTTGTCCAGGTCCATAGACCTGGAAGGGACGCACGGTGACGGTAGGCAATCCGTGTGCCCGCCAATACATCCGCCCAAAGGCCCAGGCGGCCGCCTTCGAAGCGGCGTAAGCGTTGAAAGGATCCAATCCTTCGAGCGCCTCCCGCGCGCCATATTCGTAGCACGTGCCGACGAGCACGATCCGCTCAACATTCCGCTCGCACAGTGCTTCCAGCAGGTGCACCAGGCCACCAACGTTCACCGCCAGGGCCAGCGCCGGGTCTACGCCAGGGTCGGTGACGCCGACGGCGGCCAGATGAAACACGACATCTGGGACAGCTTGGCCCACCGCCCGCCGGACGCCTTCCACGTCCTGCACATTCAGGGAGATGCACTCGGCCCGCGAGGGAAGAGCCGCAATCCGCTCCGGAGCTTCACAAGGACAGATCCCCGCCCAGACCTGCGCCCCGGTCTCTACGAGCCGCTGCGCCAATCGCTGGCCGATAAAGCCGGTAGCGCCAGTGACGAGAGTTCGCCTGCCCGTCCAGATCACTGGCCCAGGAACTCGCGATACCACGCCAATGTTTCCTTCAATCCCTCTTCGAGTGAATAACGGGGGGCCCAACCCAACACACGCTTGGCCTTCCCACTATCGAGGTACTGCGCCTGAATCTCGTTGGGGGCGTCAGCCAGCACCACCGGCTCCAAATCGGGATAATCGGAAACAGCGATGATGGTCTGCACGATTTCGAGTACGGGCTTGGGGTTATCCATCCCAAAGTTGAATGGTTCGCCCCTCACCTCAGGGTCGTCCAGCCGTTCGGCCAGGGTCAGGTAAGCGTTCACCGCGTCCCGGACGTAGAGATAGTCGCGCACCATAGTGCCATCGGAACGGACGATGGGGCGCTCGCCTCGGATGACGCTGCGTACCGTACCCGGAAAGATGCGGCTCCAGTTCAAGTCCCCGCCGCCGTAGAGATTGGCGCAACGGGTGACGGCGATGGGCAGGCCATAGGTAACGGCATAAGTGCGGGCAATGAGCTCGGCGCAAGCCTTGGATGCGTCGTAGGGATAGCAGCCCAGCAAGGGCGCATCCTCGGTGTAGGGGAGCGTATCGTGCGCACCGTAGGCTTTGTCGGACGAGGCGAGCGCCACGCGAGTGATCGTAGGTGAACGCCGGGCCGCCTCCAGCAACGTCCAGGTGCCTTTGATGTTGGTCTCAAAGGTCGAGATGGGGGAGCGATTAGCGATGGGGACGATGGTCTGAGCAGCCAGGTGGAACACGGTGTCAATCTCGTACTCGTTGAGCGCCCGCTCGATCAACTCATAATCGGTCACGTCGCCGCGCACGACAGCAATGCGATTCTGGTACCCAGACCTGCGGAGGTGAGAGAAAGGCACCTCGTCGCGGATCAGGCCAACGACGGTCGCGCCCGCCTCCACCAAGGCAATGCTCAGCCAGGAACCAAGAAAGCCCGTGCAGCCGGTGACGAGTGCAGGACGGTCGAACCAAAAGCGCGAATTGCGAATCATGTGATTCCTCACTCCCAGGTTTTCCACGGCGCGCTCTCGCGCCAAAACTTGTCCAAGGCCAGCGCCTCCTTCAAGGTGTCCATCTTGCGCCAAAAACCGGTGTGGCGGTACATCATCAACTGCCCCTCGGCGGCCAGGCGGGGCAGAACTCCCCGCTCAAGGTGGACGTCGTCGCCGCCGGCCAGGTAATCAAGCACCCTCCGCTCGAAAACCATAAAGCCGCCGTTGATCCATTGCTCCATCTGCGGCTTTTGCGCAAACCCACTCACCCGCCCGGCCTCGCCCACCTGGATGGTGCCATAAGGTGACGGGGGGCGCACGCCAGTCACGGTCGCCAGCCGGCCGTGCTGCCGGTGGAAGGCCAACAGTGCGTCCACGTCCACGTCGCCCACTCCGTCGCCGTAGGTGGCAAAAAAAGTATCGCCGTCAATGTAGCGGGCAACGCGATAGATGCGCGAGCCTTTCTCCGTGTCGAGCCCCGTATCAGCCAGAGTGACTTCCCAGTTCTCGTCCGGGCCGGCCCGGTGGTACGAGACGGCGCTCGAGTGGCCCAGCTTTACGGTAAAGTCACAACCCATAGGTTTGTATTCCAAAAAGTAGCGCTTCATCTCAGCGGCGCGGTGGCCCAGGGTGAGAATAAAACGGGTGTGACCATAAGTGGCATAGATCTTCATCACGTGCCAAATTATAGGACGACCACCTATCTCGACCAGTTCTTTCTTGACGGGAGTATCGCCCCGCATGCGGGTGCCGGCGCCACCGCAAAAAACGATGACGGGGACGGATCGAGCAATTTCAGACGTCAAAAGGCGCCTCCAGAACCCGAAGCAGGCTGATCACGAACGGGGGATAGGCAATGCCGTTCTCGGTCACAATGCCAGTGACGTAACGATGAGGGGTGACGTCGAAAGCGGGGTTGGCCACCCGCGCCCCTTCCGGTACGACCGCCCGACCCAGGAAGGAGATACCGGTCACCTCCTCCGGCGGGCGCTCCTCGATGGGGATGTCGTCCCCGGTCGGCGTGGATAGATCAATGGTAGAAGTAGGCACGCAGGGGTAAAAAGGGACGCCGTTCTCCCTGGCCACCACCGCCAGTTTATAGGTGCCGATCTTGTTAGCCACGTCGCCGTCAGCCGCCACCCGATCGGCCCCTACCAGCACGAGGTCCACCTGGCCAGTGCGCAAAAAGTGACCGGCGGCGTTGTCGGCGATGAGGGTGAAGGGGATGCCCGCTCGTTGAAGCTCCCAGGCGGTCAGGCGCGCCCCTTGCAGACGCGGGCGGGTCTCGTCCACCAGGACGTGGATGTGCTTGCCCGCCTCGTGGGCGGCGCGGATGACGCCCAGCGCGGTGCCATAGTCCACAGTAGCCAGGGCGCCGGTGTTACAGTGATGGAGGATGGTCGCCCCTTCGGGGACCACGGCAGCACCCACCTGCCCCAAGCGGTGGTTAATCGCCACGTCCTCGTCAGCGATGGCCTGGGCTTCTTCCAAAGCGACGGCTCGTATACGCTCTACATCTCGCTCACCAGCCGCCCGCTCCAACACCCGTTCCACAGCCCAGGCCAAATTGACGGCGGTGGGACGGGAGGCCCGCAGTGTGGCGGCGGCATTCTCCAGATCGCGCAGCAGGCCACCCCGGTCGCCGGCCCGGCTGCGATAGGCAGCCAGGGCCATACCAAACCCGGCCGTAGCGCCGATGGCGGGCGCCCCCCGCACGGCCATATCACGGATCGCACGGGCTACTTTTTCAAGGTCATCCAGCTCCAGCAAGCGGAACTCGGCCGGTAGAAAACGCTGGTCAATCATCCGCACGATGCCTGGTTGGCCTTTGTCTGTGTACCACTCTACACTGCGCATAACAACCTCGAGTTAGGGATCTGAGAGTATGTGCATAATGTCCTAGCACAAAGCGGTATGGTAACATAAGCGAACCGCTTTGTCAACACAGGGATGCAACTGGTGATTGCCCACATCTCACCACAGAGACACAGAGAGCACAGAGAAAACACAAAAATGTCCTATATCGGTGTCCTCCGCGCCTCTGTGGTGAAAAAACGATCACCTCGAATAGACATCTGCATACTTGTGGGCAATCACCGGAGGGATGCAAGATTTAGAGATCGGATATTGGGAGATTTGTGACAAATACGCCAATCTCACATCAGCAAATCCCAGATCAGTGAGTGTGCTCGACGTCTCCCAGGCCGTTGTCGTGGCAATCGTTGCTCATCAAGGTGGGGTTGGCCGTGATCTGCACAGCGATACCGTATTTACCGTTGCGCACACATTCGTTCTCGCTGACCAGGCCGGCGGCATTGTCGAAATAGGAGATGCCCGTATCCTGGTTATCCGTGCACACGTTTCCCTTTAGCGCAGGCCAGGCCTGGTCGTAGACGTAAATGCCGTGATACCCGTTGCGCGAGCACTCGTTCTCGCTGGCCGAGCCGCCTGCATTGTCCCGGTAGCCAATACCAGAGTCGTCGTTGTCGTTACACAGGTTCCCCTCCAGCGCCGGCTGTGCCCGGCCAACGACCAGTATCCCGGTCCCATTCCTCAAACACTCGTTCCGACTAGCCTGACCGCCCGTTTCGTCCAAGTAGAAAATGCCATAGGCGTCGTTGTCGTTGCATTGGTTCTCCTCGAGCGTGGGATCAGCCTGACCACTGAGACTGATACCGACCATGCTCCCCGAACACTGATTGCGACGAGCGACGCCCCCGGCCTCCCCCCGGTACGCGACGCCGACGGCCGTGTTGTTCGTAAAGCGATTCCCCTCCAGCGTCGGTCGCGCACGCCCGCCCACGAGAAGGCCAATGTTGCCGTTATCGTCGCCCACGCAATCCCGCACGACGCCATCCGTCTCCCCCTTGATCCACAATCCCACCCCGTCGCGCTCCCCTCCCACGGTCGCCCCGGTGAAGCGACAGCGGGCAAAGGCCGCCTCGCCCCCGCGCACGACGACCACGCTGGCCGCGGCCTCCCCCTGGTGGCGGAAGGTGACGTCCTCGGCGGAAAAAGGGCCGTCGCCGCTGAAGCGGATCACGTACCCCTCCGCCTCGGAGACGATCTCGGTCCGCCCCATCCCCGCCCCCACCAGGTGGAGCGATCTGCGAACGTACAGCCGCCCCGTCAGACGGTAGACGCCGGGGCCGAGGATGAGCGTGGCTCCCTCGGGGACGCTGCGTACCGCCTCCACCAGAGTCGCATAATCCCCGCTGCCGTCGGCTTCCAGGGTAAAAGCGGTGGGAGGCACAGGAGTGAGAGTGGGAAGAGGAACAGGACCGGCCGCCGACCGGGTGGCAGAGATGGCGGCAGCGACCTGGGTCGCCACACCGTCCAATTCCGTTTGAGACGAATCGCAGGCAGAGAGAAGGAGCGCCGCGAGCAGACAGGCTGCCCACACTCCAATACGCTTCATTGGGATGCCTCCTCCGGCTCAGATAGGTAAACGTCACAATCATTGCGCCCCAGGTCTGGGGCGGCTGTCTCTGCCACGTAAATGTCCACGCCGCCATTCTCGGCGCACTCGTTCTGACGGGCCACGCCGCCCGCACTATCCACGTAAGAGATGCCCGCACTCTCGTTGTTGGCGCATAGGTTCTCCGTCAGCGTGGGGCCGGCCTGTCCGCCGACGCGGATGCCGTTCACCCCGTTCCACAAACACTCGTTTTGGCGCGCCAGGCCGCCCCCGTCGTCCGAGTAAGCGATGCCCACGTCACCGTTGTCGGCGCAGAGGTTATCCTCCAACGTCGGCTCGGCCCGGCCAGCGACAAGGATACCGACGCTCCCATTTTCTGAGCACTCGTTCTGGCGCGCCAGGCCGCCCCCGTCATCCAAGTAGGCGATACCCGCGCCGGCGTTATGCGCGCAGAGGTTCCTCTCCAGCGATGGCCGGGCCTGCTCGCTCACACGGATGCCGATACCGTTGCCCTCGACCACACAGCCCTGCGCCAGCCCGTTCGCCTCGCCGCGCAGCCACAGGCCGACTCCTTCGTCCCCTCCCTCTCCAGAGACCGCCCCCGTGAAGCGACAGTGGGCCAGGCTCACCACCCCACCATCCACGATCACCACGTCGGCCACGGCCTGACCCTGGTGGCGGAAGGTGACGCCCTCGGCGGAAAAAGGACCGGCGCCGCTGAAGCGGATCACGTACCCCTCCGCCTCGGATACGATCTCGGTCCGCCCCATCCCCGCCCCCACCAGATGGAGCGATTTGTTGATCGCCAGCGGTTGCGCCAGGTAGTAACTGCCGGATCCAAGGATGAGAGCGGCCCCCTCTGGCGCGTTCTGTACCGCCTCCTCCAGAGTGGCATACTCACCGCTGCCGTCCGCCTCCAGGTGAATGGGGCCAACCGTCGGAGTGGGCGGAGCCGCCGTCTGAGTGGCAAAGACGTCGGCGGCGACGCTGGTGACGGTAGCGTCCACGTCCACCGGGGACGAAGCGCAGCCAGAAGAGAGACAAACTGCCACCAGACACACAAACAGCAACCCGGGTCTTTTCATCACCCTATCTCCTCGTCAAGCCCAGGTGCGACGCACCTTCACACCTCACCGATCACGTACAGCTCCCCCTGCTCGAACCCCCGTTCCCGATAGTAGGGGCGCGTGCCGACCGCCGCAATGACGGCCAGCCGGCCAAAGCCCTCCCGCCGGGCAATGCGCCGGGCCTCATCCAGCAACCGTGTGCCCATCCCGGTGTGCTGCGCCGCCCCCTCCCGGCTGGCTCCCAGCTCCAACGCCGGGCCGTAGACGTGCAGTTCGCGCACCACGGCGCAGCCGCTCAACTCAGCGATGGGCGGCTCGTCGTGGGGAAGCGAGAGCCGCAGGAATCCTGCCAGGCGGCCCTCGGGGGTGACATAGCTCAGAAAACACTCGCGGGTGACGTCGGTCTCGTACTCCAGCCGCTCCAGCTCGAGCTCGTCCGCGTTCACCTCTTGCCCGCGCACCTCGCGGCAGCGAATGCAACGGCAACTCAGCCCCTCCCGCGCCATACGGCGCTGCACGATCTGGCGCAGGTTCGATTTCGTCACACCGGCCACAATGTTAGGGGCGGGAATGTCGCGCATCAGCCGGTTGACGCGACAATAGGGCGGAATGAGCGTCTTGCACTGGGCCAGCAGCTCGACCAGTGTCTCTTCGTCGTAGGGCCGGTACTCGCCTCGCTGCCAGAGCTCGTAGAGTTCCGTACCCTCCAGCAGCGCGGTGGGATAGATCTTGAGCTCGTCGGGCCTCAGAGCGGCGTCGTCCCACAACCGGCCAAAGTCCTCAAAATCGCTCTCTGGCGCGGCCCCTAGCAGGTTGGGCATCCAGTGGACGACGATCTTGAACCCCGCCAACCGCAGCAAGCGCATCGCGGCCCGCGTCTCGGCGACAGCGTGACCGCGCCGGTTGCGGGCCAAAATCTCGTCACTGAGGCTCTGCACGCCCAACTGCACCTTGGTCACCCCCAGGCGGCGCAACCGAAGCACCTCCTCTGGCGTGATGCAGTCGGGCCGCGTCTCTACCACCAGGCCGACGTTGCGATGCACGGCGCGCTCGTTGAGCCGCTGCGCTTGCTCCAGCGTGGGCGACTCCACCCCGTTCATCCCGTCCAGGCAGCGACGCACGAACCACTCCTGATACTTCTCCGGGTAGCTCGACCACGTGCCGCCCAGAATGAGCAACTCGACCTTGTGCACGCTGTGGCCGAGATCCGCCATCACACCGATGCGGCCCGCAGTTTGATCGTAGGGATCGAACTCGTAGGAGGCGGCCCGCATCGCGCCCGGCTCGTCGGGCAGGTAACTCTTGGGCATCTGATCGGGCGCCGGACAAAAGATACATTCGCCGGGACAGGGAGCGGGCTTGGTCAGCACTGCCACCGGGGCCACGCCAGAGATGGTGCGCGTCGGCTTGACCCGTAACAGCCGCACGATCTTGGGGTCAGGCTCACGCCCCTCGCGCTCGCACAGTTGGGCGTACCCTTCGAGGAACTGGCTCTTGGATAGCATCTTGCCGCCCTGCAGCGTGTGCCTCCGCAAGATGCGTACCAGCCGTGTATGCGAACATTCCGGCGTCGCCAGCACCTCGTCAAGGATAGCAGCGAGCAAATCGCCGTTCACGTTTGACGTTTCACGTTTCACGTTTGACGTTACACTCAATTGCCTTCTTTGCCTCGCTCGGCTATAATCACCCTGATGGACGAAGCAACGACCGAAAAGCTACTCGCTCTGAACCGCGAGTTCTACGCCGCCTTCGCCCGGCCTTTTGCCGGAAGCCGGCCGGCGTCGGATCCGGCTCTGACGGCCATTCTACCCCATATCCCCCAGCGCGCAAGAGTGCTGGACGTGGGCTGCGGCAACGGGCGGCTGGCGCTGTTGCTCGACCAGGAACGGCCCGGCGCGGCCTATCTGGGCCTGGACGCAGCGCCAGAGTTGATCGAAACGGCCCGTGCTCAGACCAAGCGGCTCACAAACATCTCGGCCCAGTTCCGCGTCGCCGACGTCACTCAATTGGACATTGCCCATCGGTCATTGGACATTGCCCATTGGTCATTGATCACCTGCCTGGCTGTGCTGCATCACATCCCCGGCTTGGCCCTGCGCCTGCGCGTGCTGCGCGACTTGGCAGAACTACTGTCGCCAGACGGCCGCCTGATCCTCTCCACCTGGCAGTTCCTCAGCAGCGCCCGCATGCGGCGCAAGATCGTGGGCTGGGCCGAGATCGGCGTCCCGGAGGAGGCGCTTGAACCAGGCGACTACCTGCTAGATTGGAAGCGCGCCGGCCGGGGCTTGCGCTACTGTCACCTGGTGGACGAGACCGAAGTGGAGCAGTTGGCCGCCGCCAGCGGCCTCAGCGTGCGCCAGACCTTCCGCGCTGGCGGGCGGGAAGGGGATTTGAGCCTGTTCGCCATCCTCGAAAGTTTGCCAGCTTAACACTCGTCAAGTATAATGAGCAAGCGACCAAGCTCAAATGTTACGCATCCATCTACTCGGAAACCCCCAGATATTCGCCGGCGACGAGCCTCTGCCTCTACCGGCGCCGGCCAAAGCGTTCCTGCTATGGGCCTACCTGCTCCTGAGGCGCGCGCGCCCCGTTCCCCGCGAGCAACTCGCCTACGTCCTCTGGCCTGACGGGAGCGAGACCGAGGCGCGCGCCAACTTGCGTCGCCACCTGCACCTGTTGCGGAAGCAATTACCCGCGTCCTCCCGGGATGCAGACTGGATCCTGGCGACTCGCAGCACGCTCCAATGGAACCCTGACGTCGCTTATTGGCTGGATGTGGAGCTGCTCGACCAGTTCGTCGGGGAGACGGCGAGCGAGGAGCAGTGGACGGCGGTCATTGACTGCTATCGCGGCGACCTGCTGGAAGGATTCTACGACGATTGGATATTGACCGAACGCTCCCGTTTGCACCTGCGGTACGTCCACATCCTGGAGCAGCGCATCGCGCTCCAAAAGGCACGGGGCGACCTGCGCGGGGCGATTCGCACGACACAGCACTTGCTGACCTGCGATCCCCTGCGCGAGGAACCTTACCGTTACCTGATGGAACTCTACTACCGCGCCGGCGACCGGGCGGCCGCCCTGCGCGAGTTCGAAAAGTGCGCCCACCTGCTACGCACCGAGTTGGAGACGGAACCAATGCCAGAGACACTGTCCCTGCGCGACGCCATCCTCGAGGGAAGCGAACTCACACCGCCCCCCCCGCACGCCCCCGTGAGGCCGTCCCCGCCGGCTCCCGCTCAACTCGCTCACCGACCCGCTCGCCGCCGGCAGAGGTGGCGGTCAGCGCCCAAAAGCTGTTTCCTAGTCAGCGCTTTACTGATCCTGCTATCGCTGGCGGGGCTGTTTGCCTCGAACTTGCTACCGCCGTACCTCGCCGCCCCAACAGCCACGGCATCCATCTCCGGGCCAGATACGACTCAGGATACCTGGTTGAACGAAGAGACGCCCGACTTGCTCTACGACCCCGAGTACCCTGGCGACACGTTCGCCGCCTACCCTCAGGTCCACCTCCAGCACTTTAACTACCCCCAGGACCGGGTCTTGATCCGCTTCGACCTGCGCTCAATCTCCTCCAACGCCACGATAAAGCAGGCCGTCTTTTACATCCACGTGACCGCTTTCACAAACGAGGACCTGCCCGCTCCACTCCCGGCCACCGTGTCCGTCTTCCGCATACTGCATCCCTGGCAAGCAGAGACGGCCACCTTCATTGCCCCCTGGTCGCAGCCCGGTATGGCTCCCGGTGTTGACTACGATGAGCGGTCGCTGGGTAGCCAATCCATCACCAACACCGCCTGGATCTCTATTGACGTGACCGCAGCGGCAAACGAATGGCTGGCCCGCCCCGATAAGAATTGGGGATTGTTGCTAATGATCACAGAAGCGCCCCAGGGCGCTCATTACTGGGTGGACACCACCGACTATCCCTTGTCCAACCGCCGACCTCGGCTCGACCTGACGTACACCCACTGATTCGGCCGCGCAGGCTCCCAGAGACCCAAGGAACCGGGTTTTTGACCTTGTTGTAACTGCTCAGGCTATAGACCTCGGAGGTCTGGGTTCAGCGATTCGATAGCGAAAAACCTGGTTTCTTGGCGAACGGACGCTGAGCGGATACTCCCAGGACGCTCGCATGCTAAACTGATCCGTGAAAGGCACCTTACACTTCAAAGAGGAAAAACAAATGAACATCAGACACGTACTACACCTCATAGTTGTACTGGCTAGCGCATTTGGAGCCACCGGGCTGGTGGCGCGGGCCTCACCCTCCCCGCCCGCGCGCCCGCGCGCTCCCTCCGCCGACCTCTGCCCGCCGCTCGATCCGCCCAGTGGCCCCACCGTCACCGTCTCCACTGAGGCCGACCTGCGCGACCAAGCCCACAACGCCGCCCCCGGCACGACCATCCTGGTGGCCGCTGGAACCTACGACCTGCAGGACGCCCTTTGGGTGGTGAACGACGGCATTGCCATCCGCGGCGCGACCGGCGACCGGGACGACGTCGTCCTGGACGGCGGGGGAATGCTCGCCACCGGGCGCTATCACGTCATCGCCATCGGCGCCGACGACGTCACCGTCGCCGACCTGACCATCCGCAACGGTGACGAGCACGGCATCTCGGTACAGGGCAGCGACCGCCCCACCCTTTACAACCTGCACATCGTGGATACCGGCTACCAACTGGTCAAGGTCAACCCCGTTGGCGACGGCAGCGAGGACGGGCTGCTGGCCTGCTCGCGCCTGGAATACACCACCACCTCGCCGGAGGATTACACCAACGGCATCAGCGCCCACGATGCCCACGATTGGACCGTGCGCGACAACGAGTGGTACCGCATCCGCACGCCGGGCAACGAGCCGGTCCCCACCATCCTCTTTTGGTCCGGCTCGTCGGGCACGGTGGTGGAGCGCAACCTGCTGGTAGATTGCTACCAGGGTATCTCCTTCGGCAATTATAGCCACGGCCCCGGCGATCACACCGGCGGCATCGTGCGCAACAACTTTATCTATGCCAGCCAGCCCCACGACGTGGTCATCGAGATGGTTCACGCCACCGGCTGGCTGGTGGCGCACAACACCGCCCTGCTCCTCGACCCGGCAGCGGGCCTGACCTGGGGTATGGAGGCGCGCTGTGGAGACACCACGGGCGACTTTGCCTATAATCTGACCAATATGAGCGTCTTGACCAATCGAGAAGGCGCGCATGGTACCAGCACGGGAGATATCACCACCGCCCAGAGTAGCTGGTTCGAGGATGCCTCCAACGCCGACCTCCACCTGCGCTCCTCAGCCACGACCGCCATTGACCACGCCGCCACGCTGGCCGACGTCAGCGACGACTTTGACGGGGACGCCCGCCCCATCGGCAGCGCCCCGGACGTGGGCGCCGACGAATACGACTTTCCCCCGCCGGCCAGGGCGAGTGGCTTCCGCGTCAGTCGCGCCGTCACCGATTCCACCACCCTGACCGCCACGCTGATCTGGACCTCGCCCGCCGAGGCGGTCACGGCCACCCTGCGCTACTCTGGCGCGTTCATTGACGAGGATAACTGGGCCAGCGCCACGCTCCTGACCGACACTCTCCCCGGCAGCACAGAGACCTTTACCGCCACAGTGCCCTACGGGGGTGGGAGCATCTATTTTGGGCACAGGTCGCAGGACACGCTTGGGCAATGGTCGGCTCCGGCCAACGCTTTCTGGCCGGCCTCTCACGTCTACTTGCCGTTGGTGTCGAGATAAGGCAAGGTGCGACGCACTTTTACGCAACCGAAGGTTGCGCTGCGTCGCACCTGAAGGAGGATAAAATAAAATGAACCGCAGAAATATGATTCTCGTGACAATCGCTCTGGCGTTGGCGACCCTGGGCGCGGTGGGCCAATACCTCTCGCCTGCAACCCACGCCCAAAAGCCCATCGTCCCCGCCAGCGCCATCACCTGGGTCCGCCCGGCCCGCTCCGACGACCTCACTCCCACCCTCTACCTGCCGCTCATCGCCAACGCCTATTCCCAGCGCATCTACTCCACCAGCCTCGTCTACCGAGGGGCCTTTGCCTACCCGCCCGGCGACGATTGGGCCTACAGCGCTCGCGCGTTGGCCTATTACGCCAGCGGCGACCCTGGCTCAAGCGACGGCTACCCCGGCTCGCTTTATGCCACAGGCTTTGACCAGGACGATCTGGTGGCCGAGATCGCCATCCCTGAGCCGGTAATATCCAGTGATTTCGGCGACCTGCCCCAGGCCGCCATAATCCAGCCCCTGGCGGATATCACCGGCGGCTGGATAGGCAACTGCACGTACAACGACGACTGCCAATATCGAGAACTGGATGGCCTGGCCTATCTGCCCGCCGTGAACAAGATCGCCTGGAACCTGAACGACTGGTACAACGTCGGCGGCTACGACCAGGACTCGCTGGGATGGAGCGATCTCGACATGAGCGGCGCCCAGGGCGTGTGGCACATCGGAGATCGCCCGTCGGATAACGATCTCTTTCACAACGCCAAAACGTGCAACTACCTCTTCCAGTCCCCCCAGAGCTTTGCCAGCGAGAACCTGGGCGGCAGGTCGCTCATCGCCGGCAACCACCGGGAAGCCGGGGCGCTGGGCGGTTCCCAGGGGCCGACGCTGTACGCACTCGCCCCGTGGATGGACGGCAACCCGCCGGCCTCCGGGCAGAACCTGGACGCTTTGGCCCTGCTCTACTATCCCGAAATCGTCGAGTGCGTCTGGGAGGGCGATGAAGACATCAACGAACATCCCGACCCGGGCGTGTGCGATTTTCCCGACTATCGGGCTATGGATCATTGGAATGGCGGGGCCTGGGTGCAAAGTGGGGGGCAGAGCGCCGTGCTGATATTCGGGCGCAAGGGGTTGGGGGATAACTGCTACGGATCAACGGAGACGTGCGGCGCGGACCCCTGCGCTCCGTCTAGCGGATACCACGCCTACCCATATCAACCACAGATCTTGTTCTACGATCCAGAAGAGATAAAAGAAGCGCTCGCCGGAGCCAAAGAGCCGTGGGAGGTGCTGCCTTACCAAGTCTATGTCCCGACGGACGAGGTGTTCGGCGGCGAGTGTGCCACGCTGGGAGCCGCAACCTACGACCAGGAGAGAGGACTGCTGTACGTGGCCGAACGGGAAGCCGGGCCATCGGGAGAGACAGTGGTGCACGTGTGGAGCGTGCAGTAAAATTATCTTCTATGGTTACTACTCAGGTCAAGACCTCCGAGGTCTGCGACAGGCATTCTGCCCACTGCGACCGTCGAAAAAGGCCGGGATTTCACGCCTGAACGGGTTTTGCAAGACCTCGGAGGTCTGAGCGCG
>Ga0180432_10003412_pt1 | contig 22654 bp, 27 predicted proteins | sample SS_ome_10_FD_132414 | JGI IMG/M metagenome (GOLD analysis project Ga0180432, IMG submission 132414) | Hypersaline lake sediment archaeal communities from the Salton Sea, California, USA - SS_1_MS_2 metaG | ecosystem: Environmental > Aquatic > Non-marine Saline and Alkaline > Hypersaline >...
GAATTCCAGGTAGCAACATGCACCGACGATTCTGCAGGGTGTGCGGCGGCGCAATGCGAATGTTTGTCGGTGGCGACGGGTGGGTAACGGGGCCGATTTGCACGGATTGCCGAGGCGAGATGCCGGGTCCGCATGCCCACCTCACGCAGAGGCAGCGGGTCAAACTTAAGGCGACAACGACATGAACAGGCGAGAAACTTTACGGGCAATGTTGGCGGCGCCGCTTGCGTTGGCGCTCGGGACGGACGCCGAAGCCGACGAGCCGAAGGTTGTGCGCACGGACGGCAAGGTGTCGCTTACCGTGACGGGCGGGACCGTTATCTGCCCGAACGCAACCGGAATCGAATATTCGTACCTGCAGGGCGGAAGCCTCATCGTCGGAGAACCGCCCGAAATGCGCATGTGTAGGATCGACGCCGGATTTACGGGCAAGATTGGGTCGACGACATGAACCGACGCGAGCTTCTGAAGGGACTGGCCTGCCTGCTGTGCATCGGCCTCTTTACGGGCTGCACCATGAAGCAGGTTGCCCAAAGCGCCAAACGCACAGAATCGCCCGCTACGGAACGATCGGACCCCGATGTGGGCAACCGCACAGGCGACACCGCGCAATCGCAACAGGGCGGCGTAAACGCAGCCGTCGGGCAAGCTACGGGAGTGTCCTTCACGAAAAACCAGTTCTTCGCGCTTCCGCTCGGCCTCGCTTTACTTCTTGGGTTCGACAAGTGGATGTCCCACCGGCGGGAAATGGCGAGGATCAAGCAAAACGGGAAGCCGAAATGAACGTGCCCGGATGGATGCTGGTCGCGGGGTTGCTCGTGCTGCAAATGTACCTCGGAAGGCAAAGGGCGAAGCGCCTGAGGGACGAGCAGGAATCGCTCCGCAAACTGATCGAAGCGATGAATCGGTCCCAAGGCAAGGCGCATTGCGTGGCGTGCGACGGGAATGTCGGTTGCGCCCTTCACGGCACCAAGGGCACGACGCAACCCGTCGGAAAAAAGCACGCACAGCAAACGCTCGACATGTGGAAACGATTCGAGGAGAGCACGGCGAAAATGGACGAGCACAAGTGAGCCGGGGCGTGGTGCTACGCGGCGCTCTCCTTCCTCCGGTCGCGTACCTCACGACGCGACGGATACCGCAACAGCACGAATCGGACTGACCCGCCGAGCGCCCCGGCTTACGCAACACAGGAGACGACGCAAATGGACTCGTTCGTAATAGCATTCCTGCTCGGAATGGGTGTGGCCTACCTCGCAAAAATAGCGAAGGCGCAGGAAGGCAAAAAATGAGCGACGCGCCGAACGCACCACCGCCCCTGCTCGTGGAAGACGTGGGAAACCTGTCCCTCGCCGGAGAATGCGCCGCAGAACTCGGCGCCGACGGACACCTGAAAATGAACGTGCATTACCTGCCGTTCCGCCTGACGATCCGCGAACCCGCGCTGATGGAATACCTGCACTGGCGACACGAAAACGCCGGAACAGCATCGACCCGGCACCTCTCCGAAGCAATCGCACGCGACGTGATGGACGCAACCCAGGCGCTCCGAGTCGACGTATACGTAGCGCGCCGACACGAACAGCACGGCGGACACACCCGAGGGCATACCCGCCTCGAACACCCCCGAAACGACGGAACGCACAGCATCCCGCAGATAGACGTGGACGCCTAATGCGCGCAGTTGTTCCGGGCGCTTGACAGCAGCCGAAGCATCGCTACAAGCAATACTTGACACGATCGTTAAAATAGGATGCGGTCGGTCGGGGGCGTTCATTCAAACCCCCGTAAACATCCGTAAGGCCACCGCGCCGCTTTGCCGCAAAGGGCAGCTGGCGGTGGCGATCAAACGGAACGACAACCCACAGGCAAAAGCCCGCGTTTTTACGCGCGCGCCTTTCAATCCTTTCAAAAGATTCAATCGTTTCAGAAGTTTCAAAAAAGATTGAAAACCCGTTGCCCGAAAACGAGATCGGCGGTATAGCGGACAGCAGCACCCAGACGGGAGGTGGCCCATGAGCGGGGAAAACGGAAACGGCAGCAACGGAAAGAAAAACGGGCGCGCCGCGAAAAAGAACGGAAAGGCGACAGGTAAGCAGCGCAAAAGCAATCCCTGCGAGCATCTGAAGCCGCACCAGTGGAAGAAAGGGCAATCCGGCAACCCGTCCGGCAGGGCGAAAGGGTGCGTGTCGCTTACCAAGATGATCCGCGAGACGCTGAGCGCGGAGACCGGCGGGCCATCCGAAACCGCCAAGGAACTGATACGCGTCGGCTTTGAAAAGGCGCTTGAGGGCGACTTTCGGTTCTGGGAAGAGTTGGTCAAGCGAGTAGACGGCAGGGTGCTGGAGCAGGTCGTCAACTACGAAGGCGGGCCGCTCGTCCGCGAGGTGGGGACCGACATCAGCGCGGTTCTCGCGGGGCGCATGGCTGGAGGCGGCGATGACGAGTGATCGACGCGCACGACGCCTATTGCCCGATCGGATCAGCCGAGGAGATGCTGCACGCGGGCGACCCCGAGGTGCTCATCGCGGGACCGGCTGGCACGGGCAAGACGCTCGCATGCCTGTACAAGCTCTACATCATCGCGGCGGCGCTGCCAGGTGCTCGCTTGCTCATGGTCCGCAAGACGCGGGCCTCATGCACGGAGTCGATCCTGGTCACGTGGGAAACGCAGGTCGTTCCCTCGGGCTCGCCGATTCTGCGGGGCGCGCAGCGGATGAACCGGCACAGCTATCGCTTTCCCAACGGTTCAGAGGTCGTCGTCGGCGGCATGGACAACTCGGACCGCATCATGTCGACCGAGTACGACCTGATATACGTCGCCGAGGCTACCGAGCTTTCGGAAGAGGACTGGGACAAGCTTACAACGCGGCTCGGGCGGCGCACGCTACTTGCGTATCACCAGATTTTGGGGGACTGCAATCCGAACTCGCCAACGCACTGGCTCAAGCAGCGGTGCGACCGGGGCGCGTGTCGCATGGTACACAGCACGCACCAGGACAACCCGCTGTTGTACGCCGACGGGGATTGGACGGATGTCGGGCGGTCCTACCTCGACCGGCTGTCCAATCTGGCGGGCGCGAGGCGCGAGCGGCTGCTGTACGGGCGATGGGTAGCCGCCGAGGGCGTGGTATACGACGAATGGGAACCGGCGACGCACCTGGTCAAGCGGTTTGCGATACCCGTGCACTGGACGAAAGTCTGCGCGATCGACTTCGGCTATACCAACCCGTTTGTGTGCCTCTGGGGAGCACTGGACGAAGACAAGCGTCTCTACATCTACCGCTATATCTACATGAGTCGGCGGCTTGTCGAGGACCACGCCCGGCAGATTCAGGCGCTTACGATGTCGGAAAAAATCTCGGCGATCGTAGCGGACCACGACGCGGAGGACGCGGCAACGCTCAAGCGGTACGGCGTGCCCTGCAGGCCAGCACGCAAAGAGATACGCACGGGCATAGAACTCGTGCAACAGCGATTGCGCAGGCAGCCGGACGGACGGCCTCGGCTGTTCGTGCTGGAGGACTCGCTCGCGGAAGTGGACCACGACCTCGTGGAGGCTGGCGATCCGTGGACGATGGAGCAGGAATTCGACATGTACATCTGGCCGACGCCAACGCCGTCAGGTGTGCTGCGAGAGGTGCCGGTCGATCGGCACAATCACGCGATGGACGCGCTGCGGTACATGGTGCGGTGGTGTGACGGTGCAAGGGCAACGGAAACGAAGATACGGCCCGCGCGCACGACGCGACGCCGGGACGCTTTGAGGTCGCACTAAATGGCCAAGACATCGAACAACGGCACAGCGATACGACCTCAGCGCCCGGGTAGTCCGACGACGGGCGGCAAGCGCATCGTCAAGTGGTCCAACCTCGACACGGTACGGGACTACGTTACCAACAGCCCGACCGCATCGAGCATCGCCGCGCTGCTGCAGGACGCAGACGACGGCGAGGTGTCGAGCCTGCTTAAGCTGGACGTGGAGATTCGGGCGAAAGACCCGCACATCCAGGGGCTCGCCAACACTCGGCAGCTTGCGTTGACGGCTCTTGACTGGGCTATCGAGCCAGCCGAACTGCCCGACGACGACGAACGGCGAGCACTTGCGGAAGACGCTGCGGGATACGTTGCGGAGGTCGTCGGCGAGATCGCCAACTTTGACGAGTCGCTCGAACACCTCGCAACGGCGATCGGCCCGAATCTGTCGGTCGTCGAACTGCTCTGGGAAAAGGGCAGGGTCATCGAGACCGTCGACGTGCCCGGGCATCGGTTGTGCGTCGACCCTACGCTCGGCCCCGAGGTGCGAGTCGAGACAGACGAGAATCCGCTCGGCGTCGAATGCGAGCCGGGTAAGTTCATCGTCTACACGCCGAACGCGAACGCGGGCTTCCCGATGGCGGTCAACATCACGCGGGCGCTGGCGTGGTCGTATCTGCTCAAGCACTTCGCCAAGGCGGACTGGTCGGCGTTCTGCGAGTTGTTCGGCGCACCGATACGGGTGGGAAGCGGATCGGCAGACGTAACGCAAGAGGCGGGGGATGCCGCAATCGAGATGCTGCGGAATATGTCCGCCGACTCGTGGGCGTACTTCTCCGAGGGCATCCAGTTCCAGCTTGTCGAGGCGAACCGCGGAACGGAGCCGTTCAGTGCAATCGTCGATTGGATCGAACGCAAGCAGTCTATCATTTACCTCGGTCAGACACTCACGACGGAACAAGCTGCGACCGGCTCGTTTGCGATGGCGAAGGTTCACGACAACGTGCGTGCGGACCTTCTGCTGTCGGACATCAAAAAAGAGGCGCGGTGCTTGCGTGACGGCCTGATTCGCCCGCTCGTGCAGATGCGGTGGCCGAAGAAGAGGAACGTGCCGATGCCGCGATTCGTGCGACAGCTTACGGCACAGAAGGACATCGAGGGCGAGCGGTTGGCGCTTGACCAACTGACAAAGGCGATGGAGTTCGGCCTCGAAGTCGACGAGGACGTGAAATACAACATGCTCGGCATACCGAAGCCGGTGCGTGCAACTGAGGTGGACGACGATGGGGAAGGCGCTACAGCCGATCCGTCTATCGCTCAATAGCGACTTGGACGGTGCCATAGAAGACGTAAGCGCGATCGGCCAAGCCATCGTGCATGCGTCGCTGGAACTCGTCAGCGTCCAGGTATTGGACGAGAACGGCGAGCCGACGGACGCGACGTGCGTCATCAGTTGGTCGGACAACGCATGCGAGCAGCTTGGCACGCTCGCGCGGGATGCTGTCATCGCGACGGCGATATCACGAAACGGAGCCGTGGGACATGGCTAACGCACTTGCGGTACTACGCGGGCCGGAATTGGGCAAGGCGCCGAGCGAGTTGGTCGTTATGGCATCCGGCAAGGTCGAGCACAGCAACGGCGAGCCGCTCGTCATGGACGTTGCAGCCGCCGAGGCGATCATCGCGCAGTTCGAGGAACACGGCGTAGACCTGCCGATCGACTACGAGCACGCGAGCGTGCCCGGGCGCAGCATGACGGGCAAGGCCCCGGCTGCGGGCTGGATCAAGGCTCTGACGTGGGACGGCGATCGCGGGCTCGTTGCAACCGTCGAATGGACGGACGAAGCGTCGGAAGAGATCGCGTCCAAGCAATACAAGTATTGGTCGCCCGTCGTGCTCTACGACAAGGAGACGATGCGGCCCTACAAGCTCCATAGTGTGGCCCTGACGAACAAGCCCGCAATGCGCGGGATTGGGGAGTTGCTAGCGGCCTCTGAGGATTTGCGAGAGGAGTTGGATATGCCGGAGAAGAAGACCAAGGAATCCACCGCTACGCTCCAGGAAGGCGAGGTGGTGGAGGGCGGCGACAAGATGGCCGATTTGGCCATCGCGTTGACCAAAGCTGGGGTGGATGTCGAGGGCAAGGGCGGCGACGCGTTGCTTGCTGCTGCCATCGAGTTCATCAAGGCCGGTAGCGACCAAGAGGGCGGCGACGCCGAGGAGGCCCCGGACATGGAGGCTGCAACCGAGGTTCTGAAGGCGTTGGACGCGAAGGACGCGACCGAGGCGGTGCTCAAGCTCAAGTCGGATTTCGTGGCCCGCAAGGACTACGATGCGATGAGCGAGCGGCTGGAGGCCATCGAGACGAAGGCCAAGGCGGACGCGATCGCGGGCAAGCTCGACGAATACGAGCGGGCCAACAAGATCAACCCGCACGACGCCGAGCAGGTCAAGGCGTGCAAGGCGTTTGCCGAGCGCGACTTCGACGGGTTCGTTTCGTTCATGGACGCGCAGCCCGCGCTCGTTGCTGCGGGGCGCGTGACGCCGAAGGCTGACCCGGAGAGCGGGCGGGACGCGACGATTGCGAAGGCCGCGAAGAACTACGAAGCCTTGAGCGCGGTTGAGCAGCGTTTGGCGACGAAGCGTGCGTGGATTGACGACGAACTGCGCGGCAAGGGGCTGGCGGTTCTCGACGACAAGGAAATCGCGGGCCTGTAGGTCGGCGAGCTGTTGGGAGGTAACACATGACGGCACTTACGGCTAATGCGAATGTCACTCGCCTTGTCGATCAGGAATTGCGAGAGTTCCCGGTCGGCGCCGCGGTGACGATCTACCGGGGCGGATTCGTCGGGATCGACCCGGCGGGGTACGCCAAGGACTTTGAGCCGGGCGACCTGTTCGCGGGTATCGCCTACGAGTACGTCGACAACTCGTCGGGTGCGGCTGCTGCCGACAAGGTGCGGGTATACACTCAGGGCGACTTCGAGTTCACGCTGACGAGTGCGGCCCTCACGGACGTTGGTAAGCCGGTCTACGCGACCGACGATTCGACGCTGGCTCTGACGGGGCACCCGGATGCCTACGTGGGCAAGGTTGTCCACTACGAAGCTGCGAATACGGTCATCTTCCGCATGCGGCAGTGGGGCGAGGCGCCGCCGAACGGCAACGGGTCGATTACGCTCGGCCTCACGGGGCACGAGACGTTCACCGAGACCGGCGCGACGGCGGGCACGTTCACGCTCAACGGGTTCGACGGCAAGTCGGCGCTCGGGCTCGGCATTCTGATGGCCGACGCCGAGAACGCCGGGATTACGTTTCAGTTCGACGCGACGGCTGAGGTTGCTCTTGCGTCGATCCGCACGACCGACGACCGTCTGCCGATCGACAAGGGCGTGACGATGGACGTGGAGCTTGTCGTATCCGACAAGGGAGACGATGCCGCGCTCGATATTGACTGGGGCTTCGGCACTGCGCTGACGACGAACTCCGAGGCCGACATCGACCACGCGGACATGGTGCAACTCGCCTGTTTCCACATGAACGGGAACAGCGACAACATCCTGTGCCAGTCGGACGACAACACGACCGACGTTGCGGCTACGGACTCGACCATTGACAACGACTCGACGACGGACGTTGCCAAGAAGTTCAAGATCATCGTGCGCCCGGCTGGGACGGTTGAGTTCTGGATCGCCGGTGCTCGCGTCCTTTCGTCCACGTCGTTCGGTGTGCTCAGCACGGCGAACCTCGCGGCGTTCATCAACATGGAAAAAACGTCGAACGATACGACCGCCGTTCTGACGTTCCGAAATCTTGTGGTCAAGGGTGGCACGGCCTCTTGCGCGTACTAGAGGGCGCCCGTTTGAACAAGGAGCCATGATATGGCAGTTATCAATACCGGGTTGCTCGAAAAGGGGCTGCGGAGCACGTTTTTCGAGCGATTCAATCAAGTGCACGGCCAGCAGACCGTGTTCCAGGACCTCTGCACCGTTGTGCCGAGCGACAGGAACCAGGAAGTCTACAAGTGGCTCGGGCAGGTTCCGGCGGTGCGAGAGTGGGGCACTGGGCGTAAGGCCAAGGGGCTGCACGACGAGTCGTATACCGTCGAGAACCTGAAGTACGAGGCCACGATCGAGGTCGACCGGGACGAGATCAGCGACGATCAGACCGGGCAGATTCGCATCCGCACGACGGAGATGGCGAACCGTGCGGCGTGGCACAAGGACTACCTGTTGGCGCAGTTGATCATCAACGGATCGACCTCGGGCTACAACAGCTACGACGGCACGGAGTTCTTCGCGTCGGATCATACGTTCGGCTCGTCGGGCTCGCAGGCCAACGAGGGCAGTTTCGACGTTGGAACGGTCGCCGGGGCGAACCTGTACGATGAGCCGGACAGCGCGACGCTTTGGGGGCCGCAGACGGCGCTCGCCGCCTACAACGATGCGGTCTCTAAGATGCTGCGCTTCAAGGACGACCAAGGTGAGTACATGCACCGGTCGCCGGGCGGGTTCGTCGTCGTCTGCTCGCAGGCGAAGTTGCACACGTTCCAGAAGGCTTTCGGCGCGATGTTGCTGCCGCAGGTCGGCACGAATGTGACGCCGTACGATTCGCCGCCTCGCGTGATTGCGATGCCGGACTTCACCGTCAATACCGCGTTCTATGTCTTCAAGACCGACGGCACGGTGCGTCCGTTCATTCTTCAGGACCGCGAGCCGGTCGAGTTCGCTGCGCTGGAGCGGGGCTCGGAGGAAGAGTTCAAGCGCGAGAAGTACCTGTACGGCGTTCGGGCTCGCTACCGCGTCACGTACGGGCAGCCGCTCTGCGCGTACGCTGTCACGATGACCACGTAGGAGGCACAGCAGAGATGTCACAGGCGATCATGCACGGGCCGCTTAAGAAGCCGGTAACGGAGTCGGCGCGGGGGAAGCTTGCCCGCCAACTCGGGTTGTCGATCGATGCGGGCGACATTCAGCTTATGCAGGATGCCGCAATCGAGATCGAACGGCTGCGCGAACTTGCGAACGAGGCGCCGCCGCCGTCTGCGGTTGGCGCACCGACGCAGGTTGTCAACGCGGAACCGGCGAAGCGGCGCGGGCGACCGCCGAAGAATCGAGGATAGCGGCGATGGGATACCACGTCACAACGGATCAACTGATTGCCCGGTTCGAGTCCGAGGCTGCGGTAGCGCACCTGACGGACGCGAGCTTTGATTCGGCGGATACCGACGTGCTGAATGCGATCATCAACGAATCCGAGGGGTTCGTGTACTCGTATTTGGCTCGCCGGTACAAGACGCCGGTCATTACGGTGGGCGATCCGCAACTAGAGTACGTGCTCGAAGGCATCGTGCTCGACATTGCGCAATACCGGCTGCTTGCGCGCGGCAACAACATCACCGACGCCAAGCAGCAGGTGTACGATCACGCTTTGAAGTGGTGCGAAGGCGTCGCCGACGGAAGTATTCCGCTGCCTGCCGAGGCGCAGCCGGACCCGACTGAGGTGCGGAGTCCGGTTGCGTCTTGGGGCAGTGGGGACTTTGACGAGGACAACGATTCGACGAACCGTCGGATCTTCACGCGGGACTCGTTGTCAAACCTATGAAAGCGGTTCTCGATGCCATCGAGGCGACCTTTGACGCGGACGAGGCGCTTGTGCGCTCGGGTCGAAAGGTGTACTTCGGCCTGCAGGGTAGGCCGGACAAACCGATAAAGCCGTTTGTCGATGTGACGGTTGAGAATCAAGGCGCTATCGACACGTTCGGCGCGGACGTGGAGCAGTATGCGGTCACGTTCACGGCGCACACCGACGCGCAGAGGTACGACAACGCGTTTACGCTCAAAGAGGACTTGATCCGCGTCTTCGACGACGTGGATATGACAGACGAAGACGATACGTTCCACACCGTCATGTGCTATCGCACGGGCGGAAGCGGTCCGACGTTCGTCGACGGCCAGTACCAAGTAGAACTCGAATACGAGTTGTCTATCGAGCGGCGGACGATGGTGCCTGCAGAAAGGGGCACGTGATGGCGATGAACTACGGCAAGGTGAGGGGTAAGAACTTCACCATCTCCTACAGTGCCAAGCGCGCCGTGGGTAACGTCAACAAGGACGTTGAAAAGGCCATGAAGAAGGTGGCCAAGAAGATCCAAGCCGCCATCAAGTCGTTTGCGCCGGTCGATACGGGCAAGCTCAAGCGGTCCGTCGCTGTGCGCGGGGTTGCGCGAGGCAACAAGCCGCGTATCGAGGTCAAGACGACCCATTACGGGCAGTACGTGGAGTTCGGCACGCGGAACATGGCGGCACAGCCGTACATCCGGCCCGTCGTCAAGGGCATGCGGAAGGACTGGGAGCGCGAACTGAAGAAAGAGGCTGCCAAGTCGCAGAAGCGGCGGGCGAAGCGCAAGAAACGATAACCGCCGTCAGGCGAGGAGTATAGCGATGGCAAAATCAATGCTTTCCGGCAACGGCGGATCGATCACGGTTACGCAGGGCGGGTCGGACATTCTCGTTGACCTGTATCCTGCGGAATGGACGCTGCAGTGGACGCAGGACACGTTTGAGGCGTTGCCGTTCTCGCCGACAAACAACATGCCGACGATCGGCAAGGGGGCGACGCGCATCACCGGCACGGCGAGCGGATTTCTCGGCTACAACTCGACAGACCTTGCCATGCAGGCGGCGAACGCGATCCACGACGCGACCACGAAGTCGGATATCGTCCTGAACGTCGACGGGTCGTATCCGTGGCCGTGCAGCAACGCGATTGTCGATTCGTCCAACGTCACGACCCGGCAGGCCGACTTCGCGTCGTTTACGATGTCGTTTACCTGCACTGAAGACGTGGACATCACGCACAGCTAGCCAACGGAGGATTTATGCCGAACGATGCCGCACCTGACACGCTGTCTGCCGTTTGCCCGCACCCGATCACGGTCAAGGTCGACGGGGAGGACGTAACGCTACGGCCTCTGACGCCGAGGGACTTCGCGGCGGCGGAACAACACATCCGCGAGTCGCGGGTGCGCACGATGATCGCTGCGACGCGACAGGAGCCGTTGTCCGCCGAAACGCGGGGGCAGGCGCTCGCCGCGATCCTTGCGGCGACGGTTACCTATGCCGACGTGTTTGAGAGCAACACGGGTCGCGCCTATCTCATCTGGCTTGCGGTCGACATGCCGAAGAAACCGCACTTCGAGGACTTCCTCAAGCGGATGGACTCGGCGGGCGTCGGCAGCATGGCGGATATCGTGCTTGCGATCAGCGGCATTGCCGGAGAGCAGGACGCGGACCCTACCTAGCGGCACTTCCCAAGAGTGCGCGGGCGGGCGGCTGGGCAAGGGCGCTCGGGGAGATGTGCTATTACTACAACATGGGCGTTAACGAGGTGCTCGATTTGCCTTGGCCCACGTTTCAGCGGTTGCACGCGGCTTTGTCGGATATAGCGTCTGCGGACGCGGCGAGGCGGTCGAATGGCTGAAGAACTCGGACAGCTAGTATACGAGATCGACGCGAAGAACGACCGTCTTAAGAAGTCGGTCGCGCAGTCTCAGCGCATTATGAAGCAGGGCGCGGACAAGATGTCCGCCTCGCTCGGCAAGGTCGAAAAGGCATCTCTCGAAACATCGGACGGACTCGGGCTGCTTGAGAAGGCGGCGGCTGCGACGGGGCAGGCGTGGCTCGGTCAGGTCAAGGCCATGATCGAGTTCGTCATTCAGTCCGTCAAGATTCGGACGGCGTTGTCGGCAACGACAGCGGGATACGCGGCGGAAACGGCTGCGATCAACCGCAACACGGCAGCGAAGATGGCGAATGCTGGCGTGGGGCCGGGCGGTCGCATTTCACGCGCTATCGACCCGATGGCCGACCTGCTTGCGTCGGGCGCCGGTGGGGCTGGCGGTACTGCGGCTGTTCAGTCCGGCATCTTCGCCAAGGCCACCTCTGCCATCGGCTCTTTTGCGTCCGCGATCGGTATCGCCACTGCCGGGCTTGCGGCGCTTGCTGCCGGAGTTATCGCGTTTGACCGCGACCTTTTCGGCATGAAAACCAGCCTTACCGACTGGTGGTACAACGTCGGCGAGGCCCGCGAGACCGAAGCACGGATGGAGGCCGAGCTTGCCAAGCGGCAGGCGGCGAAAGCGTCCGCGCTAGACCTCCTGTCTCGGCAGATTTACGTACAGCGCGCGGGACTTGTCGGTGGCGCAGCCGTCAACGCTCTTGGGCAAGGCCGGGTGGATGCGGACATTCTGCGGAGCCAAGTCGAGCTTGCCGAACTGCAACTCAAGCAGCGGGAAGAGGCGGAACGCACCGCCAACGCAAAACAGGCGATAGCAGCGGCAGCCGCCAAAGAGCGGGTGGAAACCGAAAAGGCGATAGCCGCCATCCGCGAGCGCGGCGCGCTTATGGTCTCGCAGAAGCAATGGGCGATTGCCACGGGCACGGCATCGCCGGAAGACATGCGGAAGCACGCCGAATCGCTTGCGAGGCAGGCGTCGGCGCAACAGCGAGGCCGAGACGCGCTCGTTCAGGCGTTGCGGGCTACGGATTTGCCCGGCGCCCGGCTTGTGCTCAAGTCGATGGGGCTCATCGGCGGCGACGGCGCGGCGAGCGCGCCAGTTCCGGCCATGCTACCGCAGGGCGACGCTACCGGGCGACGCTGGCGGGAGCTTGGCATGCAGGCCCCGGTTTGGGGCCAAGGTGCGTCGGGTAACCAGCAGACCGGGGAGGTGCTCGTCCGCGAAAGCAAGCGGCAAAGCAGTACGCTTGAACAGATCGAACGCAACACGCGCGGCGGGGGGCTCCGACCGTGAGTAGCTACACGAAACTCGCCGAATCGCACGTAGGCCGACACGACGGGGTGAATCCGTCTGATCAGGAGACGTACCTTGTCGAGATCGACGCCATTACCGACGATCCGGTCGCGGTACTGTCTACGGCGTCGGCTGTTCCTCGCGGGACACCGCACCCGCACGATTCCACGCTATTCGCACAGTCATACGACATCGTTTCACGGGAAAACCCCTATCACTACAGGGTGCGCGTCAACTACGGGCACTTGTCGGGCGTAGATTACGCAAACGACGATTGGCACGTGTCGTATTCGTCGTCTTCGCAGCCGTATACGATGCGTAAGACCGTAGGGTCGGACGCAACGGCCAAGATCATCGGTCCGCTCGTGTACAAGTCGGCGGACCCCATGACGCCGCCGAACTACGTCGAAGCTCCGGCCTCTCCGACGCACAAAACGCGACTCGTCGGGGGCACGGAGCAAGACCTATGGGTGACGGAGCAGCGTAAGGCAATAGGGCACCCGGCAGAATGGCCGTCGGTCTACATCACGTTTTGGAAAAACGTGCCGACGATCTACCGCACGATGGGACGGCGGGTATCGCAGTACCTCGAAACCACCAACGCCGACATTCTCACAGTCAACGGGGACGACGTTGCGTATGCCCACGAACTCATGTTTAAGGGCTTCGGCATCACCGAAGGGACGGGAACGCTGCCGGGTGGCGGTCAGGACGAATACGGGCGCATATACCGCATCGAACTGCAGTTTCTCTGGGTCGAAAAGTTCGACGACGCCGACAACCCGGGCGAATTCATCGGCGGACATACGCCACTGCGGCTCTATCACCAGTACGTCGACGATCAGGGCAACGAATCGCAGGTGTTCACGCTGGACGGTAAGCCGGTGTGGGAGAATTTTGACGTGGCGCACGTGCGGGACTTCGGCACGTTGTTAAGCATCGTGGGATAGCATGGCACGACCGGGCGACAACCTACCCGCGTTTCAGGCGGGCCAGCGCTTCGACGACCTGTCGGCAGGCGAATTGCGCGCGATGGTCGAGGCTGTGCGCCGTGCGGACAACATCGTCGGAGGTCCGGGTATCGACATACGCGACCACCAGGGCGGCAAGGTTGTCAGCCTCGCGGGCGCCGGTTTCGACGGGTCGCCGGACGTGCGAACGTGCGTTGTCGCCAAGTACCCGGACGGCGGATGCTCGCGCATGCTCGTGCGGGAGGTCAAGCACTACGATGCGCCGCCGCAGGAGGATCGGTACACGTGGGCGGGGCCTCCGTTCTGGGCATACCCCGATTTCGGGCGCGTGTGCGAGGATTACCGTGCCGTCAGCTACGCGGAAGAGGGCGACGATGTAGACCTCATGTTCCCGCCGGGCTTGGACGCGCCGTTTCTTCGCGTGCGACCTGCGGGCGATACGTGGATTGTCGAGTACCCGAGCGCCGGGCCAGCGGGCGGGCGTTTCGTCATCCTTCGCGGCTATCACCCCGCGTCGGGCGAAGACGGGCTGTTTGTGCTCGCCGAGACGGCTGTGCATAGCGACACGGACCCGTGGGACGGGCAGTGGACGATTCAGGGCTCGCAGGCTGCCGATTACGAGCCCGAGCCGTACGTAGTTGCGACCTATCCGCACGTGCCCGCCAGGTACTACGAGCCGTGGTTCTGGCGTGTTGCCGACGGGCCGACGACGTTTTTTACGGACGTGCTGCCGGTGACGAAGATCGCGGGCGTTTGGACGCTGGAGCGTCCGATCCCGCCGATCGAGACGGCGCGGCTGCAGGGCAACCCGGTATTCGCACCTCGCTGCGACGGGACAGGATGATATATGGGTGCGTGTTGCTACGGACAGGCGTGTTACGACCAAGACGAGGCGTCGTGCCTCGACGCGGGCGGCGCGTATTATCCGGGCGAGACCTGCGACGGATTCGAGTGCCCCGAGTTGGTGTCGGCCTGTTGTTGGGGCGACGGCCATTGCTCGGACCTGACGCCGAGCGAGTGTTTAGCGTTCGGCGGGAGCCCCGAGCCTGCGGGCAGATGCGCGGACCTGCCCGGGCTTGGGCTCGACTGTCCGCAGACGGAGCCGCCCCGGGCGTGCTGTCTGCCGGACGGTCGGTGCGTCGAATACTCGATCGGGCATTGTTCGGCGCTCGGCGGGAGTTCCGCGCCGGTCGACGTGCTGTGCGACGGGTGGGATTGCGAGCAGGCGGTATGCCGCAAGAACCGCCCGGAGCCGGTCGGTGCCCGGTGGTCGGCTGACGAGCACGAGATTGCCCCGTTCGGGCCGCACAAGGACGCGAACACGGGTCGGTGGGACATGCTGTCGCACTACGGCATCCGGGCGTCGAAAGACGGGCTCGACCAGCGACGCGAGAGCCCGTGCCGGTATCACTACGCCTACCCGCGGAAGCGACCGGACGGACTCGGCGAATACGTCATGTGCGGTGCCCCGAGCGAGGGCGGCGACGAGGACATCGGCATTCCGACGAAGCGGCGCTGGTATCGAGGGGTTGTCTTCAAGGACGCGGACAGCGGCGAGTGGAAGCTTGCTATCGGCTGGGCGAACCGAGAGAAGTACGAAGCGGCGTACTACAAGCAGCGGCACCTTTGTTTGGGTGTGCGGTAATGGGTTGCACGGGCAACACATGCGAGGGTCGGGACGGTCGATGTTACTGCGATGACTTCGATTATGGAGATCCTACGTTCGGGCGCCGCCGGTGTTGGACTCGGATCGAAGACCGAGACGAGTACGGGCAGCTTGGGATGGTCGGTTGTGCGGGCGGGTGCAAGCCGCTTGACGATTCGCCGTCTCGGGGCGAGTTCGCCGGATCGTTCGGATGCTCGACGCTTGCGTTTGACCATCTCGCGCCTAACCGTACATTCCTGATTCCGGACCCGGATGCGCTTGAATTCGAGCAGGTGGACGCGCACGGCGCGCACGCTGACCTGCGACACAACGACCCGCACCTGTACGATCGACCTGTGCGGTTTATGCGCCCCAGCGGCTCGGCGTTGGACGGTACAACGTGCTTCGCCGAGCCGTGCGCCTTTTATCTCGGCGCGGACGCGCACGAGGGCGCAGACGGAACAGGCGTCTGCCACGACCCCGGAAATGCGCGTGTTGGGCAGGCCCTTGAGGGCCTCGCTACCGACGGGTTCTTCTACTACGGCAACAACTGGCCACCGACGATCCAGTGCCGGAAGTTCGACGAGTATCCGGGCAGCCCGTGGGACTACGTCAACCGGGTGCAGATCGACCCCGAACACCCGCGTATGACTCAGTTCCTGCGAGAGTCGCAGCAATCGAGCATCAACCGGGACGCGGCTGGCGGTGCGAATCTCTGGCATACCGGGGCGTTTCACGACCTCATGGTATTTGCTGCCGGTCGCGTGCTTATGCCCCCCTACGAGTGCCCCAGCGGGTTCGGGCGCGAGGAGTACATCGACGGGCCGGACCAGATGGCGGCGCATACCGAGTACATGGAGCACGTGCATTACGGTTGCATCGGGATGTGCGACCAGATCACGGTCGGCGTCCACGAGCCGCTCGGTCTGGCTGGCGGGCGGCACGAGTCCCAGATTTGGGCGGTCGCGCTGGATCGCGTGTTCGCGTCGCCATTGCCGAACCTCGGTTACGGCGACGGGGATATGTCGAGGCTCATCCATTCTGTTCGTCGCGGCGTCGGGTCGCAGGAATCGGAACTCGGCCAGTTCAAGAAGCATTGGATTTCGTGGGACGCGGGCCCGCAGGCCGACTATCCGCTCGTGTGGCGCTACGACAACTGCACGACCCGGAAGGGCGAGCACGTGCTTGCCGAGTTGCTGCTTGTGCGTGCTGACGTGCGGCTGCGGTTGGTTATCCAGCGGCTCGGGATTCATTACGGCGCGAACAACTACGCCTATTTCGTCATGCCCCACGCGGCGGTCGATGTCGTGGCGCATCTCGGCTTGCGGCTGACGACCGAGGCTGACGTGCGGTACGGGGCGAACATGGCGGATTGGCCGACGATCAACGGCCTTCCGGTGCACGAGGGGCTGGTTTTCCGCCACGCTTCGGAGCGCTTCGACACGCCACCGAGGCGCTGCCATTGGGAGGGCGTGCTCAACAACTCGTCTTCCCCGTCGCTCGCCGATCAGGACTTTGTGGCGAGTCGCGGCAGCCGGGCCGAGGTCGAGGGCACGATCAATCTGGCGCAGGCGGCGAAGCGGGGCACTCACGCGATCAACGGATTCCGCGTCGGCGCTGTGCCGTCGCATCTGGACACGTACCCGGGCGAGCGTCGCTTCGGGACGGGGCAGCTTACGTTTTCGTTTGACGGGAATGGGAATTGGGACGCATGCGATCCACCGGGCTGGATGTAGAACTTGACGCGGCTACCGAGGCTGCGATTCGCAACGGTGCGAGGCGACCGATTACGCCTGCGCCGGAGCAGGCCGTACGCCAGGAGCCCCGAGAACGCGTAGAAAGGCAGCGCCACGCCACGAAGCCGCCGCGATGGGGTTACGAGGCGTTGGTAGGCAGGCTGCACCAGGCGGCTCAATACGGCGTTATCACGGTGCTGCGGCACATCCTCATCGGCTGGTTGTTGCGCGGCCTGCGGTGGTACCCCAAGGTCAAGGATTTTCTGCGGGCAATAACCGGCGGGCGGGTCGGTGCTGGGGAATACGCTGCACGGATGTCGGCGTGTGCCACGTGCCCGTCGCGGCTGTTGCATAAGGCGCGCGCCTATTGCGGGGCGTGCGGGTGCGGAAAATGGATTCTCGCGCGACTGTCGGTTAAAAACAGCTTCCGGCGATGGGCGTGCCCACTGGGGCGGCACCCCGGCCAGCGTGAGGAGGCAGGCGATGTTCGCACGGATCGTGTTGGCGGTGTTGTTGACGGCGGCGACGGCGGGCGCGGGCGAGCGGGTCAAGCTTAGTTGGCCTCGAAAGGCGGCAGATATGGCGGCAACCTACAAGACGACGCGATGGAACAACGGCGCCGCCGACGGCGACTGGGAAAACGACGCCAATTGGGATAACGACGCGCCGAACGGCGGCGACACGGCGATTTTCCCGTCAGGTGTCGGCGGCGAGGTAACGACGAACCTAGACCAGTCGGACCTCACAGACAACGATGCACCGCCGGTCGCCGACAAGCTCGCCAAGCTCATCACGGAAAAGGGCAACACCACGAAAATCGGAAACTCTGGCGCGTACCTCAAGATCGCTACCGAGGAGGTCGTCCTGCGCGGCTCTGGCGATGTGTACTACGATGACGAGTTCGACGTGGCTGGCAACACCGAGTCCATCACCGTTGACGTGCATCCGTCGGCTACGGTTTATCTCGACGGCGACGACATCGATAGTCTGCTATGCACGTCAGGGACGACCGAGATTACGTCGGCTCTGGCGGCAGGCATAGCGAACACGCGACTTGCGGATTCCCCGACATGGCACACGTCGCCTTTCGTGCAGTACGGAAGCAACGGCGCCAGCTTGTCACCTACATCGTTCGTGTACGTCGATTCCGGCCAGCTTACTATCGAAAAGGGCGTCGCGCTTATCGTGCAAACCGGCGGTACGGTAACCGTGGGCGGCAACCCCGTGTCGACGATCTACAGCCGTGTCGTTATGACCGGCGGCGTGATGTACTACAACCTGCGCGAGTCGGGCGTCGGGGCCGAGATCGGCCAACTGGATATCGGCGGGAGCGCGGTATTCGACCTGCGCGAGGACGCCCGGACGTTCGAGTTTAACGGATACGTATACCTGCGCACGGGCGGCACGATTCGCGCATTCGGCGGGCAGATTGAATGGGGCGCTGGCGGGCTGTACAAGCGCGGCGGCAATCTCATAGAGGATTAAGACATGGCGACCACGATTTGGACGGGCACGACAGACGGCGACTTTACCGACGACACCAACTGGTCGGGCAGTTCGCCAGCGAACACCAACACGGTGCTATTCCGCGATGGTGCGTCCAACGGATGCACTTCGGCGCTGCAGACGGGCTCCAACGGCGAAACATACCCCAAGCTGTCGATTTCGCGCGGGTACACCTACGATTTCGGCGCGTCCGGCGCGGCCAACTACCTCGATGCGACGCTTACAGAGTTGTCGTGCGAATGGGGCGGCAACGGCACGGCATACTTCGACGGCGCGATCACCAACGGCGTTATCGACTGCTACGGTAGCGGGCTGGTCAAGTGCCAGTCGGACCTGACGAGCGGCGACCTCAGCATCCGCGCGGGCCGCGTGCAGTTTGAGTCGGCGGCGGACCTGGAAAGCGCCGACATTCGCATTTGCCCGAGGGCTGGGGCCTCGACGCCACCCCGCGTCACGATCGACAGCGGCGCGACGACGACCACGAGCACGATTACCGTGGGCGGCGGCGAACTGGTGTCCGCGCAGGCGCTCGTCAACCTGTTCATCTACGGCGGCGTCGTCAAGGTGACCGGGACGGCAACGATTGCGACGGTACGCATGTACGGCGGCACGCTGCTTTGGGACAGTTCGGGAACCATAACGACGGCCTACGTGGGCGGCAACGCGACGCTTGCAACCACTGAGTACCTGCGCGAGAAGACGCTTACGACGCTTTACATGGACCACGATGGCATTGTTGACCTTCGTGCCGGTGGCGATCACGTTACCGTCACCAACTGCTGGATCAGCGGCGCCAATAGCCCGATGCTTTCGCCGGGCGCCAAGATTGCGATTTGATACATGATAGACCCACGCGGAATCATACGGCAGCGCATGTGCGGCACGTCCGACATGGACGACGTGGACGGGTTCGGCACGCAGGACGGGACCACCGGGCGAATCGCTCGGTTCTATCTCGCCGACCGCAAGTTCTGCCTGTCGGCTCTGCGCGTGCATTTCAGCGGCGGCACGGGCACGGCGACGCTATACCTCAAGGTCGACGCGAAGGCGGGCACGCCGTACGACACAACGCTGTTCGAGCTTACGGGCGCGGGCACGGGCGTGGACATTAACCTGCGGATACCGGACGAAGAGTTGCGGCACTGGTGTTTTCATCCGGGCGACGAGTTGACGCTCGAATGGGAGAACCCGGACGACGGCAATATGGCGTGGGGCGCGACGTGCGACCTGCTGCCAGCGGAGGCGATCGGTGCCTAAGGCAACCCGCAAGGACGATGCCGCGACGAATCGCCAGACGGCGCCGGTCGACGCCGACGAGGTGTCCTTCGTGCCGAACGACACGTCCGACTGGTCGGGCAGCGTCGATCCGGGCACGGTCGCGGACGCACTCGACCAACTCGCCAGCACAGGCGGCGGGGGCGGCAGCAGTGACACCTACAAGACCGTCACGGGCGACACGGGCAGCACGGTTGCCAGCGGCGAAGACACGCTCAACGTCGAGGGCGGCGCGGGCATCGAGACGACGGTTACGAGCGACAACGTAGAGGTCGCGCAGACTTCCACGCTGTTCATCGTTGGGGCGGCGGGTAGCGGCGGCACGACGGTCTCGGACAAGAACTACGAGGCGGGCACCAGCCCCGCGAGCAAGGTACTTACCGACTTTGACTGCGACGGCGACAGCCTGACGATTGACGTGGAGGCGGACGCGGGCGCAGGGGCGACGGTTGCGAGCGGATGGCAACCCGCCGTTACGGTGTACGGGCCGGGCGGGGAGAGCCACGCAGTTACGCTCAGTCAGATCGACGATACGCGACGATTCGAGGGGACGGCTACCTTTTCGGCGGCGGACCAGGACGGCACGTTTTACGCGACAAGTGCGGACGGCGGCAGGTCGCAAGATGTCGCCTACGACCGCCTCGAAGACCCGCCCGTGTGCTCGTCGGCCACGTGGGGGCAGTACGACGGCGGCTGGACGGGCAGCGAGTACCCCACGTCGCCGGACACGGGCGCGCAGACGGCGGTCAAGAGCGGCGACACGATCGACATACAGTTTACGCTCGACTCGTCCGCGACCAACATCCAGGTCACCAGTTCGGGCGCGTCGTCCAGTACGCAAAACTTCGGGGGCTCGTACTCCAGCGGCACCAACTACATCGAGGGCGTAACGTGCGGCTCGGCTAGCGGTTCGCAGGTGTTCACGATCAAGGCCAACCGCGACGGCGGGACATACGGCGCGACGACGAACACCGACTCTATCTCGATGGACCAGACGGACCATTCGTACACGAGCGTCCACAACCACGTCTTTTCGCCGGTCGACAACTTCGCGCTCGGCTCGGGCGATAGCTGCACGGCGGATGTGCAGATTACCAACTGGGCCGCAGGGGACTACGCCGAATACACCTCAAGCGAGGTGTCGATTACATCGGACACGACCTACGCCGAGACGAAAACGTACACGTACGCGAGCGGGTCGTATCGGGACAGCGGCACGAACGTCACGCTCACGAGCAGGCGCAAGGCGAACGGCAAGCAGGACAGCACCACCTACCTCATCAAGATATGCAATCGCTCGCCCGTTCTCACGGTTAGCGGCGCGACGGCGCGTTTGCGCTCGCGCGCGTCTGGCGGCGACAAGACCTACGGTATCACGTTGTCGTGCAACAACGAACTCAAGGATACGCCGACGCTGGCGCGCGATGCGGCTGACGACGGGGATGCCCTGCCGGGCCTGAGTGGATCGGAGCCAGATAAGACGTGGACGGCTAATATTGCGATTGGCGAGGAAGACACGAAGAACACAGGCGCCAACTCGCATACGTGGACGGGCATTTCGGCAGAAGACGGCGCGGGGAACACGGTTAGCTCGATTACGACCAACCCCGACTACACGGTCGGCGGGTTCGAGGAGCGCGACGTAGCGATGGCGCGCTTCGATCAGTACAACGCCATCGGGACGATGGTCAGCAACAAGAACAACGCCAGCCTGCTTAACTGTGAGGTGCCGGAATACGGCAAGACCTTGACCTACGTCGGCAGCGTGACGCCGACAACGGACGGCTTCACCATCACCGACAGCAGCGGGAACTTCGACGCGGATGGCGACTACGTGCGCTGCCTCGACTCGAACATCTACGACGCGGCGGCGTATACCATGCGCATCAGCGAGGACGCATAGCATGGCCGACGAACTTGTGTTAATGGCGACGGCGCGCGAAGACATCGCGTGTGCGAACTGCGGCGAGACGCTGCCGAACACGGTGCGGCTGTACTACAACAACACGACGGGCAAGCTGGAAGTGCAGATGCAATGCCAGTGCCAGAACAGCGGCGACGACGGCGACGCCTATCAGGAAGAAAGCGACGTGGCTTTGACGGCGAAATGACATGGCGGACATTGACGAACTGATCGCGGGTATAGACGGGCTACTTGGCACGCTTGCCAACATGACCGACTTGGGCACGTGGGGCACACCTACGGACTACTCCCTCATCGTGCGTCAGGACCAGCCCGCCGGGTCGGGGTCGTCGCAATACAAGTGCGAGGATCTGCCGATGGGCACGCAGACCGTCATCGGTCGCGGCGCGTCGGGGGACATCGCTGCGGTCAGCTTGTCGGAGGAGCAGGTGCTCGGGCGCGCTTCCGGCGGTAACGTCGGCGCCGTCAACTTCAGCACCATCCTTGCCACGAGCCACAACCACGCAGCCAGCGAGATTACTAGCGGCACGCTGGACAACGGCAGGGTGTCGTCGGGCAACGTCACGCAGCACGAGGGCGACATTGACCACGACAACCTCACAAACTTCGTTGCCGACGAGCACGTCGATCACACGGGCGTTACCATCACGGCGGGCACGGGGCTTGACGGCGGCGGCGACATATCCGCCAACCGCACGATCAACATCGACTCAACCGTCACGACGCTGACCGGCTCGCAGACGCTCACCAACAAGACGCTCACGACGCCGACGATCGGCGACTTCACGAACGCGACGCACGATCACGCAGATGCGGCAGGCGGCGGCAACCTCGCGGCGAAGTATCGCCAGCACTCGCACATGTTTTATCTGTCGGAGCCCGCGACGGACGATGCCTACGTCATGTTCTCGGTGCCGGTCGCATCGACGATCAAGCAGGTGAAACATCGGTGCTACGGATCGAGCACGCCGACGGTGGATTTCAACATCGAAGAGCGCGGCATGTCCGATCCAGAAGCGGCGGGCACTA
>Ga0180432_10003413_pt1 | contig 22650 bp, 21 predicted proteins | sample SS_ome_10_FD_132414 | JGI IMG/M metagenome (GOLD analysis project Ga0180432, IMG submission 132414) | Hypersaline lake sediment archaeal communities from the Salton Sea, California, USA - SS_1_MS_2 metaG | ecosystem: Environmental > Aquatic > Non-marine Saline and Alkaline > Hypersaline >...
ACTGAGCCCACGGGTACTGAGGCTGCCGATACCGGGGTAGCTGCTACCGAGCCGGGCGGCGCCCGGCAGGTGACCTATACCGTCACCACCACCAGCGATCTGACGGCCAACATCTACTACGTCACCGCTGATCCGCCCGATCAGTCGGCGGCAAACGACCCGGAATACATGCCGATGGACCGCACATCGGTTGGCCCCGGTGCGCCGTGGACATTCCAGACCACGCTCAGCGATCCCACTGAGTGGGCCTTCGTGAGCGCGAGCGGTGGTTTGCGGGTGAACCCGGAGTTCCGCTGCGAAATCGCCGTCGACGGTCAGGTCGTGGTCTCTCAGCAGGGCGGCAGCGGTGTGCAGTGCGCTCTGCGCCCCTGGTAACCCGACGGGTTGGTCAGCTGAGGCTCTTAGCCGAGAAGGTGTCGCATTGCTTCGGATCACCGGTCTGATACCCCACGGTGAACCATTTCTGGCGCTGCTCGGAGGATCCGTGGGTCCAACTCTCCGGGTTGACCCGGCCGGTGGTCTCCTGCTGGATCCGGTCGTCGCCGACCGACGATGCCGCTGACAGCGCATCGGCGATGTCCCTATCGCTGAGCGGTTGCAAGTAGGTGACATCGGTTCCGGGCTGCTTGGTGATTGCCGCGTAGTGCGCCCAGACCCCGGCGTAGCAGTCGGCTTGTAACTCCGAACGGACCCCGTTGCCCATCGCGCCCTGGGCGCCCTGCCGGGCCCGGCTCAGATCGCCGGTCAGGTTCTGCACGTGGTGGCCGTACTCGTGGGCCACCACGTATTCCTCGGCCAACGGACCACCGCTGGAGCCGAACTGCGTCTTGAGTACCTGGAAGAAGTCGGTGTCGAAGTAGGCCGTCTGGTCGGCCGGGCAGTAGAACGGGCCGACACTGCTGTCCGCGGGACCGCAGCCGGTCTGGATTTGTCCCTTGAACAGTTTCATATTCGGCCGCTGGTAGCCACGCAGCAGATCTCCCCACACCGCGTCCACCGAGTTACCGGTCGCGACCACCCGGCATTCGACGTACCTGTTGGCATCCGCACCGGTTCTGCACTTGGACAGGTCGTAGCCCGGCTGCGCCTGCGAAGGGCCGACCTGCTGCTGGAGAACCGGACCCGGGTCCACCCCGAGAAACAGCGCCAGAAGGGCGATCGCCAGGCCGCCGACGCCGCCACCGATAGCGATACCGCGCCCACCGCCCCCGGTCGAGGTCGTGCTGGTGTCGATCCGCATGCCTTCGTTGAAGGTCATATGCGCTCCTCGTGATCTGACCCGTCTGGCCGGGCGAGTGCCGGGATCAGTTTGCCACAGCCGCATCACCAGGTGGCCGGGCTGAAGCCGCGATGCCCACCTCATAGACTCAGGAGCCGTTCGTCCATTGAGAATCCACTTCAGATCCAGGGAGATCCTGTGCTGCGCAGTCATGCCGCCGGCTCGTTGAGCGCATCCGACGCCGGGCAGAAGGTCATCCTGGCGGGGTGGGTGGCCCGCCGCCGCGACCACGGCGGCGTCATCTTCATCGACCTGCGCGACCACGCCGGAGGGCAGGAGCGAAGCGACCCGGGAACAGGACCCGGAGGGCAGGAGCGAAGCGACCTGGGAACAGGACCCGGAGGGCAGGAGCGAAGCGACCTGGGAACAGGACCCGGAGGGCAGGAGCGAAGCGACCCGGGAGTAGGACCCGGAGGGCAGGAGCGAAGCGTGGCCCAGGTGGTGTTCCGTGAGGCCGGCGTGCTCGAGGCCGCGCACCGGTTGCGGGCCGAGTTCTGCATCGCCGTCGAGGGTGTCGTGGAGATCCGCCCCGAAGGCAATGCCAACCCCGATATCGCCACCGGCGATATCGAGGTCAACGCGACGTCGCTGACCGTGTTGTCGGAGAGCGCCGCGTTGCCGTTCCAACTCGACGAGCCCGCCGGCGAGGAGGCCCGTCTGCGACACCGCTACCTGGATATGCGCCGGGACGGCGGCACCGGGGACGCGTTGCGGTTGCGGTCTCGGGTGAACGCCGCCGCCCGCTCGGTGCTGGCCGCTCACGACTTCATCGAGATCGAGACACCGACACTGACCCGGTCCACCCCGGAAGGAGCACGGGATTTCCTGGTGCCCGCCCGGCTGCAACCCGGCTCCTTCTATGCGCTGCCGCAGAGCCCACAGCTGTTCAAACAGCTACTGATGGTCGGCGGGATGGAACGTTACTACCAGATCGCACGCTGCTATCGGGATGAAGACTTCCGCGCCGACCGCCAACCCGAGTTCACCCAGCTCGACGTCGAGATGAGCTTTGTCGACGCCGACGACGTGATCGCCGTCGCCGAGGAGGTTCTGGCCGCGCTGTGGGCGCTGACCGGTTATCAGCTGCCACGGCCCGTCCCGCGGATGACCTACGCCGACGCGATGCGGCGATTCGGCTCGGATAAACCGGATCTGCGTTTCGGCCTCGAGTTGGTGGAGTGCACCGACTACTTCGCCGAAACGCCCTTCCGGGTTTTCCAGGCACCCTATGTGGGTGCGGTGGTGATGCCGGGCGGCGCCTCGCAACCGCGTCGAACCCTGGACAGCTGGCAGGAGTTCGCGAAGCAACGCGGCCATCGGGGCCTCGCCTACGTGCTGGTTGGCGAGGATGGGGTGCTCAGCGGACCGGTTGCCAAGAACCTCTCCGAGCCGGAGCGGGCCGGGCTGGCCGCCCACGTCGGTGCCATGCCGGGTGACTGTGTGTTCTTTTCGGCCGGACCGGCCAAACCGTCACGGGCCCTATTGGGGGCCGCCCGCGGCGAGATCGCGCGACGGTTGGGCATGGTCCCCCAGGATACCTGGGCCTTCGTCTGGATCGTCGACCCGCCGCTGTTCGAGCCGGCCGGCGATGCCACCGCGGCCGGCGACGTCGCCGTCGGATCCGGCGCCTGGACCGCCGTGCACCACGCCTTCACCGCGCCCAAGCCGGAGTGCCGCGGCGTCATCGACACCGATCCCGGCGAGGTGCTCGCCGATGCCTACGACATCGTGTGCAACGGTCACGAGATCGGCGGCGGTTCGATCCGCATCCACCGCCGCGACGTGCAGGAGCGGGTGTTCTCGGTGATGGGTATCGACGCCGCGGAAGCCGATGAGAAGTTCGGATTCCTGCTGGAGGCCTTCACGTTCGGGGCGCCGCCGCACGGCGGGATCGCCTTCGGCTGGGATCGCATCATCGCACTGCTGTTCGGCGCCGACTCCATCCGCGATGTGATCGCCTTCCCCAAGTCCGGCGGCGGTGTGGACCCGTTGACCGACGCGCCGGCGCCGATCACCACACAGCAGCGCAAGGAGTCGGGAATGGACTTCACGCCCGGGAAATAGCTGGTGAACCCCTACCATGACCGCTGTGGACAACACCCTTGAGTTCATCGACCAGGCGTCATTCCTGGGCCTGCGGGCACTTGGGCACGGGCCGCTGATCCAGTTCACCTGGATCTACCGCGACGGTGTCGACCTCGAGGCGTTGCGCGGGTTCCATCGCAGGCTCTCCCGCGGCCTGCTCGGCCGCCGTGTCGAACGATCGCCGCTACCCTTCGGCAGACATCGCTGGATCGACTGGCCCGGCCCTGCCGATATCGAGGTCATGGCGGACGTCCGACCTCTCAGCGATATCGCGACCTGGTTGGACGCGCAGGCCGCGCGGCCGGTTGACCCCGAATATGGACCATCATGGCGGTTGGCGGTCCAGCCGGTGACCGACGGCGGGTCAGTCGTGACCCTCGTGGCCTCCCACACCGTTGCAGACGGTGTCGGGCTGGCGCTCGCGGTGGCCGACGCCGCCAATGGAGTCACCCGGGATCTCGGATATCCGCCGGCCCGGACTCGAACCACAGGCCAGGCATTGCGGGAAGATGCGCGCCGGTTTGTCCGCGATCTTCCGACGATGGCGAGAGCGGTCGTTTCGGCGGCACGACTTGCGCGCAGCAATGGCTTGGAGGCCGCTCCGGCCGCGACGCGGAGCGCGCTGGGCGACGAGGTCGTCAACCGGACTGTGACACTGCCGTCGGTGACGGTCCGTGTCGGCCTCGAGGAGTGGGACGGCCGGGCCGCGGAACTCGGTGGTACCAGCACCGTGCTGGCCCTGGGATTTTCGGCGAGGCTGAGCCGGCGGCTGGGATGGGTCTCCCCGGACGGCTCGGTGACCCTGTCGGTACCGGTCAACGAGCGCGTCGAGGGTGACACGCGCGGGAACGCGCTGACCGGTGTGCGGCTCACCGTCGATCCCGGCACGGTCTGCACCGACCTGACCGGGCTGCGGGCCGGTTTGAAGGGCGCCCTGTCAACGCTCTCCGAGGCTCGCAACGAACTGGTCGCACCGCTACCGCTGACCCCGCTGGTTCCCCGGGCGCTGGCGCGCCGGCTTGAAGGCGTGGTGGGGGGCACCGCGGTGATCGGATGCTCCAACCTCGGCAGCCTGGATCCGGCGGTCAATCGCCCTGACGGTACCGACGCTGACGACTTCGCCATCAGGATGGCCGAACGCATCACCCGCGGCCACCTGCACCGCTTCGGTGGGACGTTCTTTCCGGTGGTGACCGGACGGGTGCACGGAAAGCTTTTCGTCAGCATCGGATTCTGCAATGCCCACGGCTCGACAACCCGCGATCAGCTCATGGAGGTCGCCGCGTCGGCGCTCCAGGACTTCGGGTTGACCGGAACCATCGAATAGTGATGCAGGAGCGAACCCACGGGTCGGTGACTAAAGATGATCGGCCAGATTGCGCAGGGCGGCGAGCTGTCGGCAGTGCTGATCGGCGGACTCAGCCGCCACGGCGCAGGTGACCGCGGTCGCGCCCAGAGACCGCAGCCGGCGGAGCCGCCGCCGTGAGCCGGCCGGGTCCCCGAGTGGGTCGACGGCACGGGCGGTCGGCAGCACCACCTCGAAATCTGCCGGAAGGTCCACTCCGGCGAGCATCTCGGCGATCCGACCATCGGTCAGGCCGAACGGCATCCAGCCGTCGGCAAGGCGCACGGAGCGGCGCAACGAGCGCAACGTACGTCCGCCAACCCAGATCGGCACCCGGTCCTGAACCGCGCAGGGCTGGACGGCGAACCCGTCGTACCGGTAGAACTCGCCCGAATAGCGCGGCAGGGTCCGCGATAGCGAGGCCCGCAGGGCGGCGATCGCGTCGTCAGCGCGGTCGCCACGGCCGGCGAACGGCACCCCCAGCAGGTCGAACTCGTCGACCAGCGAGCCGACGCCGACACCGAGGATCAGCCGGCCACCGCTGAGCCGGTCCAGTGTTCCGTAGCGCTTCGCGATCTCCAGGGGGTGGTGGTAGCCGAGGACGATCACCGCTGTGGCCAGCCGGATCCGATGTGTGTGGGCGGCCAGGAAGGCCAAGGTGGACAACGGGTCCCAGTAGGTGAGTCCGCGGCCGGCAGCTTCATCGACCGGTACGGCGATATGCTCGGAGCAGGTGAGGTAGTCCAACCCGGCTTCGTCGGCGGCGACCGCGACCCGCATCAGGTCCTCGACTGCGGCCTCGGCTTCCCACGTCGAGGAAACCCCCGGCAGCACCGTGACCGCCGGTGTCGAAAGACCTATCCGCATCCCGCCGTTGTATCACCGGACCTGTATCACCGGACCTGTATCACCGGACCGATATCACCGGACCACCCCGGCCGGTCGATCGCTAGCCTGAGGTGGTGTCCGACAGCCTCTTCGAACTGCCCGGCACCGGCTCCGGCACGGAGCCCGATGCAGCGACGGTCAGCGCCTCCTCGCCGCTGGCCGTGCGGATGCGCCCGGCGACCCTCGACGAGGTGGTGGGCCAGCGGCACCTGCTCAAGCCCGGCTCGCCGATGCGGCGCCTGGTGGAGGGCTCCGGTGCCGCATCGGTCATCCTCTACGGGCCGCCGGGGACCGGGAAAACCACGCTGGCGTCGCTGATCTCCCATGCCACCGGCCGGCGTTTCGAGGCGCTTTCGGCGCTCAGCGCCGGCGTGAAAGAGGTTCGCGCGGTCATCGAGGGAGCCCGCCGGACCGCCGTCCACGGCGAGCAGACCGTGTTGTTCATCGACGAGGTGCACCGGTTCTCGAAGACCCAGCAGGATGCGCTGCTTGCCGCTGTCGAGAACCGGGTGGTGCTGCTGGTGGCCGCGACCACCGAGAACCCGTCGTTCTCGGTGGTCGCCCCGCTGTTGTCGCGATCGTTGATCCTGCAGTTGCAGCCATTGGACGCCGCCGATATCAGGGCGGTGGTGGAACGTGCGGTATGCGACCCGCGCGGTCTGGGCGGTGCGGTGCGGGTCGCCGCCAACGCCATCGAGTTGCTTGTCGAGCTGTCGGCGGGGGACGCCCGCCGAGCGCTGACCGCCCTGGAGGTAGCCGCTGAAACCGCTTCGGGTACCGGTGGTGAGGTGACCCTGGAGACCGTCGAGCAATCGCTGGACCGGGCGGCGGTGCGATATGACCGTGACGGAGACCAGCACTACGACGTCGTCAGCGCCTTCATCAAGTCGATCCGGGGATCCGACGTCGATGCAGCCCTGCACTATCTGGCCCGGATGCTGATCGCCGGAGAGGACCCACGGTTCGTGGCCCGCCGTCTGGTGATCCTGGCCAGCGAGGATATCGGGATGGCCGATTCGAGCGCCCTACCGACTGCGGTCGCGGCCGCTCAGACGGTCGCGTTGATCGGGATGCCCGAAGCCCAGTTGACTCTCGCGCACGCGACGGTGCACCTGGCCACCGCGCCGAAATCCAACGCCGTGACCGCCGCGCTGGGGGCTGCCATGGCCGACATTCGGGCGGGCAAGGCCGGGCCGGTGCCAGTACACCTGCGCGACGGTCATTACTCGGGGGCGGCGAAGCTGGGCTACGCCCAGGGGTACCGATATCCGCATGACGACCCCGACGGTGTTGTGCCTCAACAGTATCCACCGGATGAAGTGGTCGGTGTGGACTACTACCGGGCATCCCGGCACGGCGCCGAGCGGGAGATCGGTGGACGGCTCGAAAAGCTGCGCGCCATCGTTCGCCGCACCCGGTGAGTTCCCGTCACGGCGGATCTGGGCCGTCTCGTAGGCTCGGAGTATGGACAGTGACCTGCTCGACGTCGACACCTCGCGGCGGCGCATTGTCGACCTGACCGACCGGGTGCGGAATTTCTGCAGCCCACGCGGTGACGGGCTGTGCAACGTGTTCGTCCCGCACGCCACCGCGGGTGTGGCGATTATCGAGACCGGTGCGGGATCGGATTCCGACCTCGTCGACGCGCTCGAGCGCTTGCTGCCCCGCGATGACCGATACCGCCACGCCCACGGCTCACCCGGGCACGGCGCCGACCATGTGCTGCCCGCCATCGTGTCGCCGTCGGTGACCGTTCCGGTGGCCTCCGGCGATCCGCTGCTGGGCACCTGGCAGAGCGTGGTTCTGGTCGATCTCAACCGGGACAACCCGTCGCGTTCGGTCCGGCTCAGTTTTCTGCGCGGCTGAGCCGAAGGGCAGTGGCCGACCGACCGGTAATGTGAGGCGGTCGTCGTTCCTGCTCGGCGGGACCGACACGCACCCGCAACACGCCGCCATCGCAGCATGCCGCACTCGAAACACAAGGACAATCCCACCCGTGCAGACACACGAGATCAGGAAGCGTTTTCTCGCCCACTTCGTCGATGCCGGCCATACGGAGGTACCCAGCGCCTCGGTGATCCTCGATGATCCCAATCTGCTTTTCGTCAATGCCGGCATGGTCCAGTTCGTTCCCTACTTCCTGGGCCAGCGCACCCCGGCCTACAGCACCGCGACCAGTGTCCAGAAGTGCATTCGGACCCCGGACATCGACGAGGTCGGCATGACAACCCGGCACAACACCTTTTTTCAGATGGCCGGAAACTTCTCGTTCGGCGACTATTTCAAGCGCCGCGCGATCGAACTGGCCTGGACGCTGTTGACCAATCCGATTTCCGCGGGCGGGTACGGATTCGATCCCGAGCGGTTGTGGGCCACCGTGTTCTACGACGACGACGAGGCCGTCCGGCTGTGGCAGGAGGTAGCCGGATTGCCATCCGAGCGCATCCAGCGCCGCGGCATGGCCGACAACTACTGGTCGATGGGTATTCCAGGTCCGTGCGGCCCGTGTTCGGAGATTTACTACGACCGCGGCCCGGAGTACGGCGTCGAGGGCGGCCCAGAGGCCAACGAGGACCGCTATATCGAGATCTGGAACCTGGTCTTCATGCAGAACGAGCGCGGTGACGGCACCGGCAAAGACGACTTCGAGATTCTCGGCCCGCTGCCGCGCAAGAACATCGACACCGGCATGGGGGTCGAACGGATTGCCTGCCTGTTGCAGGGGGTCGACAACGTCTACGAAACCGACCTGCTACGGCCGATGATCGACGCGGTAGCCCGGCACGCGCCGCGCGGCTACGGCCAGGGCAGCGCGCCCGACGATGTGCGGTACCGGGTGATCGCCGACCACAGCCGCACCGCGGCCATCATCATCGCCGACGGAGCCACCCCCTCCAACGAGGGCCGGGGCTACGTGCTGCGCCGGTTACTGAGACGGATCATCCGTGCCGCCAAACTGCTCGGGATCGAGCATCCGATCGTCGGTGAGTTGATGGCTACCGTGCGTGATGCGATGGGGCCGTCCTACCCGGAGTTGGTCGCCGATTTCGACCGGATCAGCCGCATCGCGGTTGCTGAGGAGACTGCTTTCAACCGGACGCTGGCGTCGGGTTCGAAGCTTTTCGAGGACGCCGCAGCCGCTACCAGATCCGCGGGCAGGGGGGAACTGCCCGGTGCGCAGGCCTTCGCCTTGCACGACACGTACGGCTTCCCGATCGAGCTCACCCTCGAGATGGCCGCCGAGGCCGGTCTGAGCGTGGACGAGTTGGGCTTCCGCGAACTGATGGCCGAGCAGCGCCGCCGCGCCAAGGCCGACGCCGCCGCACGCAAACATGCGCACGCCGACCTGACGGCGTTCCGGGAACTCGTCGACGCCGGTCCGACCGAGTTCACCGGCTTTGACGAACTCAGCTCCCAGGCCCGGATCCTGGGTATCTTCGTCGACGGGAAACGGGTGCCCGTGGTGGCCCACCATCCCCGGGTGCAGTCCAAGACTGTCGCTCCGGAGCGGGTGGAGATCGTCCTCGATCGCACTCCGTTGTACGCCGAGTCGGGTGGGCAGATCGCCGACGCCGGTCAGATCACCGGAACCGGCGCGGGCGAGTCGGCCAGGGCGGCCGTCACCGATGTGCAGAAGATCGCCAAGACACTGTGGGTGCATCGGGTCAACGTCGAGTCCGGTGAGTTCGTCGAGGGCGACACCATCGTCGCCGCGGTGGACCCCGAGTGGCGCCGCGGAGCCACCCAGGGCCATTCCGGTACTCATATGGTCCATGCCGCTCTGCGACAGGTGCTGGGACCCAACGCCGTTCAGGCCGGTTCACTGAACCGGCCCGGTTACCTGCGATTCGATTTCAACTCCCAGAGCCCGTTGACCGAGGCGCAGCGGAGCCGGGTCGAGGAGGTTGCCAACGAAGCGGTCCAGGCGGACTTTCCGGTCAACACCTTCCTGACCAGCCTCGACAAGGCCAAAGCCATGGGCGCGATGGCGATGTTCGGCGAGCAGTACCCGGCCGAGGTCCGCGTCGTCGATATCGGCGGACCGTTCTCGCTGGAATTGTGCGGCGGCACGCACGTGCACAACTCGGCCCAGATCGGTCCGGTCACCATCCTCAGTGAGTCCTCGGTCGGCTCGGGGGTGCGTCGGGTGGAGGCCTACGTCGGTCTGGACTCGTTCCGGTACCTGGCCAAGGAACGGGCGTTGATGGCCGGCCTGGCCTCGTCGCTGAAAGTGCCGTCCGATGAGGTCCCGGCCCGTGTCGCCACTCTCGTGGAACGACTCAAATCCGCCGAGAAGGACGTCGAACGGATGCGGCTGTCCACCGCGCGCGCGGCTGCGGGAAATGCCGCCAACGCCGCCGAGCAGGTGGGTAGGGTCCGTCTCGTGGCCCAGCGGATGGCGGCGGGGATGACCGCCGCGGACCTACGCTCCCTGGTCGGCGACATTCGCGGACGGTTCGGCTCGGACCCGGCTGTGGTGGTGCTGCTTGCCGAGGGTGCCGACGGCAGCGTGCCGTTCGTGCTCGCCGCCAACCAGGCTGCGCAGGACGCCGGGGTCAGGGCCAATGACCTCGTCACTGCCGTCGCCGGGACGGTGGGCGGCCGGGGCGGCGGGAAACCCGACCTTGCTCAGGGGTCTGGCAAAGATCCGTCCGGCATCGAGGCGGCGCTGGCTGCCGTTCGCGCGCAGCTGGCCCGGGGCTGAGGCCGGCCGGTGTCCGCGAACCGCATGCCCGACCGGCCCGGCGCCGATGACCCGGGCCGGGGTCGCCGGCTCGGTATCGACGTCGGCACCGTCCGGATCGGTGTGGCGGTCAGCGACCCCGACGGCATCCTGGCCACCCCTGTCGAGACGGTGCGCCGCGACCGCGGTGGCGGTCACCTGCGCAGACTGAACAGCCTGGTCGTAGAGCTGGGCATCGTCGAGATCGTTGTCGGGCTGCCGCGCACTCTGGGAGATCGGGCGGGTGCCTCGGCCGACGACGCGGTCGGCCTGGCGACCGCACTCGCCGGGCGGGTCGGTTCGGTGCCGGTTCGCCTGGCCGACGAGCGATTGACTACTGTCAGCGCCACACGGTCCCTGCGGGCGGCCGGGATAAGCGCCAGAGATCAACGGGCGCTGATCGACCAGGCCGCCGCCGTGGCAATTCTGCAGGGCTGGCTCGACCAACGCCGAAACGCGGCCACGACCGAAGGCCGCAACGCGGCCACAACGCTGAGAGAGCAACAGTGACCATGCCGCACGAGCCGGAAGACGCCCAACCAGAACGCGCCGCGCCGACCGCTGTTGGCGCGCCCCGGTCGGGCAACGCGCAGGACCGGGCCCGGTCCGGTCGGGGCCCCGGCAAGGGCGGTGGACGGGGTCGGATGCTGATCCTGCTTGCTCTGCTGGTGGCCGGATTGCTGGCCGTGGTGTTGCTCGGGCCGAAGTTGTTCGGTGGCCCCAAGCTGCCGGCTGACTTCACCGGCGAGGGCAGGGACGACATGGTCTTCGAGGTCTATCCCGGTGACTCCGGGTCGGTGATCGCCCAGAACCTGCTGGAGAATGGCGTCATCGCCGATGTCGGGATGTTCATCTCGGCGGCGTCGGGTAACGCCGAACTCGCCGCAATCCAACCCGGTTTCTACAGACTGCGTACCGAGATCCCGGCGGCCACCGCGGTGAGGATGCTGACCGATCCCGCCTCCCGGGTGGGCAGGCTCGTCATCCCCGAGGGCAAACAGCTCGATGACATCTCCGCGGTCGGCTCCGGCGTGGTGAACCCGGGCATTTTCTCGTTGATTTCAGATGCCAGCTGCGTGGATCTCAACGGGACCGAGAAGTGCGTGGCGGCCGCCGACCTGAAGGCTGCCGCCGAGCAGGGCAGTTTGGAATCGCTCAATGTGCCGGACTGGGCCCGCGAGGGCGCCGGCGCCATGGGGCAGAGTCACCGGCGGCTGGAAGGGCTGATCGCCCCGGGCACCTGGAACATCGATCCGTCGGCCTCGGCCAAGGAGATCCTGGCCACGCTGGTCGGCGCGAGCGGTGAAGGTTATGTCAAGGGCGGCATCTTGGATGCGGCGACCGCGCTCGACATGTCTCCCTACCAGGTTCTCATCGTCGGCTCGCTGGTGCAGAAGGAGGCGCAGCCCGCCGACTTCGCCAAGGTGGCCCGGGTCATCTACAACCGACTGGCCAGTGATTACAACTGGCTGGAGTTCGATTCGACGGTGAACTACCCGCTGGACCGTCAGGAGGTCGCGACTACCGATCAGGACCGGGAGACCAAGACGTCATGGAACACCTATGCCATGCCTGGTCTGCCGGCTACGCCGATCTGCTCGCCCGGGGCCGAGGCGCTGGCCGCGGCCGAGAAACCCGAACCGGGGGATTGGCTGTACTTCGTGACCATCGACTCCGACGGCACCACGCTGTTCACCAGCGACTACCAGGAACACTTGGCCAATCGGGAACAGGCACTCGACAGCGGGTTTCTTGATTCCGGTCGGTAGGCGGCGGTGACGGCCCGCAAGGCCGCCGTACTCGGCTCGCCGGTTGCGCACTCCCGTTCGCCGCAACTGCATCTGGCCGCCTATCGGGCGTTGGGCCTCGATGACTGGACCTATGACCGTATCGAGTGCACGGCCGACGAATTGCCCTCCGTCGTCGGTGCATTCGGGCCGGAATGGGTAGGCGTGTCGGTCACCATGCCGGGTAAGTTCGCCGCGCTGGACGTGGCCGACGACCGAACCCGTCGCGCCGAACTGGTCGGTTCGGCCAATACCCTGGTGCGAACCGGGTCCGGTTGGCGGGCCGACAACACCGACATCGACGGAGTCGCGGGCGCATTGGGGTGCCGGGACGGTCTGCGGCGGGCCATCGTGCTGGGCTCGGGCGGAACCGCGCCGGCGGCTGTCGTCGCATTGGCGGGGCTCGGTGTGGCGGAGATCACCGTTGCGGCGCGGGACAGCCGGAAAGCGGCCCGGCTGGTCGAACTCGGATCCGGAATCGGGGTGCCGACTGTGTCCTGCGGGCTGGGCGAGCAGCGGCTGCGGGATGTGGCTGACTGCGCTGATGTTCTGATCAGCACCATCCCGGCCGATGCGGCAGCCGACCATGCCGTGGCATTGGCCGGGGTACCGCTGTTGCTGGACGCGATCTACGACCCTTGGCCGACCCCGCTGGCCCAGGCGGTGGCCACAGCCGGTGGCGAAGTCATCGGCGGCCTGCAGATGCTGCTGCATCAGGCGTTCAGCCAGGTCGAACAATTCACAGGCCGGCCTGCGCCACGACAGCAGATGGCGGCTGCGCTGGGTTAGTTTGCGGGCATGGTTGTGCTGGCCTGCCTGGCGGTTTTGATCTGGACCGTCGCGCTGTCGGTGCTCGATCTGCGGCAGCGCCGACTGCCCAACGTGCTGACCCTGACCGGCGCGGTCGTGATCGTGGCGGTCTGTGCCGGTTGTGGCCGCGGATCAGCCGCGGTGCTGGGCGCGGCGGGACTCGGCGGGCTGTATCTGGCGGTTCACCTGTGTGCGCCCGCCGGGATGGGCGGCGGCGATGTCAAGCTAGCCCTCGGTCTGGGCGCGATGACCGGGGCGCTGGGAGCGCCGATCTGGCTGCTCGCCGCCCTGGGCGCCCCGGTACTGACCGTCATCCTCGGTGCGATAGTGGCGCTCCGCCGCCGGGACAGTCTGATGGGGACGGTTGTGCCGCACGGCCCGTCGATGTGCCTGGCGAGCCTTGCTGCTGCCGCACCCGCGGTGTTCTAGGGACCCCGGCGGATTGGGTCGCCGGCGGCGACATGGGAAGATGATGGCGTGCTGCGATGGACCACCGCTGGAGAATCCCACGGCCGCGCCCTGATCGCCATGGTCGAGGGCATGGTTGCCGGTGTCGAGGTGACCTCCGCTGATATCGCCGCCCAGTTGGCGCGCCGTCGGCTCGGTTACGGCCGGGGCGCGCGGATGAAGTTCGAACAGGACGCCGTGACCGTGCTGGCCGGGGTTCGGCACGGCGTCACGCTGGGCGGCCCGGTGGCAATCGAGATCGGCAACACCGAATGGCCGAAGTGGGAGTCGGTGATGGCCCCCGATCCGGTCGCCGCCGCTGAACTCGAGGTCGCGCGCAACGCCCCGCTGACCCGTCCGCGTCCCGGTCACGCCGACTACGCGGGCATGCTCAAGTTCGGCTTCGATGACGCCCGCCCGGTGCTGGAACGGGCCAGTGCGAGGGAGACCGCCGCCCGGGTCGCCGCAGCATCGATAGCCCGGGCGTTCCTGTGTCAGGCACTCGGCGTCGAGGTGCTCTCGCATGTGATCTCGATCGGGCCGTCGAATCCCTACGACGGGCCCCCGCCGACGGCGGCGGACCTGCCCCGCATCGACGACAGCCCGGTACGGGCGTTCGATACCGCCGCCGAGGAGTCGATGATCGCCGAGATCGAAGCCGCCAAGCGGGCCGGCGACACCCTCGGCGGTGTGGTCGAGGTCGTCGCGCACGGTCTGCCGGTCGGGCTGGGCTCGTTCGTCAGCGGTGAGAACCGACTGGACAGCCAACTGGCCGCCGCCGTGATGGGAATTCAGGCCATCAAGGGCGTCGAGATCGGCGACGGGTTCGAGACGGCACGGCGGCGCGGCAGCGCCGCCCACGACGAGATGTTCCCCGGGGCCGACGGCGCCCGGAACGGCGAGGCGAACGATGCCCCGACTGGTGTCGTGCGCTCCACCAACCGGGCCGGCGGTTTGGAAGGCGGCATGACCAACGGGCAGCCGTTGCGGGTCCGGGCCGCGATGAAGCCGATCTCCACGGTGCCCCGTGCGCTGTCCACCGTCGATCTGTCCACCGGTGAGCAAGCGGTGGCGATTCACCAGCGTTCCGATGTCTGCGCCGTCCCGGCGGCCGGTGTGGTCGTCGAGGCTATGGTCACGCTGGTACTCGCCCGCGCAGCACTGGAGAAGTTCGGCGGCGACTCGCTCGCCGAGACCCGCCGCAATATCGGGGGCTATCTGCGCGAGATCGCCGACCGGGAGGCTTTCGGGTCTGCCTCGGCGCGGTTGCCGGGGTGACGGACGTGGCGCCCAGGGCTGTGCTGATCGGGTTGCCCGGATCCGGGAAATCCACCATTGGACGCCGTCTCGCCAGGGCCATGGGGCTGACGGTGCTGGATACCGACGCGGTCATCGAGGACCGCACCGGCCGCAGCGTGGCCGAAATTTTCTCTGCCGACGGGGAATCCGGCTTCCGTCGCATCGAGGAACAGGTGATTCGCGATGCACTGAAGACCCACGACGGCATCCTCTCGCTCGGCGGCGGTGCGGTTACCACCCCGGGAGTGCGGGACGCACTGACCGGACACACGGTGGTTTATCTGGAGATCAGTGCCGCTGAGGGGATCAGGCGCACCGGGGGAAGCGTCGTCCGCCCGCTACTCGCGGGCCCCGACCGGGCTGAGAAATACCGTGACCTGATGAACGAGCGGGTACCGCTGTACCGTCGGGTCGCCACCATCCGGATCAACACCAACCGACGAAATCCGGGCGCGGTCGTTCGCCATATCGTCGGGCGCCTTGAAAATCCTCCGCCGCAACAACCTCCGCGCCGCCGGCGACCATCCTGGCGGCGGCCATCGGCGGGTGGGGGCCGTACCGTTCCGCCCACAACCGGCGAGGCGCCTGCCGCCCCGCCGAATGGTCCGGCCGAGCCGGGGCCGGTCACACCGGCAACCCTTGCTCGCCGCGCGGGAGCCCGCAAATGACCGCGAGTATCACCATCGACGTGGCGGTCGACCCGCCGTATCCGGTGATCATCGGCCGTGACCTCCTCGATGGTCTCGGCGACCTACTGGGATCGCGCCATAAGGTGGTTGTTCTGCACCAGCCGGTCATGTCGGAAGTCGCCGAGTATGTCCGAAACTCTTTGGCGGACAGCGGAGTCGACGCGCACCGGATCGAGCTACCGGATGCCGAGGCCGGTAAGGACCTGCCGGTCGTCGCCTTCATCTGGGAGGTCCTCGGGCGGATCGGCGTCGGCCGTAAGGATGCGATCATCAGCCTCGGCGGCGGAGCCGCCACCGATGTCGCCGGGTTCGCCGCCGCGACCTGGCTGCGTGGTGTCGACATTGTGCATGTGCCGACCTCGCTGCTGGCGATGGTCGACGCGGCGGTAGGCGGCAAAACCGGCATCAACACCGATGCCGGGAAGAACCTGGTGGGAGCATTCCATCAGCCCGCAGCCGTGGTGGTGGACCTCGCACTGCTGGAAACCCTGCCGCACAACGAGTTGGTGGCGGGTATGGCAGAGATCGTCAAAGCCGGATTCATCGCCGATCCGGTCATTCTGGATCTGATCGAAGCCGACCCGCAGGCCGCCGTCGACCCGAGCGGGCCGGTGCTGCCGGAGCTGACCCGGCGGGCCATTCAGGTCAAGGCCGACGTCGTCGCGGCCGACGAGAGGGAGTCGGCGCTGCGCGAGATCCTGAACTACGGCCACACCCTGGCCCACGCCATTGAACGGCGGGAACGCTACCGGTGGCGGCATGGCGCGGCGGTGTCGGTGGGTCTGGTCTTCGCCGCCGAGTTGGCCCGGCTCGCCGGCCGGCTCGACGAGCCCGGGGTGCGTCGACACCGGGACGTGCTGACCGCCCTCGGGTTGCCGGTCACCTACGACGCCGACGCCCTGCCCGAGTTGATCAAGATCATGGCGGGGGACAAGAAGACCCGCTCCGGGACTCTGCGCTTCGTGGTCCTCGACGGTGTGGGCAAGCCGGGTCGGCTGGAGGGGCCGGACCCGGCTCTGCTGGCGGCGGCATACGCGGAGGTAGCCGCGCCGATGAGCCACCCGGGCGAGGAGGGGGCGGAGGGGTGACGACGGTTCTTGTCCTCAACGGCCCCAACCTCGGCCGGCTCGGCCGGCGCGAGCCCGAGGTGTACGGCGGCACGACGTACGACGAACTGGTGGCGATGATCGAGGCCGAGGCGGCCGAGGTTGGACTCGCGGTCGCCGTTCGGCAAAGCGACAGCGAGGCCCAGTTGATCGCCTGGGTGCACGCCGCAGCCGATGCCGGCGACCCGGTGATCCTCAATGCCGGCGGGCTGACCCATACCTCGATCGCGCTGCGGGACGCCTGCGCCGAACTACACGCACCACTGATCGAGGTGCACATCTCCAACGTCCACGCACGGGAGGACTTCCGGCAACGCTCCTACCTCAGTGCGGTCGCGACGGGAGTGATCGTGGGACTGGGTGCGCAGGGATATCTGCTCGCGCTGCGGTACCTCGCGTCAACAGTCTGATGGCCCGAAGTGACGGTACGGCGCGTTCTCAGTCTTCGTCCGTGCCACGGTTGAGGTCATATTTGCGCTGCTGGACCGTCTCATGGACTTCGCGCACCGCCTCCCGGGACTCCTGCCGCCAGGACTCCTCCCGGCGTCCGGCTGAGGCAACTTGAGTGGAGGGGTCCTCGTAGCCCTCTTCCAGAACAGATTCGAACACGTCGTTGCCGGATTGGTGCCGGGGTCCCTGATCGGGCCGGCGGCGATCGACTGTCCACCGGCCGATCGACACGGCAAAGATCGCGGGCACGAAAACCACCAGGGCGGTGAACGCGGCGAATACGGTGACCTCGGGAATGAGGCCGTCGGCATAGATCGCGCCATCGAAGATCGAGATGAGCCAGGTCACCAGCCCGCTGAGCCCGCCCGCGACCAGTCCTGCCATCAGCCAGCGCATGGCCAGATCGCGGCGACGGTCCGGGTCGGCGTTGGCCCGTGCGTCGGACAGTCCGTCGAGCAGGCCCCAGATCGAAGCGGCCAACCCGAACAGCAACACCAGTAGCAGGCTGATGGTGCCCGCGTTGGTGGGGCTGGCATTGATCAGAACTCCCTGCGCCAGTCGGACAAATACCATCCCGGCTGCGAACACCAGTCCACGGAACAACCACGTCGTCATGGGGCATCAGCCTAGCGAGTAGCGTCACCAACCGTGACGCATTCACAACGGCGCGCCCGGCTGGGGGCACTCCTGACCGCCGAGGGGTTGGACGCGCTGCTGGTGAGCGATCGCATCAACGTGCGCTACCTTTCGGGATTCACCGGCTCCAACGCAGCATTGCTGGTGTTCGCCGATGACACTCCGCCGGTGCTGGCCACCGACTCCCGGTACCGGACACAGGCGGCTCGTCAGGCGCCTGACCTGCATACCGCCATCGAGCGGGCCTGTGGTCGTCACCTCGTGCAACTGGCCGTGGCCGGTGGTGCGCGCCTGATCGGGTTCGAGAGCCACATCGTCACGGTGGACGGATACGAGGCCCTCTCCCGGGTAGTCGCTGAGTATCCGGGGGCGGACCTGGTGCGGGCCTCCGGCACAGTCGAGACACTGCGCGAAATCAAGGACGCCGGCGAGGTTGCCCTGCTGAGGCTGGCCTGCGAAGCGGCCGACGCGGCGCTGTCCGCGCTGGTCGGCGGGGGCGGACTGCGGCCCGGCCGCACCGAACGGGCCGTCGCCCGCGATCTCGAGACACTGATGCTCGATCACGGTGCTGACGGTCCGTCCTTCGAGACCATCGTGGCCGCCGGAGCGAATTCGGCGGTGCCGCATCACCGGCCCACCGACGCCGTGCTCGGGTGTGGGGACTTCGTCAAGATCGACTTCGGCGCCCTGGTCGGCGGCTACCACTCCGATATGACCCGTACCTTTGTCCTGGGCGACGCCGGACGTGCGGCGGCTTGGCAACGCGAACTCTACGAACTGGTCGCGGTGGCTCAGCGGACGGGTGTGGAGGCGCTCGTGGCGGGAGCTGAGCTGTGCGGCGTCGACGCCGCGGCGCGGAATGTGATCGCTGATGCGGGCTACGCCGAGCACTTCGGTCACGGGCTGGGCCACGGGGTGGGGCTGCAGATCCACGAAGCGCCGGGAATCAACTCGGCGGCCGCCGGTACACTGCGTGCTGGCTCCGTGGTGACCGTGGAACCCGGGGTGTACCTGTCTGATCGCGGTGGCGTTCGTATCGAGGACACCCTTGTCGTCGGTGCAAGGGGCCCCGAGTTGCTGACCCGGTTCCCCAAGGACCTGACCATCCTCTGACCTGATCCGAAGGAGAACGACCGACCGTGGCAACCACTGCCGACTTCAAGAACGGCCTCGTGCTGAACATCGACGGGCAACTGTGGCAGATCGTCGATTTCCAGCACGTCAAGCCGGGCAAGGGCCCGGCGTTCGTACGAACGAAGCTCAAGAATGTGCTGACCGGCAAGGTCGTCGACAAAACCTACAACGCCGGAGTGAAAGTGGAGACGGCCACGGTGGACCGGCGCGACGCCACCTATCTCTACCGCGACGGTGGCGACTTCGTGTTCATGGACAGCGAGGATTACGAGCAGCACCCGTTGTCGGAGACGCTGGTCGGCGGTGCCGCGAACTTCCTGTTGGAGAGCATGCCGGTGCAGATCGCCTTCCACGGCAGCGAACCGCTTTATCTCGAGCTGCCGGTGACCGTGGAACTCGAGGTGTCCAACACCGAGCCCGGTCTGCAGGGGGACCGTTCCAACGCCGGTACCAAGTCGGCGACCCTGGAAACCGGCGCGGAGATCCAGGTGCCGCTGTTCATCAACACCGGCGACAAGCTGAAGGTCGACTCCCGTGACGGCAGCTACTTGGGTCGAGTCAATGCCTGACGGCATTGGGGTCGAGTCAATGCCTGACGCACCCAACCGTGGCTGAACGTAAGGTAGGCCGCCACCAGGCTCGTAAACGTGCGGTTGACCTGCTGTTCGAGGCTGAGGCGCGTGGTCTCTCAGCCGCCGAGATCGCCGCATCGCGGGCGGCCTTAGCGGAGGCCAATCCGGACGTCTCGGGGCTGAATTCCTACACCGTGACCGTGGCCCGAGGGGTCGCGGAACATACCGCCCACATCGATGACCTGATCAGATCGCACCTACAGGGCTGGACGTTGGAGCGGATGCCCGCCGTTGATCGCGCCATCCTGCGAGTCGCTACCTGGGAGTTGCTGCACGCCGAAGATGTGCCCGGGCCAGTTGCCGTCGATGAGGCGGTACAACTTGCCAAGGAACTGTCCACCGACGATTCGCCGGGTTTCGTCAACGGTGTCCTCGGTCAGGTGATGCTGGTGACGCCGCAGATTCGCGCGGCCGCCGACGCGGTGCGAGCGACAGCGGCGGTCGGCGATGTTGTCCCGGCAACAGATGTCGTGGCGGCGCCCGAACCGGACCGTAACCTCGATCCCATGGATGGCGGTGAGCACTTCGCGACGCTGGCCGAAGTCTGGGACCGGCAGGCTGAAGCCTTGGATACCTCGATGGGTCGGCACGGCACGGCCGCGCGCCTGGCCTTGGCCGTACGTCCCGGTGAACGGGTCCTCGACCTCGGTTGCGGCCCCGGTCTGTCCGCGGTAGCTCTGGGCGCCGAGGCGGGTCCGGAGGGCTGGGTTGCGGCGGTTGACGTGGTGCCGGACATGGCGGAGGCCGCGCAGCGGCGTTTGTCGGCGGCGCACACGCACGGCGTGGCCGTGGCGGCCGATGTGGCCACCGCCGACCTGATCGCCATCGCCGGTGTCGGGGAACCCTTCGACGCCGCCCATTCCCGCTTCGGGCTGATGTTCTTTTCCCAGCCGCAGGCGGCCTTCGCGAACATCTTCCACGCGCTACGCCCGGGTGGGCGGCTGGCCGGCTCGGTCTGGCAGCACCTTGACCGCAACCCGTGGATGATGCTGACGACGGCGACGGCGACGCAAATCCTGGGCATTGAGCGTCCGCCGCTGCCCGGACCGGGCGCCCCGGGACCGTTCTCGCTGGCCGATCCGGAGGCCACGGCCGCAATGCTGATCGGAGCGGGATTCGCCGACGTCGAGATCAGCTCTGTCGAAGCACCGTTCATCTTCGAGGCCGACGGTGTTGCGGCGGCCGAGCGGGTACTGAGCGCCGGGCCGCTGGGCGGGGCGTTCCTGGCGGCTGACGAGAGCCGCCGTCAGGATGTCATCGCCGGGGTGGTCGCCGCCCTCGAGCACCACCGCTGCGCCGACGGCTACGAACTGCCAGCCGCGTCATGGTGCATCACCGCGGTGCGCGCGGACTGATCAGGATCCCACCGCGGCGTAGGTCCGGCGGACGAACTTCGGCTGTACGGACTGCAGCCTGGCCAGCGATGTGTTGCCCGAGACGACGGCGGCCGCCGACGTGAAGTCAGGGTAGTTCTGGATCAGGTAGATCATGATCAAGTCGTTTGCCGGGTCGGCCTGCCACCAGGTTCCGTATGCGCCCGGCCAGCTGAACGTGCCGAGCCCGCCGGGGCCGAACAGCTGACCCGACTTCGACGGGTCGGTGACCACCGAGAGGTTCAGCCCGAACCCGCGTCCCAGCCAGAACGGTGCGCCCAGGAACGGGTGTCGCTTCTGCTCCTCGGTGAGCCGGTCGGTGCGCATCAGTCGTGCCGATTCCGTGGTGAGCACCCGTATCCCATCGACCTCGCCGTCGCCGAGCAGCATCCGGGCGAACCGCAGATAGTCGTCGGCGGTGGAGACCAGGCCGGCGCCGCCCTGGCAGAACCTGGGTTCCTTCACCGGTATCGGCCCCATCGCATCATGGTGCAGACCGGTCTGCGGGTCGAGGCGGTACATCGTCGCCGTACGGGCACGTTTCCCGGGGGAGATGAAGAAGCCGGTATCGGCCATGCCGAGTGGCTCCAGGATCCGCTCGCTGAGCACGGTATGCAGCGGCTTGCCGGTGATTCGGGACAGGGCTATACCGAGCACCTCGGTGGACTGGCTGTAGGTGATCCGTTCACCGGGCTGGTGGACCAGTGGCAGTCCGGCCACGTCCGCGAGCCAATGGTCCTGATCCTGCCGAAGTGAGACCCCGGCGTAGGCGCGACTGATCGGACCGCTGACCGAGAAGGCGTAGGCGAGACCGCCGCGGTGGGTCATCAGGTCCTCGACGGTGATCGGCCGCTGTGCCGGCACCGTGCTGTCCAGCGGGCCGGTGGGATCGACCAGTACCCGCATGTCGGCCATCTCGGGCAGCCATCGGCTGATCGGGTCGGACAATGCGAACTCGCCGTCCTCGATGAGAGCCATCGCAGCCGCTATCGTGATCGGTTTGGTCATCGAGGCGACCCGGAAGATGGTGTCGCGCTGCATCGGTTGCCTCGCCTCGACATCGGCATGGCCGATCTCGTTGACCTGCAGCACTTTCCCGCGATGCCAGACCATGGTCACGGCACCGGCCAGCAGACCGGACTCGACAGCCTCGGTGATCGAGGTTCTATTGTCCGCGAGATTCACCGCCGAGAGTCTACGACAGGGCCCCGCGTGCCATCCGCGCCATCAGGCCGGGGTGCTACGCTCACCGGCAATCGACATCCTTTAACGTTCCGTCCCGCGAGGCGGAGAAGGAGGTCTGGGCTCTTGGCGGGCACCACTGACCGGGAACTGATGTCCCCCGCGGATGTCGGTCGGACCATTTCCCGCATGGCCCATCAGATCATCGAGAAGACCGCCCTCGACGGCGGGGCGTCTTCCCGGGTGGTCCTGCTCGGCATCCCCACCCGCGGTGTCACGGTGGCCGACCGGTTGGCCGCGAAGATCAACGAGTTCTCCGGTGTCGCTGTCGCGCGGGGCGGTCTGGACATCACGCTGTACCGCGACGACCTCGACTTCAAGCCTCCTCGTGCGCTGGAGGAGACCTCGATTCCAGCCGGCGGTATCGACGACACGCTGGTGATTCTGGTTGACGACGTGCTCTACACCGGGCGCTCGGTTCGCTCCGCGCTGGACGCGCTCCGCGATATCGGCCGGCCGAAAGCGGTGCAGTTGGCGGTACTCGTCGACCGCGGTCATCGCGAGCTGCCGCTGCGGGCCGACTACGTGGGCAAGAACGTGCCCACCTCACGCAGCGAGAACGTGAAGGTGCGTCTGCTGGAGGACGACGATGTCGAAGGCATATGGATCGCGCCGCACGGCGGCCCGGCCCGGTGATGAGCGCTTGCGCGAAGAACGGACCAGCACGATGAGCGCTTGCGCGAAGAACGGACCAGCACGATGAGCGCTTGCGCGAAGAACGGACC
>Ga0180432_10003416_pt1 | contig 22633 bp, 18 predicted proteins | sample SS_ome_10_FD_132414 | JGI IMG/M metagenome (GOLD analysis project Ga0180432, IMG submission 132414) | Hypersaline lake sediment archaeal communities from the Salton Sea, California, USA - SS_1_MS_2 metaG | ecosystem: Environmental > Aquatic > Non-marine Saline and Alkaline > Hypersaline >...
CCCCCAATTTCTTTGGACATTTCGTAACGGACGGGGATCCGAGGCTGGAGGCAATCGTGCACATGCTCGATTCCGTGCACGTTCCCACGGGCTTCGTCGACTCGCGCACGATCAAGCAGAAGGCCTTCTTCAAGACGATTCTCAACTCTGCGCTGATGCCGATATGCGCCGTGATGGGACTCACGATGAGGGAGGCCCTGGAGGGAGGGGCCACGAGGAAGCTGGCGGCCGATCTTGTTGGAGAGGGATTGGCGGTCGCGGAGCGGCTCGGCTATGACTACGGCGAAAACATTTCCGAGCGGTGCATGGAGTACCTCGAGAAGGGGGGTGACCATCACCCTTCAATGTTCATGGATCTCAGGGACAAGCGTCCGACCGAGATCGAATTCCTCAATGGGAAGATCCTGGACATCGGACGAGCATTTGAAGATCTCAGTCTGGAGGTCAACCGTATTCTTGTTTCTCTGATCATGGCCTGGGAGGTCAGGAACGGCACGCGGGACCCTGAGAACATTCCGTGCTATCTCGTCGGCAGGCCGACAGCCGACGATCATTGTTACAAGCCGGCGATCCAAGTATAGTGGGGACCCGGCCATCCCGTGCGACGAGACGCTTGGTTCGAACCCTCAACTTGTTCGGGAGGACATACCATGGCAAAATTGAAGGAGTCCATGCAGTACCGCAAGCCGAGGAAGCAGGCGCCAACGCTCTTCAGGCCAAAGGACCCCGCCGAGTTTGAATTCAAGTTCATCAAGTACGAGAAGAAGGACGGCATTGCCCGGGTTACGATCCATCGCCCCCAGGTCTACAACTCCTACAACCTGGAAACGCTACGGGAAATGACGGCGGCTTTCGACGATGTGGCCGTCGATGACCGGATCGGCGTGGTGATCCTGCGCGGGGAAGGAGACGCCGCGTTTTGCACGGGGGGAGACGTAAAGGAGTACGCCGAAAGCATCGTTCAGGGAAAATCACAGGATATGTGGGGTTGGATGAACTATTTCGTGCGCGCGCACGATGCGCTGCGAAATTGTGGGAAGACGACCATCGCCGCGCTCAACGGGATCGTGGTCGGCGGTGGCAACGAGTGGAATTTGAGCTGCGACATTGCCATCATGGCGGACGCCGAGTTTATCGAGAAAAAGGGAAGGAAGATTCCCACACGTTACATCAAGCAGGTGGGCGCCACGGTGGGGAGCATCGCAGCGGGCGGAGCCACCCAGTATCTCCCGCTGGTGGTCGGACTCCGGCGCGCCAAGGAAATTCTTCTCTTCAATCGACCGATTCTGCCCCAGCAGTGCAAGGAGTGGGGGCTCGTCAACGAGGTCGTTCCCTACGACGAGCTGGACGACGTGGTGGACCGGTGGGCCCGCGATGCCCTGAACCAATTTCCGGGATCGATCCGTTCTACTCGGGAGCAGTTGAACTTCCTGGGCAATTTCGTCTGGGGCGCGACGATGGGGTTCGCAAAGGACTCTCTCACGCGGAACATGGGCGGTATCGAATCCTACTTCGGCATGGTCGGGTTTGTCGGAAAACGGCCCGTCGACTACGACTCCATCCGGAGGGCGATGGCGGAGGGCGCGGATGCGGAGAGCCTGTTCGGGCCCTACACGAACACCTGTCCGAGCTGCGGGATTGAAGGGCTCCCGCTCGATTTCGAGTATTGCGGTTTCTGTGCTGCGAAGTTGGGAGAATAGAGGAGGACACTCAAGTGATTCCTGACAAGATGACGGCCGCCGTACTTCACGGGCCCAAAGACCTCAAGATCGAGGAAGTCGACGTCCCCGCGCCGGGTCCGGGCGAGGTACTCGTCGAGGTCTCGGCCAACGGTCTCTGCCACACCGACGTGACCTACTATGAGGCGCAGATCCCTGAGAAAATGCGAGTGTATCCGCTGATTCTCGGCCATGAGGCGGCCGGCCATGTGGCCGCTCTGGGAGAGGGCGTCTCGGATCTTGCCGTGGGAGACAACGTCCTGATGCCTCCGGTGTACGGCTGCGGGGATTGCGGCTACTGCCGGGCGGGTCTGGATAATCTCTGTGTCAAGTCGATCATGCTGGGGGGGACTCGCAACGGCGCGTACGCAGAGTACGTCGCTCTGCCGGCGGAGTTTGCCTACAGGATGGACCCGTCGGTCGATCTGGAGCGCGCCTGCACCGCAGCGGACGCTGTCTCCACGGTTTACTACGCGCTGAAGGAACGCGTAGCCATCCAGCCCGGTGACTCGGTCGTCGTCTTCGGGGCCGGGGGATTGGGCTTGGCGGCGCTCAACGTGGCCCGTGAACTCGGGGCCGGGAAGCTGTATGCCGTTGATGTCCGGGACGACAGCCTGGAAGCGGCAAAGAAGCTGGGCGCAGAGGTGATCAACGCCAAGGGCAAGGAGAAAATCTTCAAGGATCTGAAGAAGCTTTCGGGCGACGGCATTCGAATTGCGCTGGACTGCGTCGGGTTGGGAACCACCATCGCGGAAGCATTCAGCACGGTCTGCAGAGGCGGAGAAGTGGCGGTCATTGGGTTCACGTTGGAGCAGGTCACCCTTCGCGCCGGTAACTTCATGGGCCTGCAGAAACGAATCGGGGGTTCGTGGGGCTGCCCGACGCGCCTCTTCCCCGAGGTTGTCCAACTTCTGGAAAGTGGCGGGATCGATCTCAATGTCCTGGTCAGCAGGTTCTACGAGCTGAGAGAGGTAGAGCAGGCTTTCAAGGACCTGGAGGCGGGAAACATCGTGGGGCGGGCCGTGATCCGAATCAAGAGCTAGTTCCTCCGGGAGAGGGACAGAGGATTGAGGGAGACGCAAGATGAACCTAGAAGGCAAGAACGCAATCGTCACCGGAGGAAGTATCGGCATTGGAACGTCCATCGCCCTAGGCCTGGCCAAGGCCGGGGCCAATGTGGCCCTGAACTACCGCCGTCACGCGGACGAGGCCAACGCCGTGGTCGCCGAGATCGGGAACATGGGCCGCAAGGCAATGGCCGTCCAGGCGGATGTCGCTTCCTTTGAGCAGGCGCAGGCCATGGTGGAGACGGTGGCCCAGGCGTTCGGGTCTATCGACGTCCTGGTGTGTAACGCGGGGATCAACCGCGATGCGGTCATCTGGAAAATGGCCGAAGAGCAGTGGGATCAGGTCATGGACACGAATCTGAAGGGCTACTTTAACTACATCCGGGCCGTCGCTCCTCTCTTCCGCGAACAGAAGCACGGCCGGATCATCAACATCACGTCCATCAACGGGATGAGAGGGAAATTCGGCCAGTCGAACTACTCGGCTTCCAAGGCCGGCATCATCGGTTTGACGAAGACGGTCGCGCGAGAACTCGGCAAGTCTCACGTGACCGTCAACGCGGTGGCTCCGGGGATGATCATGACCGACATGGCCCGGGAGCTGGAGCAGAAATGGCTCGACGCGGCCACGGCGGAGACGGTTCTGGGGAAGCTGGGAGAGCCGGAAGACGTGGCGAACTTGGTGAACTTCCTGGCGTCGGACGCCGCCGGCCACATCACGGGTCAGGTGATCTCCGTCGACGGCGGACAGTACATCTAGCCTGGATGTCGCGAGCTCCGGTCCCCGGAGCCTTGCACCATCCAGGCAGAGAGACAGAGAAACAGAGAAGCGGAGAAACAGAGAAGCAGATGGCGGAAAACGGCATCAAACAGGGAACATGGTCTACTCTGTTTCGGTCTGGTTCTCCGATTCTCCGGCCAGGCAGAGAAACAGAGAAGCGGAGAAACAGAGAAGCAGATGGCGGAAAACGGCATCAAACAGGAAACATGGTCTACTCTGTTTCGGTCTGGTTCTCCGTTTCTCCGGTTCTCTATTGAATGAGGGTAGTTGGGTGATGCCATCCAAGGAGACACTCATGCCTGAAGATGTGATTCTGCTCGAGAGGGCGGAGGAGAACAAGCACATCGCGATCCTTACCCTAAACAAGCCGGAGGCGGGAAATGCCCTGGATACGCCCATGTTGCAGGCCATGTCGGGGAAGTTGGCAGAGATAGAGGCCGACACATCCATCCGGGTCATGATTCTCCGGTCGACGGGGAAGCACGCGAGCTTTGGGGCTGACCTGAACGAGCTGGTGGTCAAGACGGAGGGTGGGTACACCCAGATGTCAAGAGTCGATGCCGAAAAGCATATTGCGGACGGTCGGAAGGTCGCCGCGCAGCTTTTTCAGCTGAGGGTGCCCACGATTGGGATCGTCCACGGCTTTTGCCTGGGAGGAGGCGCTGAGTTCTACACCCTGTGCGATGTTCTCTACGGGGCGTCCGGTGGGAAGGAGGAGGGTGGATTGGTATACGGTTTCCCCGAGCCCACGATCGGAGTGATGGCGGGCTGGATGGGCCCGGAGACCCTCGTCAAGCTCATCGACCCGGGACATGCCAGAGACCTTCTCTACAGCGGGCGAATGGTCGCGGCCGAGGAGGCTCTGGCCATGGGTATCATCCAGGCGCTCTACCCGAAGGAGGATCTTCTGCCCCGAGCGATGAAGTGGGCCAAGAAGGTCGCAGCCAACGCTCCGTACGCCGTCGAATCCAATCGCCGCACCCTGAACCGCGTTCTGTTTCCCGAGTTCACCGAAGTGCTCGAATCCACGGGGTCAGAGACGGCGGACAATCTCCTGACCGCAGATTTCGTGAAAGGTGCAACCAAGATTCTAACCCGATCGAAAGAGCAACCCGAGTACAAGAGACAGTGAGGGAGGCGAGAATGGCATTTCCACTGGACCCACCCGTCATGGTTCTCGGAGGGGCGCGGACCCCCTGGGGAAGATTCACCGGAAGTCTGAGCGAGTTCACGGCGACGGACCTGGCCGTTCTTGCATCCGGGGAAGCGATCCGGCGCTCAGGTGTGCCGGCCGAGAAGTTCGGACACACGATCATGGGCGTGACGCGCGCCAGCAGCAGTCTCGATGCACATCACCTGGGGCGCCACGTGGGGCTGAAGTCCGGGCTGCCCGAGGAGGCCGGGGGGCTGATGGTGAACCGGCTCTGCGGCGGTTCTCTCCAGTCGACGGTGAGCGGCGCATACATGATTCACTTTCGCGAGGCGGAGTATGTTCTCACCGGCGGCGCGGAGAGTCTCACCAACTGCCCGCACTCCATCTGGAAACTGCGATTCGGGCTGGGACTCGGGCAGGGAACGATGCACGATACGCTGTGGGACGGTCTGGTGGATACGTACTGTGGTCTGGGCATGGGCCCCACCGCGGAGAAACTGGCCGAGCAGTACGGGATCACTCGCGAGGCGTCGGACGAGTTCGCGCTCCGCAGCCAGACATTGACGGCGGAGGCTCAGAAAGACGGCCGTCTGGCGGAAGAAATCGTGCCTGTGGAATACACCGTTTCCCGGAAGGAAAAGGGTATGCTGGAAGCGGATGAGACGCCGAGGCCGACCACAGCGGAGAAACTCGCCAAACTCCGGCCCGCATTCGTCAAGGACGGTCAGGTAACCGCCGGAAACGCCTGCGGTCTGGCCGACGGCGCCGCCGCGGTTGTGATCGGTTCCGCCGAAGCGGTCCGGCGTGACGGGATCGAGCCCCTCGGTGAACTCCTGGGTTGGGCCACGGTAGGCGTGCCGCCCGAAGTCATGGGCATCGGGCCCGCCCCGGCCATCAAAGAGCTGCTGAGCCGGACCGGTATGAAGCTGGATGATATCGGCCTCCTGGAGGTCAATGAGGCTTTCGCCTGTCAGGTCCTGGCGGTTCTCAAGGACCTGGGTCTGGATCGGGAACAGGTGAACGTGCAGGGGGGCTCGATTGCCCTCGGCCACCCCCTGGGGGCCACCGGCGCCAGACTGACGCTCAGCCTGCTTCTTCAGATGCGCCGGAAGAAGATCAAGTACGGGATCAGCAGCATGTGCATCGGGGGCGGACAGGGGATGGCGGCGCTGTTCCGCAATCCGGCCGTCTCGTAGGGAGGATCTAGGTCAAAGGCGAGCCACAGATTTCACAGATGGTCCTTTGCTGTGGCAAGTACTTGCCACAGCGGGTGAAACATGCTCGGACGACTTCAGGAGAGTATTTCGTGTAGTGTTTCCAGAGCAACATTCCCAGGCGCATTTGGGGTATGGCACGCCGTATCGCCTGGGCTGGTGGGGCGACCGCTTTTCATCTGCGCAATCTGCGTAATCTGCGGAAAGGGTTTCTGGTTTCTGTGGTCCGGGTCGACAGGAGATTGCCATGTCCGAAGAGAAGAAGGCCATCAAGAAAATCCGATCCACCGGTCTCATGCGCGAGATCATGGGCGCCTACTTCATGGAGTTCAAGGAGGCGGTCGAGAAAGGGTCTCCCAAGATCGCGTGGTGCACGAGCGTGGGGCCGGCGGAACTCCTGCGAGCTCTGGGATTCCTCGTCTACTTTCCGGAGAACCACGGCGCGCTGCTGGGATCCTCGAGAATGGCTACCGATCTCATCCCCGAAGCGAACGCCGTAGGCTACTCCCCGGAGATCTGTTCCTACCTGACAAGCGACGTTGGGTCCTACCTGGCCCAGAAGACTCCGTTGACCAAGGCGTTCGGAATGAAAACGGTCCCCAAAGCGGATGTGCTCGTGTACAACACGAACCAGTGCCGGGACGTCAAGGACTGGTTTGAGTTCTATCATCGGGAGTTCAATGTGCCCATCCTGGGCGTGTCGACGCCCCGTGGGCTTGGGGATCTGACCGAAACCCATCTCGGCACGGTGGTTGCTCAGATGAAGGACATGGTTCCCGCGCTCGAGGAAGTGGCCGGACGTTCCTTCGACATGGACGAGCTGAAGAGAGTGGTCGATCTCTCCAGGCAATGTACGGAGGGGTGGAAGAGGGTGCTGAGATCCGCGATATCCGTCCCCTCACCCATCAGCTTCTTTGACGGAACCATTCATATGGGACCGGCCGTGGTACTGCGCGGCGAAGAGCGGGCGGTGGACTACTACGAAACGCTGGGGGCCGAGCTGGAAGAACGCATTGAGCAGGGCATCGGCGCCGTTGACGGCGAGCGGTTCCGCATCTACTGGGAAGGAATGCCGATCTGGGGGAAACTCCGGGAACACGCCGAGCTCTTCATGGGCCTGAACACCTGCGTCGTAGCCTCCACCTACTGCAACAGCTGGATTTTCGAAGCCCTCGACCCGGAGGATCCGTTTGGAAGCATGGCCCGGGCCTACACCGAGCTGTTCATCGTCCGCTCCGAGGATTACAAGGAGGCCTATCTCGAGCGAATGGTGAAAGACTACGGGCTGGACGGCATCCTGTTCCACGATGCGAAAACGTGCCCCTACAATTCGAACAACCGCTACGGGATGCCGGAGAGACTCAGGAAGAGACTGTCGATTTCCACTCTGACCATTGACGGCGACCTGAACGATTTGCGCTGCTACTCAGAGGAGCAAGCCCGCACAAACATCGAGGCCTTTGTCGAACAGCTGCAGACATAGATCGGAGAAGTGGCAATAGACAAGAGGGAGTGGATCTCGAAGAAGAGCGTTAGAGAAGACGGACAGACGTCTGCATAGGGAGGGGACGTGAAGGGCGGCTCCCTGTATTGCGGGGTGGACGTGGGCGCCTCGGCCACGAAGGTGGTCCTGGTAGACACACAGGACCAAGTTCGTGCGCGGGCCGCCCTGCAATCGGGTGTGGATTATCAAGCTTCCGCAAGATCGTGTCTTCAGAGCGCCCTGGCCTGCGCGTCGGCCACGGACCAGGATATCGCCGCTTCGGTGGCAACGGGCTATGGGCGCCGCAACGTGAGCTTCGCCGCGACCGCCGTCACGGAAATCACATGCCACGGGCGGGGGTGCCACCATTTCTTTCCGCGAAGTGTCGTAATTGTCGATATTGGGGGACAGGACAGTAAGGTCATCAAACTGGACTCGGAAGGCCGCCGGCTGGATTTCAAGATGAACCGGAAGTGTGCTGCAGGGACGGGAGCTTTCCTGGAGGAGATCGCTGCGCGCCTTGGAATCTCCCTGGACGATCTGGATCGATTGGCTCGCGGAGCCGACAAGGAGTTCACACTGGGCAGCTTCTGTACCGTCTTTGCCAAGACGGAAATCCTATCCTACATCCGCAAGGGAGAGCGCGTGGAGAACATCGTCCGCGGCGCCTTCAACTCCGTGGTGAACCGCATCATCGAGATGGACCGGATGGAGGGAGAGATTGTTCTTACGGGTGGAGTGGTTCAGTATAACCCTTATCTCAGGGAGGCCCTCGGAAACGCCCTGGAAAGAGAGGTGCGGGTGCCTCCCCATCCCCAGTTTACCGGGGCCCTGGGAGCCGCTCTGCTGGCCAAAGAAGGGGCATCCTGATTGGGCGGCGGGACGACAATCCAAGGCACTGAACCATAGAGAACGCGTAGAGAATGACGTTCGGAGATTCGGGGTGTTACCGAATCTCCGGAGATACGCGATCCGCGGAATCTGCGGAAACGAGTTTGTGGTTTCTTGATTTTCGGAAAAGGAGACCGTCATGCTGGACGCCCTGTTCAAGCCGAAGGCTGTAGCCATCATCGGGGCTTCGAAGAACCCCCTCTCCATCGGGCACATCGTTACGCAGAACCTGTTGGATCACGGCTACAAGGGTCCCATCTATCCCATCAATCCTAAGGAAACGGAAATCCAAGGCCTCAACGCTTACCCCTCCATCCTTGACGTACCTGGAGAGGTGGATCTTGTCAACATCTCCATCAAGAACACGATCGTTCCGAAGATCATTGAACAGTGCGGCGAGAAAGGCGTCAAGTTTGCCATCGTCCACACGGCCGGATTCAAGGAAATCGGGGAGGAAGGACTGGCTCTCGAGCGGGAGATGGTGAAGGTCGGCCGCGAGCACGGCGTGAGAATCTACGGTCCCAATTCACAGGGGGTCCAGAATTCGGATCCGGCGGTTTCCCTCTATGCCAACTTCACGTTTGTGCCCATGACGCCCGGAACGGTGTCCATTCTGGCCCAGAGCGGCGGGGTGGGCGAAGTCCTGAAGATTCCTCTGCACAAACTGGGAATGGGTCTCCGGATGTACGCCAGTTTCGGCAATGAGTGCGACGTCAGCATGAACGAGATCCTGGAACACTTTGGCAACGACGACGGCGCAAACGTGATCATGCTCCAGGTGGAAACCTTCAAGGATCCGCAGGGCTTCCTGGAAGTGGCGAGCAGAATCACACCCAGGAAGCCGATCCTGGCTTTGAAGGCGGGGCGAACCAAGGAAGGCGCCGTGGCCGTATCCTCACACACGGGGTCCCTGATGGATCAGGATACGATGGCGGACGCCATGTTCGAGAAGGCCGGGGTACTCCGCTTCGACAACCAGGATGAGATGACCAAAGCGGCCATCGCCTTTGCGTCTCAACCGCCCCCCTCGGGGAGCAAGGTTGCCATTGTCACCAACACGGGCGGCCCCGGGATCCTTGCCCTCGATGAGGCAATTCTGGGCGGGCTCGAGCTGGCGGAGCTGACCGAGGCGACCCAGAATCAGTTGCGCGAGAACCTTCTCCCCATGGCCAGCGTCAAGAATCCGGTGGATGTCATCGCCACGGCGACGCCCGAGCACTACGGGTTCACGGTGGAGACCCTCTTCAAGGACCCGGGCGTGGACATGGTTCTTGTGAACTTCATCACGGCTCCGTTCGTCGACCTTGAAGGAATCGCCCGGCGTCTCAAGGAGGCCGCGGAAGTCGCAAACAAACCTGCGGTGGTCGTGGTGATGACGATTGAGAAATGGTATGGCCTGATGCAGGCCATCCGTGACAGTGGGACGCCCGTCTACGATTTCCCTGAAGACGGGGCCAAGGCTCTCCTTGCCATGGCCCGATACGGGAGGGTTCGCGCCGGGAAGGTGGAACCGGCACCCGAACTCGATGTGGACGGAAACCGAGTAGCCTCCATCCTCGGGCGCTACGAGGGCAAGGACACCTTCCTGCCTCAGGCGGCGGTGTTTGAGATTCTCGAGTCCTACGGAATCCACTCGAGCCGAACCGTGGCGGTCAAAGAGGCTCCGGATCTGGCGGCTGCGGCGGCGGAAACGGGGTTCCCGTGTGTGCTGAAGGTGGACGCGGCCTCGGTCGTCCACAAGTCCGACGCGGGCGGCGTCGTTCTGAACCTCGAGGACGGTGCGGCTCTCGAAGAAGCGTTCGGGGGAATGTGCGAGCAGTTCGGCGGCGAGGACGTCGGGTTCGTTGTCCAGGCCCAGAAGCCGGAAGGCCGGGAGGTTATCCTGGGCACCAAAGCGCAGGAGGGTCTCCGTCCGCTGATCATGTTCGGTCTTGGAGGGATCTTCGTGGAGGCCATGAAGGACGTTGTATTTCGGCTCTCACCCCTGAGCGCGAACGAAGCCGTGGCGATGCTTCATTCGATCAAGGGGCTCCCCGTTCTCACCGGAACACGGGGCATGCCGGCCGTAGACATGGATGGTCTTGCCGGCGTCCTGGTTCGGCTTTCTCGATTGGCGGCAGATTTCCCGGTGATCGAGGAGATGGATCTCAACCCGGTATTCGTGTATCCGCAGGGGACGCCGCCCGTGGCGGTAGACGCGAGACTCAGGGTGAAGGGATAGGGAGGAGGATAGGTCCCATAGGACCTGTAGAGAGCTCTGGCCATGGACAGTAGCATCCCCGCACTCGTGATCGTCCTCTACATCGTTCTCCTCTACGCCATCTCGTGGTGGACGCGCAGACTCAGCGAAACAGGAGGGATGGTCGGATATCTCCTCGCCGGGAGGGGGCTTCCGACCGGAGTGATCGCGGTGATGCTCACCGGACTGGCCGTAGGTGGAGCGTCGACCGTGGGCGTCGCACAGCGGGCGTACACCTCCGGCATCGGAGCCGGGTGGTACAACGCCGCCTGGGCGGTGGGCGCGTTTGTGATGGGACTCCTGGCCGCCGCCCGCTACCGTAAGATCGAGGTGAGCACTCTTCCCGAGCTCTTCGAACGCCACTACGGAACCGCCGGGAGAATTCTGGGCGTGATCGGCCAGCTGGTGATCCAGGTGGTGATCACCTGCCTTCAGTACGTGGCGGGAGGCGCCATCCTGTCGTCATTGCTTCCCGGTCTTCTCACCTTTCAGCAGGGAATGCTCGTGACCGCCGTGGTGTTTGTGGGGATCACGCTCATCGGCGGGTTGTGGGCCGCGGGATTGACGAACATCATCAACGTGAGCCTGATTTATGTCGGCATCTGTCTCGGCGCGATCCTGAGCCTCAGAGGCGCCCTGGCTCAGGTGGGCGGCTTGGAGGGCCTGGGCGCGCACTTGCAGCAGCTGACCCCACCTCATCCGGGTTTCGACCTGGGAGGTCTGGGTTTTCCCTTGGTCCTGGCCTGGTTCCTGATCATGGTTCCGACGGCCCTCGGGACCCAGGCCGTGGTTCAGATCAGCTTCGCCGCCAAGGATCCAAAGGCCGCCAGAGGAGGTTTTCTTCTGGGGGGGGCGTTCATCCTTCCGGTGGGATTCATCAGCGCCCTCATCGGCATTGCTGCCGTCGTGCTTCACCCGGGTCTTCAGAATACGGCCGAAGCCCGCCCGCGTACCGTCCTCGACCTCCATCCTCTTCTTGCCGGACTCATCCTTGCGGGACTCTGGGCGGCGGACGTCTCCACCGCCTGTGGTCTCCTGCTCGGAAGCGCGACCCTCGTGGTTGGAGATGTCGTGAAACGTTTCATCGCTCCCGGCCTCCAAGAGAGGGGCGAGTTCTGGGTTTCCAGGGGCACCGTGCTCGCACTGAGCGTGATCACGTTCCTCATGGCCGTCTTCGTGGCGAAGGATATTCTGCGCGCGCTCCTCACGGGTTTGACGCTGAACGCGGCGTATGCCGTGATTACATTGATGACGCTGTTCTGTCCCGGGCTCTGCCGAAAAGGCTCCGCCGTATGGACCCTGGCCGCCACAATGGTGGGTCTGGGTTCGTGGTTCTTCCTTCCCGCTCCCTGGCGCGCGGGCCTGCATCACCCGGTCTATCTGGTTCTGCCGGCGAGCATCCTTTCCTTCTTTGCGGTTACCCTGCTCGACAAGCGGCCGGTCATTGGCGAGAGCCGATAGCCGAAGCCGACGGCTCATCGCGGAGGTCACAGAGAAACGCGGGGGTTCTTTTCGGGGCTTGGGCGTACGCCCGAGACCCCGTGATGTATCCGTCTGTGTAATCCGTGTAATCTGTGGCTAGGGTTCGGGTTTCTTCATCCACGTCATCTGCGGAAAGCTTTGGACTTTGCCCCTAGAACAGGTCATCCAGATCGTCTTCACCCTCACCGGGGGGCATGGAGCCATGTTGTTGCAGATACTCCTGAATGAGCTCGCTCTCGCGCTTGGAGAACATGGGGTCTTCTTCGAAGAGGAAGAATCTGGCCTTCGTTGAGGTCTCGAGCAGCTCCGACAGTGCGATCCTGAGATTCTGCACTCCCTTGACGGCATACACGGCTTTGTTTTCATCAAGAAGCTGGTACACACCTTCCGATTCGGGGACCCCGGCAACGTCTTCGGCCGTGAACTCGAGCCAGGGTTCGGGAGGGAGAGTGGGTGGGCGGAGGAGAAGTCTCAGGTCACAGCGGAGACATCGCTCGGCCTCGCTCATCGCTTCGCCGCGGCCGTACCCGATTTCCACGAGGGCAAAGCAGTTGGCCGCCTCCTCGGGGGGCATCTTCTCGGGTGCGACCCCCCCTAGATCGACGAACCCATCGGCCTGACTCAGTTCCCGGTCCGGCGCCGTATCATCAAGCAGCGGGATGTGGATATCCCCATCACCCCCGAGGCGGCGGTCGATCGCGACGGCCGCCCGACGACCCTCGGCGACGGCGTCGATCACCGACGCCGGGCCGGAAACGACCTCTCCGCCTCCGAAGACGTTTCCAAGCGAAGTCTCCATCGAGCTCACATCCACCGCCAGAGTGCCGGTCTCTGTCCGTTTGATTCCTTCGACCTGATCCAGGAAGCCGAGGGCCGGCTCCTGGCCGATCGCGATCAGGACGCGATCTGCATTCTGCGTCGCCGTCTCGCATTCATCAAATTGAGGGGCGAACCGGTTTTCCTCATCGAAGACGGACACGCACCTCCTGAATTCGATCTGCTGAACTCGTCCGTCACCTGAGATGGCGAGTGGTCCCCATCCGGGATGGATCACGATGCCTTCTGCTTCCGCCTCCTCGATCTCCCAATCGTGGGCGGGCATCTCGGGACGCTCTTCGAGGCAGTAGAGATGGACCTCACCGGCCTCGAGACGGAGCGCGGTTCGGGCCACATCGATAGCCACGTTTCCCCCGCCGATGACCACGACCGTCTCTCCGGCGAAGGACGGTTTGTCCTCATCGGTTCCGGACGCCGGACTCGCCAGCAGGTCCAGACCGCTCTCGACTCCTGGAAGATCGGCCCCCTCGCAGGGAAGTGATTTGGAGCGGCGCGCGCCGACGGCAATGAACACGGCGTCGTGACTGTCACGAATCTCCGAGAATTCAATGTCCTTTCCGACCTCAACTCCGCCCCGGACCACAATGCCGAGACCCGTGATGTCGTTGACATCCGAGTTCAGGGCGTCGGAGGAGAGCCGGTAGGGAGGAATCCCGCTCCGGAGCCAACCCCCCGGAGCCCTCCCGGAATCGAACAGAATGACTTCATGGCCCTTGAGCCGCAGGAACCAGGCCGCGGTGAGACCTGCAGGCCCGGCGCCGATGACGGCGACCTTCTTGCCCGTGCCCGGGCGAGGTTCAGCGCGAGGTTTCCAGTCGGCCGAATCGGAGTGCTCCAGCGCGGCGCGCTTCAAAGAACAGATGGAGACCGGCTCGGACACTTCTTTGCGCAGGCAATCCTCTTCGCAGGGATGGAAACAGATCTGCCCGAGGACTCTCGGGAGGGGAGCGGTCTCCCGGATGACCGCCTCGGCCCGGGCGAATTCGCCCCTCCGGATCTCTCGAAGATAACGCGGAATATCCATCCCGGCCGGACACGCCGCCACGCACGGCGTGACTCTGTGGCCGTCTGTTCGGGGATCCTCGAACTTGAGGCGGAGGGAACCGGTGGGACAGACCTCCACGCAGCTCAGACAGAATTGGCACCCCGACTCCCTCAGGGTGGGAGCCTTCGTTCCGACCACGGGTTCTCCGTCCTCCCCCAATATGAACCCCAGCGCGTCGACCTTTCTCACCTCCCGGCACATTCGGACGCAGCGCAGGCAACCGATACAGAGGTTGTGGTCTCGAAGGAAGAGAGGTTCATCCTCGACGATGGGGAAGTCGGCGGGATGGTAGCGGGACGTGTCGTCGGGGATGCGAACAAACTCGGCGACTCTTCTCAGCTCGCAGACATGAAAAATGGGGCAACAGCGCTCCTCTTTGGCCACGTTGGTCGAGCAGGGTTCCAGAGCACAGCCCGCTCGCTGAGCGCACTGGACACAGGCATGAGGGTGAGTCGAAAAGATCTTTCCGAGCCTTGCCCGACGTTGGGAGTCAATCTCGGCCGTTGATGTCGTCACCTGCATGCCTTCTTCGATCAGCGTGACGCATGCCCGAACCGGATCGCTCCATCCGTCTACCTCGACCAGGCAGAGAAGGCAGCCCTCGTAGGCGCCGTTCTTGGATGTGTCTCCGTCGGGATGCTTCGATTGAGTGCCCCAGTAGACCTCGTCCCATGTTCCGAGGGTCTCGGGATTCACGGCGGGCAGGTCGGGGTGCGAGCACAGGCGCGGGATGTAGATCCCCGCCGCGTCGGCGGCCGCAAGGATCGTCGAACCCTCGGGGGCCTGAACTTCCGTGCCGTCAATGATGAGCGTAATCATCAGGACTTCCTGTCCGCAGAATCGAGGTCAAGATCCCTAGCCACAGATTTCACAGATTACACGGATGACAAGCGGGGACCCTCCCTGGTGGTCCGGATCAATGATCCGCCCCACCAGGCCAGGTGATATGACCGACCACACACGGAATGCGCCTGGGAGTGGCAAATGTATCACACACCGGGAGTGCTCTCAATAGAGTACCCGAATGTAGCTTCCCCCTCGAGGCAAGGACTTGCCTCAACACAATGCCCACCTGCGTAATCTGTGAAATCTGTGGCTGGCTTCTGCTCTTATGTTTCACCATGAATGGACAATGGCGCCGCGCGTACAGGCGGCGGTGCATGGGAGAGGCGGTCGATCTCGATCGGGCTTGCACGGTGCGCAAGAGTACTTGATCTTCTTGCGATGGTCCTCGACGACCGCGGCCACTTCGTCATCGTAGTCGTCGCAGATGATCTCCAGGACGCCCTCCGGGCACGCCGCGACGCATGGACGATTCGCGCAGTCGATGCAGAGGTCCGTATCGATGATGATGAAGTAATCCCCGGAGCCGTCCTTGTACCCGTAATGCGCTTTCACCGGACACTCCTTGACCTTGACGGGACCGCTCAGGTAACGGCGAGTTTCTTCTTCAGTAGGTTCTGGGCGAATAGCGCACCGCCCAGGGCCCCGGCGATCTGGGTATCGAATTTGGCCGGCAGCGCTTTGATCCCGATCTCACCCTCGAGGCGGCGCACGACCCCGATGTTCTTGCCGATTCCACCGGTAATGGCGAATTTCTCCTCGATTCCGACTTGTTCCAGGAGCGTGACCACGCGATGGGCCATGGCAGAACAGTACGCGGCGACGACCTTACTCTTGGGCCACCCCTCTCGCAGCAGCCCCGTCGCCTCGGACTTGGCGAATACGACGCACGTACTCGAAACGGGCGGAGGTTCTTCGTCGACCTGGAAGGAAAGCTCGCCAACCTCCTCGATCGGAATGGCCAGGAGATCGGCAAAGACCTCCATGCCCCGTCCTGTCCCGGCCGCGCATTTGTCGTTCATGGCGAAGGCAGTGACCTTTCCCCTCTCATCGCAGCGGATGACCTTGCAGTCCTGGCCCCCCATATCGAGAACCGTCCGGACGGTGGGGCCGTACATGTAGTTCGCCCCCCGAGCGTGGCAGGCGATTTCCGTGATCGCCTTGTCGGAGAAGGGCACGTTGACGCGCCCATAGCCCGTTCCGACGGTAAACCCGATGGTGTCCAGGTTCATGCCCGTTCCCTCGAGAGCCCAATCCATGGCTTTGCGCGCGCTCTCGGGGCTGTCCGATCCTGTCCGTTGGTTCGAAAAGGCGTACAGCTCTCCGTCGGTGACAATCACCGCCTGGGAGGACACCGAACCCACGTCCACTCCGGCGGTGATGAGGGTCGCGTCACGCCAGTTCTTGTTCTCGTCGTGCCAACGGTATTCCTTCCAGCGCCAGTACTCTGCCATCCCTCAAGTCCTCTCGTCGCGTCTCACTCCCAGGGAAAACCACAACGCCGCCTGCTCCCGAAACCGTGACACCCGCCCGCCGCCGTCAGCTCTCCGCGGCGGCCAGCGCGGCACCGTAGGCACCGATGTATTCCGGGTTCTCGGGGATTGTCACCTTGCACTCCAGAGCTCTCTCCAGAGAATCGACGAAACCCGCGTTGTGGGCGACTCCGCCGATGAACACCACGTCAGGCTCGAACCCGACCTTGCGAGCCAGAGAAACAATCCGGCTGGCAATGGCGTCGTGTACGGCTCTCGAAATATCTTCCTTCGGGATCTTGTTGTGGAGCAGAGACACCACTTCCGACTCGGCAAACACGGCGCATTGCGCATTCATCGGAGTTGGATTCTTCGATCTCAGCGACATCTGCCCCAGCTCTTCGACACTCACCTCCAGCGCGCGGCTCATGGCCTCGGTGAAAGCTCCGGCTCCCGCGGCGCATTTCTCGTTGAGGGCGAAGTCCAGAACCTTCCCCTCTTCGTTGCAGCGAATCGCCCGGCCTTCTTCCGCTCCCACGTCGATCACGGTTCGCGCATGGGGATAGAGAGTCACGACGCCTTTGGCGTCGCCGCCGACCTCGGTGATGTCCCGGTCGGTATGTGGGGCGTTCTTTCGCCCGGCCCCCGTCGCGACCATCCCGTCGATATCCGCTTTGGATATCCCGGCGTCTTGGAGCGCCGCGTCGAATGCCTTCTCGGCCGCCTCGCGGCTCTCGAACCCGGCCAGCTCGATACCTCGACCGATGACCTCCCCGTCCCGAAGGACGACTACCTTGATCGTCTTGGATCCCATGTCGATGCCAACGGTGATCATAAGCGACTCCCGATTCGATCAAGTCCTCTGGTCAGTTCACCTTCGCTCATCACTTCTTGACGCCCAGGGTTTCCATGAATGCGTCAACACGCGTCATGGTCTTGTGAAGATCGAACTCGCGCTCATCTCCCATGTTGCCCTCGAAGGTCATGACGGGGAACCCGGCCTCAATCAGACCCAGGCGATTCTCGGCAATGCCCACGGTCAGTCCTTCACATCCGCGGTTGTAATGCAGCATCACGCCGTCGAGCGACCATTCCTTCGCAATACGCACCATCATGTCGGTCTTGAGATGTGGGGAGTAGAAATGCTGCCATTCGGGCTTGCTCAGGTTCCAATCGGTCAGGATTCGAAGGGCCTGGTCACGGGTCTTGATGTCCACCCCTTGTTCCTGGGGGGTCGTCCGCGGGCCCCACGTGCCGTCCGGTTTGACCTCCCACACCCCGATGAGGCCGAAAGTGTACAGGCTGCCGATGGACACCGCGCCGAACTTCTCCAGGTACCGGAACAGACTCAGGAAGCCCCACGGCGGTTGCGTATCGGACATCAAGCGGCACTGTTCGTTGGGGACGGCCGCGATCTGGTTGGCCACCCGCTCTCTAACCTCGTCTCTGAGCTCTTCGTAGAAGTCGGCCACGATCTTGCTGTGTTTCATCAGCGTGCCGAGGACGTAGAGAGAGTACATCGTCTTCTCTTCGAGAGGAGCCGGGATCGCCTTGTTCAGCGTGCAGACCTCCGCCCAGAGCGCCGTAGACCGGCATTCGTTATGGACGGCTTGAATCAGTTTCTCGTCGTCGTAGGCCCGTCCGGTCACCTTTTCCAGCCATGCAATGCCGTCGTGCATCTGACCCACAATGTAGTCCACCTTGTTCTCGGTGATTTCGTTGTAGGGTCACACCGCCACGTCGATGCAGAACTGAGGAATGCCGGGCTCGAGGTCACACACCACCTGATACCACTTGGCATGGCTGCAGCAAATGTGGTCCTGCCAGATGAAGTCGGGTTTTGGGAACGGGCCGCCCCAGAGATATTCGTTGAGGATGACGGATCCCCAGTAGTTTCTCATGTAGGAGCAAAGATCACGGGCGTAGCCTGCCCGCTCTGTTGCTTCCAGGCACCGCATGGAGAATTCCTTGTTGGCGGCGATGGAGGCGGCGTAGGGTTCGCTGGTGATGCTCCAGACGTCGTCGCCGAGGCCGCAGGGAATCGCTCCGAAAGTCCAGGCGCCGCCGGCCCAGCGAAGTCCTCCTTTTTCGTGGGCTTGTGCATAATCCCGATAGAAGTTCTCCCGGATCTCCTTCGCTCTGCCCCAGCATTTGAGCGGTTGAGTCTCGTACTTCTGCTTGGTGGCCATCCTTGGTCTCCCATCAATCGAACAGGTCGTCATCCCCGATCATCTCGAGGAACGCCTCGACTCTTACCTTGAACTGTCCGATGGGCACGGTGACATCGAACTCGAGGAAAAGCGTCTTGGTCCCGTTCCGGTCGAGGGCTTCCCGTATCGCCGGAATGTCCAGCTCATGCGGATCGCAGAATTTCTGCTGGATGACGACGGCCCCGGCAACGTTCCAGTCCCGGGCGAGCCTGAGGATATGGTCGATCCTCGTGCGATCCTCCCAATCCTTCGAGGGGCATGGGACGCGGTGAACATACCGGGCCGCGATGGCTTCCAGGCGGTTGTCGCTCGGCTCCACCTCGTTCCAGAAGTACCGTGATCCGGTGCAGTGATCATCCACCACAAAAGTGGCCCCACACGATTCCACCATGTTCAGGAACTCGATGTCGTCATCCTCACTCCCGAGGATCATCAACCGTGTGCCCGGATCGCGGCCGTCTCGACTCGGAAGCTGTTCCAGTATCTTCTTGATCTGCCGGCTGTGTTCAGCCTTGTCGATCATCTGGCTGGCGATCACCATCTCCATGGCTTCTTCGCCGGTAAGATGAGGGTGATCGTCCTTGCGAAGTTCATAGACGGCCCGCATCAGCCGGCGATTTTCGTTGTAGACCTCGATGGCCTTGTCGAGATCCGCGTCGGAGATGGTCTTCCCGGTCCACTTCTCGACCGCCGTCTTGAATTCGGCCAGCTCCCCGGCCAGGTAGGGCAGGGCGTGGGGGCTCTGGACGCGGTTCGGCATGCACAAGTAGTAATGGAAATCCACAGGAACATGTTTCTGCCACGAAGTGAAAGCCTGGCGGATGTGCAGGCAGGATTGGGAAATCATGATTCCATCGAGGTAGTCGTAGCGCCCCTTGAGTCCTTGGGCGAGGCAATCACGGCAGAAGGGGCAGAACATGCCGAAGATATGGGGCTCGGTGACATCCTGAGGCTCATGACTTCCCAGGATGCGGACGGGGAGTACCCCGGCGGCGTAGAGAATTTCCTCGGGGGCATAGGTGCAGAAATATCCCATGACCTTCCCGCCGGTACGTTCTTTCCAGGCTTTCGCATACTCGTGACGGTTTCTCTCCCAATCGCGAAACTGGTTCAACATTCACGTTTCTCCTTGCGAAGTGGAACCGTCCAAAACGATTTCGGGAACACCCTCCTCTCGAGGCTCAGTCTCCGGCGGAGACCTGTGGCGGTGAGACAAGGCCGAGCGGATGATTCGTCCTGGATGCAGATTCCGGCTCGGCCCCGGCACACGTCGCCTTAAGACGCCAGTCTCGAACTCATACCATCCGCAATGCCCCATGTCAACAGGAATTGGCCTAGGCCGGCAACGCGATCTCGAACCGCCCTGCTCTCAAGGGTGCGTGGATGCCGCCGGAAACCACGACCTGTCTCAAGAACAACCCCCCAATGATACCGCAGATGGATGCCGACAGCGCGAGAGTCCCGGTTGCGGCGCCGACGGCAAAGATCTCGAGAACCAGGGGAACCACGAGCCCGACCGTCACCACCCCGGCCCAGAAGAGAGGAGCGATGGATCCGGTGAGGACCAGCTTGGCGGAAGCCCGGGATTCGGGAACACGGTGGGTCGCCTGCAAGTAGAAGAAGAGGACCAGAATTTCCAGGATGATCAGGAAAGAATCGATCCACGCAAGTCGGGCGAGGGGGACCCCGTGAGTCGCTCCCGTCACGGATGAAGTCAGGACAACGGCCATGATTCCGGTCGACAGAGCGGAGACGAGGAACAGCAGCGGCAGCATCGCCGTGCTCCAGAACGCGATGGGTCGCGCGGCGCCCAGAAGGATGCCGGTATAGATCATGGTACCGAACGCGAAGATGATACCCAGGACGCCGACGAGGTTCCGCGCGCCGTTGGCGTCTTCGAGTGAATGAAACGGCCAGACCCAGAATGCAACGTGGATGACTCCCAGAACCATGAAGATCGAGATGATGATGGTGCCCCGCGCGATCCACGATGTGTCGGGCCGCCTCCATGCCCGCCAGAAGTTGCTCGGGGTCCCCAGGTCGCCGATGAGGAACATGCATCCGACGAGAACGCAGGGAAACCCCAGGGAAACCCCGATCTTGGAAATGCCGGCCCATTCCCCGCCGGCAAAACCGGCCAGGACGCCGATCGCGTAGGCGCCGGCGCCGAGTCCGGCGAGAAAGAGATAGGCCGAAACCAGCCAGCTCCATTTGGACTGTGCCTTCATCTCCATGAGTCTCTACCTCGGTGGCAGGTAATAGCAGGACGGGTCCGTGCCGAACTCCGGGTTCAGCTGAAAACCGCGCTCGCGCCTGATCAGGATTGAAACCTCGCTCTCCGGATCCTCCAGATCTCCGAAGTACCGGGCCTTGGCAGGGCAGGATTCCACACAGGCGGGCTGGCGTCCTTCCCTCACCCGGTCCATGCAGTAGTCACACTTGGTGGCCATCCCGTAGCCGCTCTTCTGTTCCCACGCTCTTTTTGCATAGGCCTCGTACGGATCAAGATCCCCATCGGTGTGCGGAAAGTAGGTGCTCCACTTCTCCACGGTCTGCCGCGCGCCGTAGGGGCAGGCCATGATGCAGTATTTGCACCCCATGCACAGTTCCTTGTCTACAGTGACGATGCCATTCTCGTCCTGCTGGGTGGCGCCGGTCGGACAAACTTCCATGCACGCGGGCTCGGCACATTGCATGCAGACCAACGGGACCATCTGCCTCAGCGCGGCGGGAAACCGGCCGGCTTCAGCGGGCACGCACCTGGCCCAGTCGATGCCTTTGGGCGTGTGGTTCGAGGCCTTGCACGCGACCTGGCACGAATAACACCCGTAGCGTCTCTTGAGATCGATGACAAACCCGTAACGCGCCACTTGGATTTACCTCCCTGGCCTGGTCATGCCTTGTAGATTTTCACCTTCACGCAGGCATCCGACCCCTGTGTGAGGGAATCGGTGTGCGCCTCGTCCGTGATGATCAGGTCGTCGAAGAACTGGCCCTTGCCCTTGGCGATGGGAATACCCCGCGCCCAGTGCCCGTGGCACCCCGCGATGCCCAACTGCTCGGGGTGCATGCCCTCGACGAGCTTGACGGGGCCCTTGATCTTCCTGCCCAATTTGTTCTCGACGTAGATGATATCCTGATCCTTGAGACCCTTCTTCCGGCCGGTCTCCGCGTTGATCTGAATCAGATACACGAATGGGTCGTTGACGGAAATCTCGTCGAGCCAGGGATTGTTCTGGGTCGAGGATTGCGTGTGGAAAGAGGGCCTCCAGCTGAACGCCCAGAGGTCGAACTCCGGGTTCTTTTCCTCGTGTGAAGGACACGGGAACCACTCGGCCAGGGGCGTGTAGAACCGCCAGTCCATGATGTCCTCGTGCCCGAAGGACGCACAGAGGGCCTTGGCCTTCTCGCCCGATTCGATAAAGTACTCGAAGTAGATCGGGACGCGCACCGGCACGAACCACCGCCAGTACATCTCCTCCACTTTGGTCGGCCACTTCTCGAGCCCGGTGTCCTTCAACCCCTCCAGGCCCTTGTTCTCTCCCAGGCGATCCTTGAGCACCCGATCGCAGATATCCTGCCAGCTGTAGTCCCCGTTGGGGTCGAGCTTGTATTGAGGGTCCATGTCGCCGCCGTAGCGGATGGGAATGGTCTTGTTGATCGCATCGTAGTACTTGTCCGCGATACCCAACCGCTTTGCGATCTCTAACATGATTTCGTTGAAATCCCGCCGCTCATAGAGAGGTTCGGTCACCGGTTGCCGAATCTGCCAGACCCAGTGATCCATCCCCGTCGGGTGACAGAACGTCGAGGGGAAGGTCACGCAGGGTGTATATCTCTCCAGGAAGCAGGCGTCGGGAAGGACAATGTCGGCCACGGCTTCCGTAAACTCGTTGTGGTAGATATTGAATGAGAGGGTGAAATCGAATTTCTTAAGGAAATTCTCCGTGACGTCATGGGCATTGGCCATGGTCATCACGGAGTTGGATCCGAAGTTGATCATGATCTCCGGCCGGTAGGGAATCTTGAAGTCCTCGAGGTATTTTTCCCACTCGGGGCTGCAAATGGTGAAAGCGTTGTACACCGAGCAGGGGAACATGTCCTGCAGATCAAGTCTCGTGGGAGCCTTGGGTTCTCTCAGCGGATAGGGCTTGTGGTCATAGACCCACCCCTTGACGACCATCAGGCCGTCCGGGCA
>Ga0180432_10003417_pt1 | contig 22630 bp, 25 predicted proteins | sample SS_ome_10_FD_132414 | JGI IMG/M metagenome (GOLD analysis project Ga0180432, IMG submission 132414) | Hypersaline lake sediment archaeal communities from the Salton Sea, California, USA - SS_1_MS_2 metaG | ecosystem: Environmental > Aquatic > Non-marine Saline and Alkaline > Hypersaline >...
CGCCGCGTGGAGCCGAGCGCGGAACACAGCTGAGAAGCGAGTCGATTGGCAACTCACCACGGAGAAAGCTCGCGGCAAGCTCAAGAGACTCTACCCACAAGTTCAAATGTGTTGAGGTACTAGCGCCAGGGCAGAAGGTGCAAGATGGTCAAATCAGTTGAAGGCATATTCCGCAAGGGGCGTGTCGAGCTGCTCGAGCCCGCCCCCACCTCCTCTGATGCGCGGGTCATCGTGACGTTCTTGCCACAAGACGGCGGCGTCGATCTGGCCTCTCGCGGGATCGGGACCGAGCAAGCGGCGGGGCTTCGCCAACGGCTTAAGGCCTTCCAAGAGGATTGGGACCGCCCGGAAATGGACGCTTACGATGCCCTCTAGTCGAGGCGACGTGGTCCTCGTGCTCTTCCCGGACTCGAACCTGCGATCGGCCAAGCGCCGGCCCGCCCTCGTGGTTCAGCGAGACGACCTCGGGACGCGCCTGCCCCAGACCGTTGTTGCGATGATAACGAGCAACATGAGCCGGGCCGGTCACCCCAGCCGGGTAGAGGTCATGCAATCTTCCCCCCAAGGCAAGTAGATGGGGCTCCTGACCGACTCGGTGGTGATGACCGACAATCTAGCCACGGTGCTCGACACGGAAATCGATCGCGTCATCGGTCGCTGCCCAGATATGCAGGCGATCGACGCGTCGCTTCGCCACACGCTGCAACTGGATTGAGTCGAGTGGAGCGAGCCTTATCCGCTGTCGCTCTCCATCCAGACATCCGCGGCGGGTAGAGCCTGCTGTACGTGCTTCTGCCGCAAGCCGTGGACGGTGCCAGGGATCAAGATTTGAACGACCGATGAACTATCGGGTTGGAGGGAGTCCGCACAGCAAATGAACCTGCCCCCTCTTCCGACCCAAGGATGCGATTACGCCAACACCCACGCCTTGTCGCCGAAACCCGAGGTCCGCCGACACCACTCGCCATAGTCGCCAACGAGGATCCCCCACAGGAAGAGCGCAAAGACGTAGGCCTCGTTCTCCTCTGTTTGGTCGGCCTCAACCGGTTTCCCCGGTTCGGCTTGCAGGTAGCGCGCGCTGTGCAGCACGGCATGTCCCAGCTCATGTAGGAATACCTTGGAGAGCGTCTTCTGGCGACCGCGAAGGTGTTCACAGGAGTCGCGAATCCGCGTATCGTCGAAGATAACTCGGAACAGCCCGGGCTGCTCCTCGGTGCCGTGGCGAACCAAGAGTAGCCACGACACGTAATCTCCAAGGTCTATTCCAAGCTTTGTGTTTCTCCATGGGATGAATTGAATGTCGAAGCCTCTGCCCTTCATGCAATGCTGACCAAAAGTATAAAGATCTCCTCTAACAAAGACTCCTTTGTTTAGCTTTTTTAGGAGTTTTTTGCGTACCTCCGGCGGAGGGAGTAGCGTTAGGCACTTGTCGCTTTCCTCAGCATTCTCTAGCCGTAGACTCCCGTAGAATTCCCGCAAGTCACTGAGCGCGCGTGTCGCGATAGTAACGTATCGCAGGCATCCCTCAAACGAATCACCAATCACAGTAGGCCTCCACAGACACCGGTTCCCTGCGATCGCAACAGGAGCACACCACTACCGTGCTTGCGTGACTACTCACCCCTCCCGCGCCATTGAGGGTGATGACTCTTGCGAGGCGGTTGCCTTTCTGATTCAGCGTGCCTTCTCACCGATGCTTGCGCCCGTCAGTCTGTTGTCATCTCGCCGATCGCCTTCAACACCAGGTAGAGCTCCGCGGGGAACTCGCTTGGGGTGGCGCCGCCGGGGCCTTCTGGCCCGGAAATCATGCCGCACATGACAGCACCGACTTCTCTCAGCTCAAGTTCGACCTCTTTCCTCTGCGCGTCGGTCAGCTCAGGTTTGGCCAGCACGTCATCGAACGAGAGGTCCAGAGCTGGCCCGAGTTTCGAGAACGCTACAGTCGCAACTGAAAACTCATGTGAGTGAAACGCAGGTGGTGGTTCGGCAGTGATCCGCCGTAAGGGCTCTGCTTGGACGCCTGCAAGGGCGCATAACTCGTCGATCTCCTCGGAAGTGAAACCAGATAGCCCCTTCCGCAGCTTGTCCACCAGCCTCAAGAATATCTGCTTCGGCTCCCCGAAGTACTTCAACGTTGGATACATCTCCTCAGGCGCTGCGGCCCCGGAACGTTTCTGACCCATGGCTCATTCTCCCGACTTGCAGGCGACCACTGCTAGCAGCTCAGCGAACCCGGGTCGTCTTCCAACTAACGTACCTCAGGCCGCCGCATCCATGCGGCAGTGTCGAAGACCTCATGACACGATGGCAAAGCCCTTTGCTCGCCGTGGGAACCACGTGCTCCGACATGCCCCTCCACCAGATTGGACGCGAGCCAACTCCGAAATGCGTCACGCACCTTAGCATGCGCTTGGCCCAACCCCCCATCCCATGGCATGATATGCCAAGTACTTCGGGCCGCTAGATAACTTAAATGTACCACAAAGTCAACAGAAGCAGGCACACAAAATGAAAAAAAATCCCTCGCGCGCAGGTGCGACGACCCCGAGATTCCTCACAGAATACCCCGTCCACTTGGGCGCATAAATTGGATGTTTTTGCTCGTCTATAGAATAATCTCTTGTGCTATACATCACCTTTGGGGATCTCGGGGCCAGAAGCACCGTACTGGTACAGGGGGGTCATCATAGTAGTTGGGGGGGACAGAAAGCAGGACAGGCTTCCATGGATAGAATTCATATTAGTATTCTATGTCACAAATCAGGTGGATTCTGTCGTTTCTCCCACCTTTCCCGGATGACGCGATGGCAGTGGGCGGGTCCGGAGGACGCCGCCCTGCGATCGGGCTCGGACTCATTGCTCCGTCCTCGCGCCCGCCTCAGCAAGGGCCCAGAGAAGCGACCTGTCCCCTACTTCCTAGTCCTTGGTCTCAGGGACTCCTTGACGGATTGGCCGGTATGACGTATTGTCATACCAGGAGGTCAACTATGCCGCGATCCAAGATCGCTGTTTCGCTGGACGAGGGGACGCTCCGTCGCCTCGACCAGCTCGTGCGTCGGGCGGTCTTTCCCAATCGTAGCCGAGCCATCCAGGCCGCGCTCGACGAGAAGCTCGAGCGCATCGAGCGAGGGCGCCTGGCCCGCGAGTGCGCGAAGCTCGATCCGGCGCACGAGAAGGCGCTGGCCGAAGAGGGCATGTCGGAGGATCTCGCCCAATGGCCCGAATACTGAGGGGCGAGATTCGCTGGGCTGATCTCAATCCCGTGCGCGGGCACGAACAGGCCGGCCTTCGCCCGGTTCTCATCTTGAGTCAGGACGTCTTCAACGAGCGCTCGGGGACGGTCATCGCTGTGGCGTTGACGAGTCAACCGCCTCGGGCTGGATTCCCGCTGACGCTCGAGCTGACGGCGCGGGGGCTTCCCAAACGCTCCTGGGTCAAGATCAGCCAGATTCGGACCCTCGCCGCAGAGAGAGTCGGCAAGCGTCTGGGTCGGGCGAGCCCGGAGCAGATCGCTCAGGTCATCGAGGGACTGAACGAGATCGTTGGGGCATAGCAGGGCGTCGCCGCGGGTAGGGCGGGTCGTTTGACCCGCCTTCTTCGGATGACGCAACAGCAACTACAAACCTGCGACATGAGCAAGGGATCGCCGTACGAATCCGGGCGAGACGTAGCGGGAACAGATGCCCGTCTTCGTTTGGTGCGAGAAGCGAGTCTCGCGCCAGAAGCCGCTTCTTGCGCAGGCTCCGGTGGATTCAGGAACGGCCTCGCCGTCTCCCTCGCATTGCCCAAGTCGTGTAGGGCGGGTCGTTTGACCCGCCTTCCTCGGATGACGCAACGGCAGCGGGTGGGTCCGGAGGACAGTACACCACGAATTGGATGATCCCTGGTGCGAGCAGCGCAGGGTGCGCCTTCACGCAGTCCACATCACGCCGCGTGCCGATTGAACGTTCGTCAACCGATTGTGGCGGCGTGCAGAGCCCACCCTTCACGCTGCTGATTCTCTCGGGACTTGCGTGTATCATACTCGCCGATTTGCATTGCCCTGTGCCATGATGCAGAGCTGACCAGGGGTGGAACTGTGTCGGATGAACGAAACCTGCCCGATGATGCCCTGGGGTTCATCAAGCGGTGCGTCCTTGAGTCGCGGTTGCTGTGGACGTACCATGTGAACATGCGGATGAGGAATCGCTTCATCCCACGGCAGGTCATCCTGGAAGCGGCTGACAGCTATGAGATCATCGAGGCGTATCCGGATGACAAGTACTTGCCCAGCTACCTGGTCTATGCCCGACATGGATCAACGGTGTTCCATGTTCTCTTCGCCGCGGACGTGGAGAATCAGAACGTGCGCGTCGTGACGGTGTACCATCCGAACCCGGAGAAGTGGGGCGACGATCTGAGGAGCAGACGGTCATGACATGCCACGTGTGCGGGGCCTCCCTGCGACCCATCGTCACGGATTTGCCCTTCAAGGTGGGCGAGAACGCCATCGTGGTCATCAAGGATCTGCCCGTGATGCAGTGCGAGAACTGCCAGGAGTATCTCATCGAAGACGCGATCATGCAGCGAGTGGAGGCGATTCTGGCTGAGGCCGGTACGAGCGCCGAGCTCGAAGTCATCCGCTTTGCCGCGTAGCGCACGGCTCAACGCAGTCTCCTATGCTAATGACAAGATGCGTTCTGACCCCAGCCGTTACAGCCGTTACTAGCCCGCATATTTCACCGGAAGTTTGAATTCTGCGCATAGAAGGAGCCTCGGAGCCTTGTAGAATGCGGTGGTTCGAAGCACTGCGTTCCACCAGGCAAGGAGGCCCTTCGATGACAGACTGTAACCGACAACCGGTCCGGTTTTCCACCCTTTCTCGCCAGAAGATCGTGGGCGATTTCGACGGCGGTCGGTTGACCACTGACGGCGGTGGGCTGCTCCTTCGAGAAGGCGACCGCCAGCTGGACCTGATCCGGCGGCTGGCTGACTGCATTCCCGACCCACGCAACCCGCTGTTGACCGTGCACGACCAGCGGGTCCTGCTGGCCCAGCGGATCTTCGGGATCGCGCTGGGCTACGAAGACCTCAACGACCACGACACCTTGCGGGAAGATCCGCTCTTCTCGGTGCTGGCCGACAAGCGTCCCGATCCCGATGAACCGCTGGCGTCGTCGCCCACGCTGTGCCGCTTTGAGAATCGCGTCGACCGAAAGTCGTTGGTTCGGATGTCAGAAGTGCTCGTTGAGACCTTCATCGCTTCGCACCGCAAGCCGCCCAAAGAACTGATCCTGGACTTCGATGCGACGGACGATCTGGTCCACGGCCAGCAGGAGAACCGCTTCTTCCAAGGCTACTACGACGCCTACTGCTTCCTGCCGTTGTACGTGTTCTGCGGTGACCGGCTGCTGGTGGCCTACTTGCGTCCCAGCAACATCGACCCGGCGATGCATACCCGAGCGATTCTGAAGCTGTTGGTCCGTCGGCTTCGCGAGGCCTGGCCCAAAGTCAAGATCATCCTGCGAGGTGACTCGGGCTTCTGCCGATGGCGATTGATGAGATGGTGCGACAGGCATGATGTTTCCTACGTACTGGGCCTGGCGAGGAACCGTGTGCTGGAACGCAGGGCCAAGCCATTCATGCAAGCGGCCGAAGCCGCGTTCGCACGAACCGGCCGAAAGCTGCGACGCTTCCATGAGGTGCGTTATGCCGCCCGGAGCTGGGATCGTCGACGACGTGTGATCGTCAAGGCGGAGCGACTACGGCAAGGGCCGAACGTTCGGTTCGTGGTGACGAACTTGCTCAAGCCGACCCCGAGGCACATCTACGACGGGCTTTACACGGCCCGCGCGGACATGGAGAACCGCATCAAAGAACAGCAGCTAGGTCTGTTCGCCGACCGGACCAGTTGTCGGAAGTTCCTGGCGAATCAGTTTCGTCTGCTGCTGGCGTCGGCCGCCTATGTGTTGATCGAGCACATCCGTCGGACGGCGTTGAAGGGCACGGAACTGGCCAAAGCCCAGGTGACGACGCTTCGGCTGAAGCTGTTCAAGATCGCGGGGCGCGTGATCACGTCGGTCCGGCGGGTCGTCTTCCATTTCTCAAGCAGCTACCCGTATCAGCAGCTCTTCCGTCAAACCGTCGAGCGTCTTGTGCCCGACTGACCCGATGACAACCCGATTTCGAGTGTGGGGGAAAGGGGGCGCTCTGCGCCGACGCGCCCTCGACGCGCCTCATCCCAGCCCGTCGGACGATCCCGCGTCGATCCAACCTCAGCAGCCAGACCGATGAAATATGCGGGCTAGCCGTTAGGAGCTACACGATGCCCGAATGGACGATTTCGGATGATGAGCTTGCGAACTGCCCAAGCTACGGTTGGCCCCTTCGGTGTGCATGGTGTGGCTGGGGCGATAACCGCGTCAAGGCGCCCGATTGCCATGGCATCACCTTCGTCTGCCAGATGTGCGGGAAGCCAAGCAGGGCTCGGCGGAGCGGCAACAGTATCAGCACCTCCCCAGGGGCGAGGATTCCTCTCGGCTGTCTGCTCTTATTCGGAGTGGTTGTTGCCGTCTTGGCGTGGCGCTACCTACTATGATCCGGCAACAACTACAATGGGCCTTGTCAGTTGTGGTTCTGCTTCTGCCCTTCTGCGCAGCGACTTCTCCTCCCTGGGGCGCAAACGAGCGGCGTAGGCTAGGTTTACGGCGCGACGGCCTCGAAGACCCTTCCTACGGTGCGGAGATAGTCCAAGTCGCCGGCTTGGGCGCGTTGGGCGATCTCATCTAGCCAGCGGACCGTTTGGGCCTCCAAGCATGGCTCGGATGGATCGTCGATGGGGTAGACGACCTCAACTTCGACTTCCACCGCGTAGCGCCCCCGCTGCACCCAGCGCTTGCGTTTTTCGCGTCGTTCGTCCATGAGCGTTCAATCTCGAAAGAACACGGTGACCAGTTTGGCTCGTCTGGTCTCTGACAGCCACGCCCATACGACTTCCACCTCGGCCCCGTCAGGCAGCAGTTGCCGAACGATCACCGAGGGGTTCGGCCGACTGGCCGGCCTCTCGCGCAGGAGTGTCGCCTCTTGAAGCCCGCCCACGAGTTGCCAGGGCGTTACGCCGCGAGTCTCGCACTGCTCATCGGCGTGCCATGAAACCACGAGCCGATCCTGCGACACTGCTGTACGTATTCTATCAAACAGGGCACCCACGTGCCTAATCCTAGGACTGCTGACCAACCTAGGCAAGCGGCCTGACCAACGCAACCTACCGGACGGCCCTCTCGAGCGGCAAGCGAAGACGATCGTTGCAGAGGCCGTCGCCGCACTCGTCGCAACGGAATCGTGTAGGGCGGGTCGTTTGACCCGCCTGCTTCGGATGACGCAACGGCAGGCGGTGGGTCCGGAGGACGCCACCCTACGAATGTGCGACATGAGCAGGACGTCGCCGTGTGAGTCCGGGCGAGACGCAGCGGGAACAGATGTCCGTCTTCGTTTGGTGCGAGAAGCGAGTCTCGCGCCAGCAGCCCCTTCTTGCGCAGGCTCCGGCGGATTCAGGAGCGGCCTCGCCGTCTCCCTCGCATTGCCCAAAGGGCCATGCCAACCATCAGCATCGGCAACATCAATGACCCCGCGCCGCACTTGAACACCGCTGTCACCTGGCGGTCCGCGTTCATCACGATCGTCGTGGTGTCATTCCCATCGATCACGAGGTAGTTGGCGTCGCCCGGGTGGTTGGGGTCGAGGACCATCCAGTGCTTGAAGGCCTTTCCGGGAATCGGCTCGGCCGTCAGCGTCACCGGCGTGCCGACGGCGTAGCTCGGCGCGTCGGGCTCGACGACCACGTCTCCCCATTCACCGTTGATGATCTCGAGGTCCAGCGCGTAGTAGGGCACGGGAATCGACGCTGCGTAGATGGCTTGCGAACCGCCGGAGAAGTAGACCCAGAACACGACCTGATCGCCGTCGAAGGATTCGCTGCCGGTTTCGACGTACTCGACGGTCTTGCCGTCGAGCGTCTGGCCGACCTCGACGACCGTCATGATGGATCCGCCCACGGAGACGTAGAGGCCCGATCCCGATGCATGCGTCCCATGGAACAGAACGTTCAGGCCGTCAATCGCGGGGGGGCGGGGCCCGAAGCTGGTGAAGTTCCCGCCGCCACCCGGGACGGGCGTGCTGTCGTTGGCCACGACGCTCAACGACTCGCCGGAATAGAGGTAGATTCCCCCGGCCCAAGGCCAGGACGATTCGGCCGCCCAGAACGCCACGTTCTCGCCGTCGATGGTGGGGGGTGTCGTCTCTACCATATCGAACGCGTAGAACGTGCCTGTCCCGCCCGGAACGGGTGTGAGCGTGTCCGCGATGAGGGTCAGTGTGCCGTCGATCTCGGCGTAGGTCCCCGATTCCAGCGAATCCCACCAGCCGGTGAATACCGAATTCCCCCCGCCGAGCGTGATGGACCGGTACCCATATGGGAAACGGAACGTCCCAATCCCACCCGGCACGGGCGTGTTGCCGTCGACCACGATCCTCAAGACGCCGCCATCGCTCTCGCAGAAGCCGACCGGCCCTCCCGAGCTCTCGCCGTAGAACGCCACCTTTCCGCCGTCGGCCGAGAGTTCATCGGCGAAGCCGGCAAACGTCTCCGTCCCGCCCGGGACCGGCGTGTTCGCGTCGGCCACGAGTTGCACCGAGCCGGCGCTTCCCACGTAGATGCCCGTCCGATAAGACGCATCTAGGCCGATGAACGCCACGTTGTCCCCGTCAGCCGATGGGGAATACCTGAAGTAAGCGAAGTTCCCCGTTCCGCCCGGGATCGGCGTGTCCGTGTCGGCCACGACGCTCAGCGATCCGCCGCTGGCCGCGTAGATCCCGTTTCTGCCCGAGGCGCCCTGGCCAAAGAACGCCACCGTCCCGCCACTGATCGACGGGCTGTAGCCGCCATCGACAGCCGGGCCAAACCAGGCGAAGCTCTCCGTCCCGCCCGGTATGGAGGTGCTGGTATCGGCGATCTTGGTCAATGTGATCTGGGCCGCTGCGATGTTCACCGCGGCAAGGACCACGCCGAACGCTACGACAGGGCTTGCCTTCGAGGCCATCGTCTTGCTCCTAGGGATTCCCGCTGAAGGAACAGAGAAACATCGATTCGATTGCACAGCGGTCACATGTTGTCGCAAGTCACTCTCTGCCAACTTCCTCCGGGCATTTCGGGTATCGGCATGTTGCCGGGGTTCCCGAAGCAATTTCCCTGAAAAATGCACCGAAACAGAGAGCGTTCCGGGCACGGTCCGAGATGGGCGGGTCGTTTGACCCGCCTTCTTCGGATGACGCCACAGCAGCGGGTGGGTCCGGAGTACGCCACCCCACAACCACTGCATTGGGGGGAGCGCGCAGCAGGCGGACCCCGCTCCTTTCGCACTCCGAATGTGTGCTTGACGCCTGCCCTCGAACCCCGTATCGGTTGGCGAACCGCTCCTTCGAGGGTGCGATATGGACTGAGGCTCGGCGCGAGGGAGTCTCATGACGACGGCATCGGACGCAACACGGCGTTCTCCCGAGACGATCCCCTCATCGTCTCCTCGCGGCGCCGCTGACGATTCCGTCAGGCAGTGGCCTTGTGTCGTCGCGTTGTTCACCGCACCGTTCCTTCCGGCTGCGACGGCGCGCCGAACCTACCGGTGCAGCTTGATGTGGGCGTTCTTCGTCGGCGCGGTTGGGCTTGCCCTCTGCTACCTCGGCGAGTCTGCGGCGCCGTCGGCGCTCTGGCCCATCTCCGTCAAGCCGTTTCACCGGCTTTGCCACCTGTTCGAGGGCCTCGACCTGGCACCCAATGCCACCGTCCTATGGCTGTTGGTGGCGGGACTGCTGCTCGAAGTGATCTTCCTGCCGCTGGCGGCGGTGTTGATGAGCTGGGGTTCGGCCGACGAGTCGTTCGCCCAGAGCTACCTGCACGCGCTCCGTCGGCTGTGGCTGCATGCCGGGCACTTGGCCATCGTGGTGGTCGCCCTTAATGCCATGTCGAGCCGGCTCTACCGCGCCGGCGAGCGCTGGAAGACGGAGTTTGAGTCGATCAATCCCCAACCCGCCTATCCCAGAGGCGCCGGGCACGGGAGCGATGCCTGGCACAAGTACAACGAAGCGCAGCGTCAATACCGTTCTCAGTGGCAGCGCGCGGCGATGGACAGGCCTTGGTGTCTGCGCCAACAGAATGCCGCAGGCATGATCTTCAGGGCCATCCTGCTCACGTGGTACCTGGTCGCCTTGTTGAGGGCGTTGGGTGCGTCGCGGCCGATCAGGTCGACCTGGAATGAGGATCTGACCTGTCAGACGTGCGCGTACATCCTGACGGGCGTGGCCATGGAGGGCCGTTGTCCCGAGTGCGGCCAACCGGTACGCGACTCGCTCGGATCGGACGCCCGGCCCGGGACCCTTTGGCAGACTCGCCGCCGAGACGGTCGGTTCTCTGCCGCCCTGAAGACCTTCTGGTGGGCCACCGTGCGTGCATACCGATTTGGACGCACGATGCGTCTGGACGGCGACGACCCGGCACACCGTTCGTACCTGGGCCTGTGCCTGGTGCCCATCTTCTTGATCGGTGCTGCAGCGATTCCCACGTACGAGCTTGCGTGCTACCTTCAGACCGGCGTATCCGTGCAGTCAATGGCTCCCTTCAAGGCGAGCTGGTCCGGCGCGTACGTCGAGGTGGGCTTTCTCACCATGCTCATCGTGCTGGTTCTGATCTTGGGCACGGCCTCGGCGTTCGGTGCCTTCTATTGGATAGGGCGCAAGCGCAACCTGCTTGCTGGCACGATGCAGGCGACCGCTTACCAGGCTGGCGTGCTGGTTCTCTGGACAGCGGTTGTGGCGCTGAGTCTGGCCGCCGCCGCCGGTTGTTACCTCGGCGGGAACGTCTCGGCGTGGCATCTCGTCTTCAGCGAACTCAAGCGGAACCAACCTGTTCTGTTCTACCTGTGGGTGATCCTGACCGTGGGGCTGTTCTGGTTCTACTTCCAGCGCGTTCGACAGACGTGCAAGGGCGTGCAGTACGCTCCCATGCACGATCCGCGCACATGAATAGGGCCCAGCCGAGGCTGGGTCGCCTGCCTTGCCTCTTCCGGATGAGGCAAGGGCAGGGGGTGGGTCCGGAGGACACCACCCTACGACTTCCATCTGGAGCGTGCAATGAGACGGTCGCCAATTGCGGTCCTCCTACTGCTCATCTGCACAGCGACTTCGTCTACCTGGGGCGCGAACGAGAAGCTGGCGTTCTGGAGCCGGCAGCGCAAAGGGGCCAACGGCTGCGGCGGCGCGGATCAGGAGGCCTGGTTCCGCGCCGCGGCCGGGTTTGGCATCGAGTTCGTTCGGCTCAGTCCGGTCACCTGGAAAGGCGTCGGTCGCGACTTCCTGCTCGGCAACGCCGATGACTTCACAGGGATCCCGCCGGCCGATTTGGCGAAACTCATAAAAGCGCTGGACATCGCGCATCGCAACAAGGTCCGCATCGTGTTCACCATGTTCAGCCTGCCCGGGGCCAGAAACCGTCAGGACAACGACGACAAGTTCGACTACCGTCTGTGGACCGACGAGCGGTATCAGACGCAGGCACTTGCCTTCTGGACCGAGCTTGCTCGCCAGCTCAGGGGCCACCCGGCCATCGTCGCCTACAACCCGCTCAACGAGCCGCATCCGGCGCGCAAGGATGGGTTCATGAGCGGCAGCACCCGGGGCTTCCACGAGTGGCTGCGCAAACACCGCGGTACGACGGCGGACCTGAACCGTTTCAATAGGAGGGTCGTGGCAGCCATCCGCGAGGTCGACCCGGACGTGCCGATCCTGCTGGACGGCTGGTTCCACGCCGACCCGGAGGGATTGGCGTATCTCGAACCGATCGCGGACCAAGCCGTGCTCTACGCATTCCACGCCTACACGCCGTGGGTATACGTCACCTATCGCGTGAACAAGGGCCGCTTCGCCTATCCGGACAGGATGCCGACAGGCTCGAACGGCGAGACGAAGCGTTGGACCTCTGCCGACTTGCGAGGCGTGTATCGACCTGTGGTCGCGTGGATGAAGAAGCACAAGATCGACCCCGAGCGGATCGTGGCGGGGGAGTTCGGCTGCGATCGACGCGTCGAGGGGGCGAAGGAGTTTCTGGCCGACACCATCGCCATCCTCAACGAGCATCGTTGGCATTGGGCGTTCTACGCCTTCCGGCAGCCCGATTGGGGCGGTCTGGACTACGAGCTGGGCACAAAGAAGCTGGGTCCGAAGTACTGGCAAGCCCGCGAGCAGGGCAAGCCCCACGAAGCGCTGATCCATCGGCGCGACAATCCCCTCTGGCAAGTCATCAAGAGGGAGCTCGTTGGAAAGGACCCCTAACGGCGCCAGGGCGGCATATCGCGGTAGGGCGGGTCGTTTGACCCGCCTCTTAGGATGACGCAACCCCAGCGGGTGGGTCCGGAAGACATCCTCGGCGATCGGTCTCTCTTCTTTGTCCGGGGGGTGGTCAAGGCCGCCCGTTTGTGCTCTCCTGGACGACCCGATCTCTCAGACCAGGAAGGAGCGCAGGCGTCGTGGATATCGCGCAGGCAGCAGACGTCTTGGGAGGACACTTTGGCTTCGTCGCGGGTGATGAGAACAAGCTGATTCACTCCCTGGGGTTGCCGTCGGGCGCATACGTCTTGGACGTCGGGACCGGTATGGGCCACTCGGCGATCCTGCTTGCGCTGAACGGCTATCGCGTGTTGACGGGCGAGCCGGAATCCGACGAGTCGATCTACGCCCGTCAAGACTGGCTCGGCAACGTCCAGAAGGTGGGCGTTGACCATCTGATCAGCTTCCGGCCGTTCAGCGCGGATGCGATGCCGTTTGACGACGATACGTTCGACGCGGCCTTCTTCCTTGGCGTCCTGCATCACGTTGACGAGGAGATCAGGGCGAAGGTCCTGGCCGAATCGGTCCGGGCCTGCAAGCCCAACGCGCCAGTCTGCCTCCTCGAGCCCAACGACAAGACGCTTCGAAGGGTCAAAGAACAGGATCCGTCACACCCGGACGCCGCCGATCCAAGTGAGTATGCCGGCGGGCTTGGGCTGTCGCTAGAGAAGCAGCATCTGCAGTTCTTCGACGCGTTTGTCTTTCGCCGCAGCCCTGCTTGACCCATCGCTCGTAGCCACTGCCGGCGATGCAGCCTTCAGGGCGTGGGTCGTTTGACCCACCTCTTCCGAATGACGCAATGGCATGCGGTGGGTCCGAAGGACCCCGCCCTACAACTCGGATCACCAGCCCGGGCTGGCGCTCGTTTCCAGGAAGCGCCGCCTCAGGGCCAACGCCTGTAGTACAGAGACGGCAGACACCGGATAGGAGGAGGAGCGTGATGTCCCATCCTTTGAGTCGCCGCCGATTCTTGCAGGGCTCGGCCGCCTCCGCCGCGACAGCGGCTGCGGGTGCGACCGAGACGGGCGAGGGGCCGCCCTCGGGCGGCCACCTGGTGCTCAACGACGACGGCCACGTCTTCTTGCACCTGAGCGACGGTCTGGGCAAGGACGATCTGCGGCGATATCTGCAGAGCTACTGCCGGCCAGGGGTGGGTACGGTGGCCTACTGCGTCGGCGACATGTCCTGGCCGACGTTCCATCCCACGCGGGTCGGCGTGCACTACAGCAAGCTGAAAGGCGGCGGCGACCTGCGACGGCTGCGGGTGTACAGGAACCTCGACAACTTCGCTTCCGAACGGGGCGGATACTTCGGCGCCACGTTCCGGATCCTTCGCGAGCTGGGCAAGAAGGTGCTGGCCAGCTTCCGCACGAACGACGCCCATTTTACGTCGACCGACAACCCGAACGTGAGCGAGTTCTGGAAACAGCACGCCAAGCACGCCCTGGGTCGGGCCTACGGATACTACGGCGGTTGTTTGAATTACGCGTCCGACGTCGTCCGCGGTCATTTCTACGACCGGGTCGTCGAGTTCGCGGACCTCTACCCGGACATCGACGGTATCGAGCTCGACGCCATGCGCTCGCCGTTCTTCTTTCCGCCCGGCAAGGGCGCAGCGCACGCGCCGCTGTTTACGGAACTCGTTCGCCGGATCAAGGCGGCCCTGGCCACGCGAGCCAAGCGCCTGAAGCGTCCGGATTACCTGCTGTCTGTTAACGTGCCGCTCACCCCCGAGCTCGCTCTGGAGTGTGGTCTCGACGTCGCTGCTTGGGATGCCGAGAAGCTCTTCGACTACGTGAGCGTCGGTACGTACCAGGCTTACATGAAACACCCCGTCGAGCGGTGGAAGAAGCATCTCGTGCGCGGCACGCCGGTCTATCCCTACGTCGGGTGCTCGCCGCAGACGGGTCGGTATCTCGGGCTCGAGGAGTACCGCGCGGCGGCCGCCAACGCGTACGCCTGCGGCGCCGACGGGATCTACCTGTTTAACTACCCGTGTCTGTTCGAGCTTGCCTTTCAGATTCCCGCCGCCGCGAAAGACGTCAAGATGGCCCTGCCCGACATGCGGGCCTACGGACACCCGGACTTCAGCAAGGTCGGCCAGGCGCTCGACGAAATCGGCCGGGCGACGTCGCTGCGCGGCAAGGACAAGCATTTCTGCTTCTACTTCAGCAACGATGCCCGCTATCGCCACTACGACCCGGACCGGGCCCTCCTGGATCGGCGGAGCAAGCAGCGCCAGTTGACGGCCACGTTCCGATGTTACGAGGACGACGCCCGCGCTGGCGGCATCACGCTGGGGTTCAAGATCGAGCACGTGGCCCGCACGGAGCAGTTCCGGGTGGGTCTGAATGGCCAGCCGATCGAGCCCGGCGCCCAGCGGGTGCGCTACGCGGCCAACGGGCGCGACACGCGGATCCACACCGTCAAGCTAGGGCCGTACCTGGCGTACGAGGTCTCGTTGCACCCGAGCCAACTTCGCAGGGGAGAGAACGTTCTTAAGATCACGCCGACCCGGCTGATCCCCGGCCTGGCAACGAAGATCGCCCTCGTGGAGATCGAACTTCACGTGGACTACGGGGACGCCTGACGGTTGACCTGCCTTCTCCGGATGACGCGGCGGCAGTCGGCCGGCCCGGAGGACGCCCGCCTACGACGCTCCGGTCCGTGCGGACGGGAGATCAGCGCGTCGCCGAGTCTGCAGAATGCCCGAATGCGCACCGAACCCGGGCGCACGCAACCGGCATTCGGACGGTTACGTATAATTCATCGTGTGTGGTAATCGACAGCGTGTCTTTCAGGGCTGAGGGCGCGACTTGACGCATCGTTCTGCTCATTGGCTGGCGTGTCGGGCATTGGAGAACCTGTGCCATGAATGAACGACCCCGCGTTGTGTCGCTTCCGGTGGCCTGCGTCTTTCTTTCGAGCCCTGTTTGCGTCGGGTTCTACGCCGACTTCACCGACGCGGCGGGGGAGACGGCGCTCTCGGAGCAGTTCAGGCAGCAGTATCAGTTGGCGCAGAATGCGGTCGAGGCGTCACGTTCGGTCCAACCGTTCCTCGAGCTGCTCGGCAGATGCAAGCGACCTGAGGAGGTGGCAGAGCTGGAGATGACGATCGGCGTGACATTCGGTCAGAGGACAGGGCTTGTCGATCCGGCCAAGGCGGTGGTCCACTTCACCAATGCACTCGAGTACGAATTGCCCGAGAAGGCGTACATCCGGGCGATCATGTGGCGAGGCAACGCCCTCGAACAGACCAAGAAGCACCGCAAGGCACTGGAGGACTACCTCAGAGGACTGCTGGCCTGCTCCTATCACGACTTGTCGGGAGGATGGCCGGAGATCCTGCCTCCCACGGTTCCCATGGCCAGGCATTCGCGCGATCCCGAGGACGTCCAACGAGTGAGGGACTACCAGAGGTATCGCAAGAGAGTTATGTTCCAGCGGCTCTTGCTCACGGACCGTTACTTCTTCGTGGAGGCAGTGAGGCGGGTCCAAGCGCACTTGTCCATCAGTGATGGCGAAGTGCTGAAGACCTTGGAGAAACTGTCACCTGACGCGAGTAGGCACGCCTTGGTCATGAACCTCCTGAAATCAGAGAACGAACGCCCCTGGCCGTGAACCGGATTGGTGACCGGGCGTAGGGTACATCTTGACGCACCATTCCGGTTCGAGGCCGACCAGGCCGATCCCGCTCCGGCGATGTCCGGATGTGGCTCCGCCCCCCGAGTTGCCCGTGTGCCTCGTCGCCTACGATCCCATTGCGATCGGCCGGCACCGGCCTCTCGGGTAGTGCGAAACGGGACGTCGCGCACGTCAGCTACTTCGGATCTGTGCGAGGGATGACGCGGAACGCCAGCACGTCTTGGGCGCCACTGCCGAAGTCGCCTTTGAACCGAAACCAGTTGTCGAGCGAGGGCGCCTGCTGACCGGACGGGGCGGGCGGCATCTGGAACACGCCGGATACGGTCTGGCAGCCCGTGGGGCTGAGCGACACGTTCCATTCCTTTGGGGTGACCCGCCAGTCGGCGGGGGCCTTGTCGAGTCGAATGACGCCGCTGGGTGCGGCGTCGCCGAAGTTGTAGACGCAAATTCCAAATGCCGTCTCCTCCCCGGGGCGGGCCGAGCGCTCGTGCTCGGGGGTCCAGGCCTCTTTGCGGGACATCGTTGCAGAGCGCGGCATCCGCAGTTGCATCACCACCGGCGACGGCGCGCCGCGTCGGAACGTCGATCCGGGAACCGTCTCCAGTGACAGTCGGTCGGCCTGCCCCGAGGGCAAGAGAACGAAGATCGCCGCGGACGTCAGGCGCGACGGCACGCGTGATCCGATCGGCCGACCGAGATAGTCGAAGACCTTCTCGACCGACACGCCCTTGGGCAGGCGCCAGTCGACGCTTGCCTGGCCACGCTGGGCCCAGTCGGTCGGCTTCTCCGTCCACGCGACCAGCACGTCGCGCTCGCGCCCGTCCGGACGCGACCGGAAGGCGTAGACGTACGTGTTCGGTTGATCCGCCACACGCCATCGGCCCAGGCACCTCGCCCCGGCCAAGAACCGCCCGATCGCGGCGAGCGCGACGTAGCTGATGCGGGGCGTTCGGTCCAATCGCAACAACCCGAACTGCACCGTGTGGGCCCCCTCCATGTAGTGGCCGAGGATGAAATGGAAGTGCCGGTTCGCGCCCGCGTAGAGGCTGTTGGCGTACGAGTGTGCCATGAACTCCGCCTTGCGACGGGCGTTGTCGTGCGAGAAGTCTCCCCACGGCGGGCCGGTGGACGCCTTCATCCCGCGATCGCATTCGGTCACCCAGATCGGCCTGCCCGACGCCGCGTCGCGGACCGGACCCCACAGCTCCCGGTAGGCGTGCGGCCAATCGTAGGAATGGATGCAGTACACGTCGAAGTACGGCCAAGTCTGATTCTCCAAGACGCCCCTGGCGATGGCGGGCGTGTTGATGCCCCCGCACGCGTTCCAGCAGACGGTCAGATTCGGGTCGCCGGCCTTGAAGCCCAGATACGTCGCCTTCTGATACGAGCACATCTCATCGATCGTGTGTCCGCCAAAGTTGCCGGCGTTGGCCTCGTTCCACGGCTCCCATGCCTGGACGCGCCCGCGGAACCGCACCGCCATCGCCTTGCAGAATCGGTAGGCCTCGCGAAGGTCGGTCGGGAATCTCGCCGTCGTCGAGTCCTCGCCGACCGCCCAGGACGGCGTCCCGTGGAAGGTCTGGAGGACCTTCAGGCCACACGACTGCTGCATGCGGGCGACGGCGTCGTACTTCGTCTCCTTGACGAACGTGTCCCGACGCGGCTGGACCTCTCGCCACCTCAACCGGTCGCGAATCCAGTTCACCCCGGTCAGCGCCCCCAGACGCGCCAACTGCTCGCGAACGCCCGGGGCGTCCGTCCCCAACCACGAAATCGCCGCATCGACGCAGACGGGAGAATCCTGCGGCACGGGCTGGGCGAGCTGTGCAAGGACCCCCGCGCTCGTCCAGCCGAGCAGGACGCCGTCGGCGTCGAGGAACTCGATGCGATACCATCCGATGCCCAGCGTCCCCACGCGAACCCCCTTGGGCCTCCGTCCATCGTCCGAACCGACCGCGCCTTGCCTCACCAGAGCCAGACGGTCGTCGAGCGCGCGCCACCGCGCCGGCACCCCCTTCAAGCCGTCGGGGAATCTGACGCTGACCTCCTCGCCGACGTGGAACACGTTCCCCGGGTGGTCCGGCCCGGTCGTCGGAACGTCTCTGGCAATGTGCTGCAGCCAACGCCACAGATCTGGTTTCGCCTTGGCGTTCACGTTTCGCTCGGCGGTGGGTTGTCCGGCCGACGTCTCGCCCGAATCCGCCCACAGGAAGACCAAGCACGCGATGGCGGCCGCCGCCATGGGAGAAGTACGGTTCATCTCGCTCATGCCTTCATCCTTCTCGCTCAAGGCCACTCTTGTCAAGGCAGAGGGCGGCCGGAAGTATCTGCGACATGAACCCAAACGAGACGGGCCCGCAGGATGGACCTGCGGGCCCGTCGTCCTTGGTCTGTGGGCTGTCGTTGGCGCTATCGCCGCCGTCGTCGCTTCATCGCCGCCAAGCACCCGAGGGCAAGGAGCAAGACGGTCGTGGGTTCGGGCACGTTAGTGGTCCCGACGAATCTGCCGCAGTCGAATCCTTGGAACGAAGTATAGGCTGCGCCGGGCATGTCGTAGGTCATCCAAGTCGTCCCGTCAGTCACAAAGGCGGATGAACCGTCCTGCGGACGACCGTATGAGTAGGAACCGATGTACTGGAAGCCCTCTGTGGTGTAGACCACGTCCATCACCTCTGAGTGGTTTGCCCCTGGAAAATGGAGCTCGGTCCACGCGTTCGGGTCGTTCGGGTCCATGGTCATGTCATAGACGAAGCCTTTGGAGTAAGTGTCATTGTAGGCGTAGGATCCGACGAGACGGCTATCACCGATGCCGAATACTTGTGTCTGATCTACGGGACTCCACCCCGGGGGCACCTCGACGGCGGTCCACGCGGCCGGGTCGTTCGGGTCCATGGTCATGTCATAGACAAAGCCGGCCATAGTGGAGCCGTCGTACCAGATCCCGACGAGATTGCTGCCGGAGATGTCCTGAACGGCTGTATGAGTTGGTGCCCATGGGGAATCGAGCGTGGTCCACGCGTTCGGGTCGTCGACATCCATGTTCATGTTGTAGTAGAAGCCGTGGTGGCCGGTGGCGTCGGTGTACCGGCCGACGAGGATATTGCCCTCGATCCCGCGTATGACAGTCTCAGTTGTGTTAGGCATGTCGATGTAGGTCCACTCGTCTGCGTCCATGTCATAGACGAAGCCGTGGCTGGGACCCATGATGCTGGGGGTCAAGGTGTACTCACCGACGAGTCTGCTGCCTTCGATGTCGGATACGCTCGAGCAAGTCGCCACGGGTGGCTCAATGATCGTCCAGGCGTCCAAGTTCCTGTCATAGAGGAGGCCGTGCCGGGGATCGCCGACTGCAGCCTCCGTACTGAGCAAGATGGTCACCGCACAGATGGTACTGATTCTCTTCATCAAACCGCCTCCCTATGCTGAGTGTGTTACGACTGTCTCACTACTCCAAGAACGCTTCACAGCGTCCACTTCGACCTTCTGATCCCCGAGCCTCCTGGTCTGTCATAGGCACCTCCCTTCCAGTGATCGCCGCCCCGGGCACAACCACCGCCCAGGCCAAACGAACACCCATTCGCAAGGTGGAGCCTGCGGGCCCGTCCTCCTTGCTCGGCCGGTTGCGGTTGCCGCTATCCCCGCCGTCTTCTCACCACCGCCAGCGCGCCGAGGGCCAGCAGAGCTGGCGTCATGGGTTCCGGCACCGGTACCTCCGGGGGGACCTCCAACCAGACCTCAGCGTTAGACCATGCGAGGACATCGCGCCAGCTGTCGGTCTCACCCCAGGCCTCACTCCCGCAGCTAATCTCGATCACCTCCCCGATCTGGGCGCTGAAGTTGAACGAGCCGGAAAGGTCGCCGCCCTCCCACGTGTAGCCGTGCGGGCTGGCTTGGACGTCCACGTAGTTGTGGAAGGAACCGTTAGTCCCACCGTCCAAATCGCCCGACGCCCCCCAATGCAGCGTCAGCGTAACGGAGCCAGTGTTGTTATACTGAGAGCCAAGTCGGAAATCGTTCCTGCTCCACATATTGGCATAGACGTCGCACCATGTGCCCTCCGCAGACGCCCACATATCGCACCAAGTCCCAGCCACATAATAATTTCCCGGCCCCACGCCGCCCCCGGAGGAAAGATCGGATGAACCGGCGGACGCCCCGCCGCCCCAATACTGCGGAATCCCGTGGATGTCGTCCTCATAACCCGACCCCGAGCTATACACGGAATGGATATCATAGCTGTAAGTGTGAGCGTCCCCCCACCTTCCCCCCGCCTCTCCGTAGCCGTGCTCCTCCACAAACTGGAGTTTGTAGGCAAGGGCCGACTGTGTCCCCAACACCAGTGCGGCAAACATCGCGGCGATCGTCAACCAATTCCCTCTCATGGCTTGTCCTCCATCTGTCGGGCTAGACCGCCCAGGCGTCGTGAATGCAGAAGCCATGCGTTGAAGGGCTAGCGGGGCCCAGCGGCCCCGAGTGATGTGTCGTCGGCCGCGAGGGCAATGGCTGCGCTCGGCGGCCAGCGGGCACACTCCCCATTGCGGTGTCCCGATGAACACCCAAGTACCCTCTGCAACGCCCGATAGAGCCTTCCATCCCCGACCGTCTTGTTTGACCATAGGCACACTCCTTGGTGATCCCCGGCCCCTCCACAAGAACCACCGGCGCCAACCGAACACCCATTCGCAGTCTCGTCCGCTTGCTTCCTAAGTCCCCGTGATGATCTTGAGGTGTGCTTCCGGGAGAGGCGTCCCAGACCGAAGCGCCCGGAGGCCCTCTCCCTGTTCTGCTTCTATCCCACGCAATACGTTAAGTATACTCCTAGGTCCGATAACTACAAGATAATTCCAGATTCGTTTCGCTTACACCAGGCCATGGGGGAGAATGGTCGAAAGGATCTGCCACCCAATGGGATCGGTCACTGTGCGGCGGGCTGGCATTGAGACGGGGGGAGGGCCATTGGGGGGCCGGTCGAGCAGGTGATCAGGTGAGCGGGTGACCACAGGTGAGCGGGAACGATGGGCCGGCCAGCACCACGCTTCTCATAGCGCTCGCCGAGCGCGCGGTGTTGATTGTGAGTTTGGGAAATGTTAGGATTCCCCCTGGGATTGCTCGTGCCGCCTTGGAGATGGGCCATGTGCACGGATGGACTTCCTCGGCACCCGGACGACCTGTTCGATGCACAGGGCCTACCGGCAGACACACGTTCGCCGGAAGTCTCGGAAGGCCCCCTCGTTCGGCGAACGCCCTTTGTAGCGAGCAAGGTGGCGTCGGGCGAGTGGCGGGAAGGTCGCCTCAGCGCGCGCGATGCTGGGCTGCCCCGGGACCTGCGGATCTTCCTGGCATCCCGAAAGACGAGCCCCATCGTGCCCAACTCACGGCCGAATCGATCAACGTACTGCCCTCCGCTGTACTGGGACTTGGCCATTGGAAGCGGCCCTTGCGGCCTGGGATGTCGCGGCTGTTATCTTCTCGGCACGTTCCGGGACCGGCGCGATCCGTACCAGCCGCTGCTCTACGATAACCACGCATTCCTTTGGGAGGCCGTTCGGAAGTGGCTGGCCTCGCCGCAACGAAGGCCGATTCACTCGTTGGGATTGGGGACCGACCGGTCCGACTCGCTGCTGTTCGAGCACGTGACGGGCCATGCGAGGCGATTGATCCCCATGTTCGCCGATCCCACGAGGAACCCGACGGGCTGCAAGCTTCTGTTACTGACGAAGAGCAAGAACACGCACTACCTCGCTGGGCTCCCAACGGACAACATCATCGTGAGCTTCTCGCTGAACCCCGAACCTATCGCCGACCTCTGGGAGGGCAAGTGGCCCGACACGCTGGAGCGAATCACGCGGCCGATTGGGGAACGACTGCGCGCCTCGATGGAAGCCCAGCGGATGGGTTTCGAAGTCCGCTGGCGGATCGACCCCATCCTCACGCCCGACGGATGGGAGAGCCACTACGACCACTTCTTCAAGAAGGTGGCAGAGCAGCATCATCAACCGACGCGCATAACGCTCGGCACGTTCCGAGAAACGACGCCGCAACTGGACTATTGGCGGCGACGCTGGGGGCTGCCGGAGATGGGGTGGCGTCCCGAAGCGCTGCAACGCGATGGGACGCACTGGCATTGTCCTGAGGAGGTTCGCGTCAACACCTACAGGACCATGGCAGCCATGTGTCGGCGCTACGTGCCAACTGCCATCGTTTCGCTGTGCAAGGAAACGAGATCTGTTCGACGCAGGGCGGGTCTTACCTGCCCGGCGTGCAACTGCCTCGCGCTTCTCCCAACGGGAGGGACCCGCAGGAGGACGGTTCGATTCAGCTGATCGGTCAGGACGTAGGAGCCCTTGGGAAAGCTCTGGGTCAGCGCCGCGAGCTGGTCAGCGAAGTCGAGGGCCTTTTGGTAGACCTGGGGCCTCTCGAACATGAGGGGCATGGCGAGAGCATGGCTGCCCGTCCAGAGAGTAGAAAGGAGAGAGTAGACCGCAGGAGAGGTCATGACGCTGCCGAACGTTGGTGCCTTCGTCCGGGCGTCAGCCTCTGCTCTACTCTCTACTTTCTCCTCTCTCCTGCTCTA